>PDWI01057069.1_pt1 | contig 14521 bp, 17 predicted proteins | sample 1430891 | NCBI WGS metagenome assembly PDWI01 (sample SAMN01162508, study PRJNA174530) | Oral metagenome, whole genome shotgun sequencing project. | biome: Marine environment; feature: Marine mammal; material: Swab sample of the gingival sulcus; isolation source: swab sample of gingival sulcus...
TTAGAAGATATTGATAAGACATTTGTAAATAAGTCTGTACAGGTAAGTTTGATTGATGAAAAAATTAATTTCTTCTTAACATAGTGAAGGAATTGTATATAAGTATATATTGTATATAATATGTATTAAGACATATTTACATATTTTTATAGAAATTTTGTTTAACGATAACAAGGAGTAGAAATGACAAAAGTCATTGTAGTAACATCGGGAAAAGGTGGTGTTGGTAAAACCACAACAAGTGCTAGTTTTGCGACAGGTCTCGCAATGCGAGGCTATAAAACAGCGGTTATTGATTTTGATGTGGGATTGCGTAATCTTGATTTGATTATGGGGTGCGAACGCCGTGTAGTGTATGATTTTGTAGATGTGACACAAGGTGAGGCAACACTCAAACAAGCACTTATCAAGGATAAACGCGTAGATAATCTCTATATCTTGCCAGCATCTCAAACACGAGATAAAGATGCTTTGGAAAAAGAAGCCGTTGGTGAAGTTATTGAAGAATTTAAAAAACAAGGCTTTGACTATGTTATTTGTGATAGCCCAGCAGGTATTGAGCGTGGTGCTTATTTAGCACTCTATTTTGCTGATATTGCTTTAATCGTAACTAACCCAGAAGTATCTTCTGTTCGTGATTCAGATAGAATTTTAGGGATTTTAGACAGTAAGTCAAAAGCAGCAGAAGAAGGACGAGATATTGAGCAACATCTTGTTGTTACTCGTTATGTTCCTGAACGTGTCGGAAGTGGTGAAATGATGTCTGTTGATGATATTATTGAAATTTTAGGCATCAAACTATTAGGTGTTATTCCAGAATCTAGTTCAGTATTGTCATCATCAAATGCAGGTGATCCTGTTATTTTAGACAGTAGTACAAAAGCTGGACAAGCTTACTCTGACTTGATTTCACGTTTTTTAGGCAATGATGTTCCTCATCGTTTTCTAGATGCCAAGAAAAAAGGCTTATTCGGTCGCATTTTTGGAGGATAATGATGGATTTATTTGGAATTTTTAGAAAAAAGAAAGCTCCAACAGCTAATCTAGCCAAAGAACGCTTAAAGATTATTGTTGAACATTCTCGTGCAGACGCTCGACGTCCTGACTTTTTAAATAAAATGCGTCGTGAGATTTTAGATGTTGTTACGAAATATGTTCAGATTGATATCTCGGATATTGAAGCTAACATTAATAATCAAGGTGAGGCTGAAGTATTGGAATTAAATATCCTCTTGCCTGATACGGTTAATATTGAAGCAGCTGAAAAAGCTCAAGGTCGATAAACAGATAAGCTAACGGTATCAAGAGTGGATATTGCGAGTATTACTGAAGTACGCTTAGATAAGTGGTTATGGGCTGCACGTTTTTTTAAGACGCGTAGCCTCGCTACTGACGCTGTTAAGAGTGGGCGAGTTCACGTTAATGGTAGTCGTGTTAAACCTGGTAAAACAGTTATTGTTGGACAAGTAATTAGTGTTAACAAACCGCCAGAACGCTTTGAAGTAGAAGTTATTGCTATCAGCGACAAACGAGCGAATTTTACCATAGCACAAACACTGTACAAGGAAACTGAAGAGAGTATTGCAAGGCGAGAACACGAAAGAGAACTGCGTAAGCTTGCAAACCAATCTCTGTCAAGTAATCAATTTAAGGGGCGACCGACAAAGCGAAATCGTCGGCGTATTATAGGATTTACTCGAGGAATCGATTAGTATTAACATTACTGCGTTATAAATTTTATGCTGAATTTGCTATTAAAAAAAATATTATTGAGAGGGCAGGCGTTAGTATTAGCTTTTTCATTGGTAATATCTTTTAGTGCAAGTGCCAGTCTTAATTCGCATAGTAGTGTAACACAGGCTGATAGTTCTCTTCGTATTATCACTGTTGGATATAAAAAATTTAGGTTTTTATCCGTCAACCCTAAAAATATTTCTCTCCACTGGAAAACAGCTGATGGTGTTGCCTATAGAGGATTTTCAGGGTTGAGAAGCCATCTTTTAAAACGCGGTAAAAAGATTGTAGCGTTGATGAATGCAGGTATTTATACCGTTAATTATCAGCCGGCAGGTTTGCATATTGAAAACGGTGAAATATTACACCAAATCAATACCAACAGAGGTAAGGGTAATTTTCACCTTCAACCAAATGGAGTTTTTTTAGTTAACAATAGTGGTCGGGCAACAATACTTACCACTAATGCCTATCAAAAATACTACAAAGGAAAAGAGAACAACGGAGTATGTACCACACCAAAAGGCAAGGTTTTCTTCTTTGCAACCGATTCTTTTCCTAATGTAACGAGTAATCTATATCAATTTGCCAAAGCAGCACAGACTGTTGGCTGTAACAATGCACTATATTTAGATGGTAATATTTCAAAGCAGAGGGTGCTGAGCCTTAAAGTGAAGATACATTACACAAATTAATAACATTCAATACAACTTAACAACATTTAACAACACTAAAAATATTATGAAAAAACTAGACTCTTTTAAACAAATAAAAAATAATCCTGATTTAATTGGTACAACTATTACCCTACAAGGTTGGATACGAACAGTACGAGAATCAAAAGCAGGAATAACATTTTTAGCTCTCTATGATGGTAGTGATTTACAAGGTATTCAGGCTGTTGTACCAAATACACTTGAAAACTATGAAGCTGTTAAACATTTAAGCAGTGGCGGTGCTGTTGAGGTAACTGGTGAACTCGTTGCATCGCAAGGTAAAGGGCAGACAGTAGAAGTTCAAGCTGATGCTGTTGTCATTGTAGGTGGTGTGGAAAATCCAGAAAGCTATCCTGTGCAGCCAAAACGCCACACAGCAGAATTTTTGCGTTCAGTGGCTCATTTGCGTCCTCGTACTAATTTAGTGGCAGCCACAATGCGTATTCGCCATGCAGTATCTATGAGTATTCACAACTTTTTCCATCAAAATGGATTTTTCTGGGTGCATACGCCGATTATTACGGCATCAGACTGTGAGGGAGCTGGGGATTTATTCCGAATTTCAACACTTGATGCACTGAATCCACCAAAAAATGACAAAGGTGAAGTTGATTTTAGTAAGGACTTTTTTGGTAGAGAAGCATTTCTTGCTGTTTCTGGTCAGCTCAATGCAGAGGCGTATGCTCAATCAATGTCAAAAGTATATACCTTTGGTCCAACCTTTAGAGCTGAAAACTCAAATACCTCTCGCCATTTGGCAGAGTTTTGGATGGTTGAGCCTGAAATGGCATTTACCGATTTAGATGGCAACGCCGAACTGGCAAAAAATATGTTGCAATATGTGTGTCAAGATTTACTCGATAATCACGCAGAAGATATGGAATTTTTCAATAAATTTGTTGATAAAACGGTTATAGAACGTGTAACAAGTTTAGCCACTTCTGGTTTTGAGCGTGTAACCTATACAGAGGCAGTTGATATTTTATTAAAAGCTAAACAAAAGTTTGAATATCCTGTAGAGTGGGGCATTGATTTACAGTCAGAACACGAGCGTTATTTGGTTGAGAAACATTTTGGTAAGCCTGCAGTTGTTACAGATTATCCAAAAGAGATTAAGAGTTTCTATATGCGTTTAAATGATGACGGTAAAACTGTTGCGGCGATGGACGTTCTTGCACCGGGAATTGGTGAGATTATCGGTGGTGCCCAACGTGAAGAGCGACTTGATGTATTGGAGGCACGAATGAAAGAGTGTGGTCTGGTTGCTGAAGATTATAGCTGGTACTTAGATTTACGCCGTTATGGCACAACGCCACACGCAGGATTTGGTTTAGGTTTATCGCTTTCCCAAGAACTCCGGGTAGTGCTAATTTTTAATTATTGAACAGATTATAAAATAAAACACCCTTTCTTAGAAAAGTAAGGGTGTTTTATTTTATGAAGATTGATAAAGTTATAAAATAGCTAAACTTCCTTTATCTTCTAGCCATTCTTTTCTATCGCTACTGCGTTTTTTAGCAAGAAGCTTATCAAACGTTTCTGTTGTTATATCGTTATCTTCAACAACGAGCTGTACCAATCTGCGAGTATCAGGGTTCATTGTTGTTTCACGAAGTTGAGCAGGGTTCATTTCCCCTAAACCTTTAAATCGAGTAACGGTAACTTTTTTATTTTTTGTTTCTTTGTCTTCTTGTAAGCGTTTGATAAGTTCATCTCGCTCACTATTATCAAGAGCGTACTCCACTTTTTTTCCGCAGTCAATACGATAGAGCGGAGGCATCGCAACAAATATATGTCCTTGAACTACTAGTGCTTTGAAATGTTTTATAAATAATGCACAGATAAGCGTAGCAATATGGGCTCCGTCAGAATCAGCATCGGCAAGAATGCAGATTTTTCCATAACGAAGTCCAGATAAGTTATCGCTATCTGGGTCAACTCCTATGGCTACGGCTATATCGTGTACTTCTTGGTTAGAAAGCACTTGTTCAGAATCAACTTCCCACGTATTTAATATTTTTCCTCGTAGCGGAAGAACGGCTTGCGTATCTTTTAGTCGTGCCTGCTTGGCAGAGCCTCCAGCAGAATCTCCCTCAACTAAAAATAGCTCACTTTCGTTAATATCTTGGCTAGCACAATCAGTTAGTTTACCTGGCAGAGCAGGACCTGTTGAAACTTTTTTACGCACAACTTTTTTAGTTTTTTTCAAGCGTTTTTGTGCTTGGTGGATAACTAATTCGGCAATTTTTTCAGCTTGTTCGGTATTGGCGTTGAGCCATAAGCTCAATTGATCTTTGACAATATTAGAAATCCAATTAGATACATTGCGAGAGCTTAATCGCTCTTTTGTTTGGCTAGAAAATTGAGGATCAGGAACTTTAATTGAAATAACAAACTGACAGCCATCAAAAGCATCATCAGGAGTAAGTTTTACACCTCGAGGGATAAGATTTCTAAAATCACAAAACTCACGAAGTGCCTCAACAATACCTAATCGTAATCCGTTAACGTGTGTACCGCCTGCTGTTGTTGGAATGAGGTTTGCATAACTTTCATAAATGGCTGTGGTACTTGGCTCTGCTAACCAACAAAATACTGCTTCAATTTCTCCGTTATCATCAGTATGTGAAAGGGCAAAAGGCTGTTCTGGTAAAATGACATCTTCTTGGAGTGAGTCGTTGAGATAACCAACCAATCCATCTTCAAATTGCCATGTAAATTCATCGCCACTCTTTTCATCAATAAGAATAACTTGTAGATTTTTAGAAAGTACGGCTTTAGCTCGCAAATTTGTTTTTAATCGAGAAAGTGAGAAATGAGCAGTATCAAAATATTTTTCATCTGGCCAAAAATGTACCGTTGTTCCTGTATCTCGTTTTAATGTTGTGCCAGTAACGGTGAGTTCTTGAGTTTTTACACCATCAGCAAATGCTATTTCGTGGATTTTCCCATCACGTCGTACTTCTACTGACAGTTTTTTAGAAAGTGCATTGACGACTGAAATTCCCACACCATGTAAACCACCAGCAAATTGATAGTTTTTATTAGAAAATTTACCACCAGCGTGGAGCTTACTTAAGATAAGTTCTACACCACTAATTCCCTCTTCAGGGTGAATGTCAACTGGCATACCACGTCCGTCATCACTGACTGATAGTGATCCATCACTATGAAGAATAACGCATACTCTTGTGGCAAACCCTGCTTGAGCCTCGTCAATACTATTATCAATAACTTCTTGAGCCAAGTGATTAGGGCGAGTGGTATCGGTGTACATACCCGGACGAACTTGTACAGGCTCTAATCCTTTTAAGACATCTAAATCAGCAGCATTATATTTATTTGACATATTCGTTGTAATAGTTGTAGTTGTGTTGGTGTATAAACAAAGGAATATTATAGCATATTTATGTGTAAGTTATGATTGTTATTAGTGCGATACAAGCAATTCTATATGTTTCTATGCGTTTGTTATTTTGCTCACCGAGTTAATCTTCTAATTCAGAGAGACCAAGATGACGATATGCCATACTCGTGGCAACACGTCCTTTTGGCGTTCTCATCATAAATCCTTGCTGGATAAGGTATGGCTCTAATACGTCTTCAATCGTTCCTCTTTCTTCTCCGATGGCAGCTGCCATAGTGTCGAGACCAACGGGGCCACCGTTAAATTTTGTAATAATATCGTGGAGCAATCTTCTATCAAGATGATCAAATCCTGCGTGATCAACGTGTAGCATATCAAGTGCTTGTTGAGCTATTTCAATCGATATATGACCGTCAGCGGTAACTTCTGTGATATCTCGCACTCGCCTTAACAGGATCACAACTAACCCCCATTAGTTTTGCCGAACGGATAACAATGCGTTGCAATTCTTCTGATGTATAAAACTCTAGTCTTTGTACGATACCAAATCTATCTCGTAGAGGTGATGTGAGCAGTCCTGCACGAGTCGTAGCCCCTACGAGTGTAAAAGGAGGCAAGTCAAGCTGTATAGAACGAGCAGCAGGTCCTTCACCAATGACAATATCAATTTTGTAATCTTCCATTGCAGGATAGAGAATTTCTTCAACAACAGGGCTTAAACGATGAATTTCATCAATAAAAAGAACATCGTTTGGTTCTAGGTTAGTGAGGATTGCCGCTAAATCTCCTGCTTTATCTAAAACAGGGCCAGACGTTGTGCGTAAATTTACTCCCATTTCTGTTGATATTATATTGGCAAGCGTTGTTTTACCTAGACCAGGAGGTCCAAAAAGAAGTGTGTGGTCAAGAGATTCTTTACGTTTTTTTGCTGCTTGAATAAAAATACTCATTTGCTTACGAATTGGCTCTTGTCCAATGTATTCATCAAGTTGTTTAGGACGTATTGCACGATCAATATCGTGCTCAATAGGCGTATCAATTTCAGGTGCGGCAGAAATAAGACGGTCTGATTCAATCATTGTATTTCCCTCTAGTTACCTTTTTAGTTTTGCTTGCAGAGCAAGACGGATGAGTTCTCCACTATCTAATTCAGGAACAAATACTGAATTAACCATTTTTTCTGCCTCGAGAGGTCTGTAACCAAGTTGTACAAGAGCATCTATAGCATCACCTTTACCATTATTAGTTGGTGTGGTGGTAATTATTTCACTTGTTCCACTGGTATCAAACTGTTTAAATTTGTCTTTAAGCTCAACAATAATTCGTTCTGCGGTCTTTTTACCAATTCCAGGTAATCGTGTAAGAGCCACTACATCTTCTGATGATATAACTTGAGCAAGTTCACTTGCGTCCATTCCTGATAAAATGGCAATCCCCATTTTAGGGCCAATACCGTTTACTTTTATGAGTATGCGAAAGAGATCTCGTTCGGCAAGCGAGGCAAAACCAAAGAGAATATGTGCATCATCACGAATAGATAGATGGGTATAGATTGTCGTACTTTCATCTATTTCAGGCAACTTTGCAAATGCTGTGAGAGTCGTTTCCACTTCGTATCCCACACCAGAACATTCAATGATTAGATATGGGGCTTTTTTATAGCGAATAGTGCCAGTTAATAGTGCTATCATTATATTGTTTGATTTTTGTAACAGAAATTAATTCTATTGTATATTAAAAAATATAATCACTCAATGATTTAATGAGATAAACGTCGATATCGTGCTGGATTTTGGTGTAATCCTTTGCTTTTCCAAATTCCTAGATGTTTTTTCTTGGCAGAGTGCATTGCTTGTAGGTAGGAATGTGGTGGTTTGTATTTTTTATATACTCGTGCAGCTCCTCTATTTACAAGTTGTAAATTGATAGGAGTGTCATCTTTATGATTATAGATTGTGCCTAAATATCTGTTGTATATGTCCTTTCCGTTAAACTCTACCCATATCTTTTGCCCAATAATTTTGGCAAGTGCATCTTTTGACTGTTTTCCCCACGGTTTTTGAGTCATTTCTGGAGCGTCAATATGTAATAGGCGTAGTCTTTTCTTATTAATTATAAAATTAATGGATGATTGTGGAGAACAGCTTATATTTACAGTATCACCGTCTATTACTTTATTAACATTGCACCACGCTGAAAATTTTTTCTTATTATTGCTGTTATCATCGTCATTGCTTAAAGCATTGCTGGGTTGATAAAAAATATTTATTAGCACCACGATAAAACTGGTTATCAGTAAATATCCCGTTTTGTGAAACAAGAAAGAAAAAATATGGTTCATAGCTGGTAGGTATAACGTAAAAAATACATCCAATAATAAATAAAAAAGACCGATATTATAAAATACCGATCTTTCTTATGTGTATCACTGAACTTGAATTGTGTTTCAATAATAAGATTAAATAGTCTAGCTATTATCTTAGCCTTTAATTTTAACACCTGTTTTTGGATTGCGTCCAATACGCTCACCACGGTGATGAAGTGAAAAACTACCAAAACCACGAATTTCTACACGATCACCTTTTTCTAAAGCTTTGCAGATTTCTTCAAAAGTTGTGTAAACAGCTTCTTTAACATCTTTAGCTTTAAGGTAATCAAATTGGTTTGATAATTTCTCAATAAGTTCTAATTTAGTCATATTGAGTTCCTCATTATTTATGTAATAAAATGAATTCAATATTTCTTGGTATCAAACGATAATATGTAGTTCAGCTTTCGATACCAAGAAATATTATCTAATTAGTTGCCTAATTCTTTGAAGATATCACCAAGACTTGTACCTGTAGCAGAATCATCACTGCGTAAGTAATCTTTGATAACAGCTTTTTCTTCAGCTACATCTTTAGCACGAACAGAAAGAGAAATTTTCTTCGTTTTGCGATCAACATTAGTGATTTTTGCTTCAATTTCATCGCCTACGCTAACTTTAGTAGTTAAGTCTTCTAGACGCTCTTGTGAGAATTCGTTTGCACGCAATTCGCCAACGATACCTTCAGCAAGTTCTAATGTTGCAGCTTGTGCATTAACTTCAGTAACTGTCCCTTTAACAACAGCACCACGACCATTAGCCGCCATAAATGTTGAGAATGGGTCTTTATCTAATTGTTTGATACCTAATGAGATACGCTCACGTTCAGAATCAATTGCTAAAATGATAGCTTCAACTTCTTGACCTTTTTTGTATTCACGAACTGCTTCTTCGCCAGCTTGATTCCAAGAAAGATCTGATAAGTGGATTAAACCGTCAATATCACCATCTAAACCAATGAATACACCAAAGTCAGTGATTGACTTGATTGTACCTTTAACAGTTTCACCTTTTTGGTGATTGTTAGAGAAATCAATCCAAGGATTATTTTTGCATTGTTTCATACCTAAAGAGATACGACGACGCTCTTCATCGATATCTAATACTACAACTTCAGTTTCTTGACCAATAGTTACAAATTTACGTGGGTTAACATTTTTGTTAGTCCAATCCATTTCAGAAACGTGAACTAAGCCTTCAACACCATCTTCAATTTCAACGAAACAACCGTAATCAGCAATATTAGAAACTTTACCGAAGTGGCGTGTGCCAACTTGGTAACGGCGAGCTAAATCTAACCAAGGATCTTCGCCAAGTTGTTTCAAGCCTAGAGATACACGATCACGTTCTTGTTCGAAACGCAATACTTTAACTTCAATCTCATCACCAATATTAACAACTTCTGATGGGAATTTGATGCGTTTCCAAGACATATCAGTAATGTGGAGTAAACCATCAATACCGCCAAGATCAATAAATGCACCGTAGTCAGTAAGGTTTTTAACGATACCTTTAACGGTATCACCTTCTTTAAGGTTAGCAAGTAATTCTTCACGTTCAGCTTGATATTCAGATTCTACAACCGCACGACGTGAAACAACAACGTTGTTACGTTTTTCATCAAGTTTAATAACTTTAATTTCAATATCGGTGTTTTCTAAATATGTTGGGTCTTTAACAGGACGCACATCAACAAGTGAACCTGGTAAGAATGCACGAATATCGCCTAAATCTACTGTGAAACCACCTTTAACACGACCGATTAAACGACCTGTAATAGTTTCTTGGCTTTCCAATACGCCTTCAAGACGTCTCCACGCTTTCATTCGTTGTGCTTTTTCGTGTGAAAGACTTGTATTACCAAATCCATCTTCAACTGCTTCAAGTGCTACTTCTACTGTATCGCCAATAGCAACAGTTAATTCACCATCGTGATTAGTGAACTCAGCAACTGGGATAAAACCTTCTGATTTTAATCCAGCGTTGATAATTACGAAATCTTTACCAATATCTGCAACTGTTGCTTCAATAACGGTACCTGTTTTTAATTCTACTGCATCTAAGCTCTTTTCAAAGAGTTCTGCAAAACTTTGTGTCATAGTTTATGTTCTCAAAAAATAAAAAATAATTAGCCATTATGGCTAGTTAATACGTTAATAAAAAATCACGGCATTATGCCGCACTTATCCACCAGTTCCTGAACAGTTTCAAAAACTTGCGAAATTTCCAATGGTCCAGTATCAATCACCACAGCATCCTTTGCTGGTTCAAGCGGGGCGGTTTCTCTGTCCCTATCTCTTCTGTCTCGCTCGGCGAGTTCAGAAAAAACGCTGTCTAGTGTAACGCATTTTCCATTATCACTCAACTGTTTATGTCGTCTTTTTGCACGAATTTTTGCAGAAGCAGTTAAAAATACCTTTAAATCGGCGTTTGGAAATACGATTGTTCCCATATCTCTGCCGTCTGCAACAATTCCTGGTTCTTTTACAAACTCTTGCATAAAGTCAAATAATTTTTGCCTGATAACAGGGTGAATAGCAATCTTTGACGCAAGTTGTCCTGTTTCCTGTGTGCGAATTTCCTTGGATACATCATCGCCAAAGAGGTATGTTTTTCCGTCTTTAAAGACAATATCTAAATCTGATACGGCTTGTTGTGCCTCATTGACATCATCGTGATTGAGTCCTAGACGTTTGGCATTGACTGCAGCAACTCGGTATAACGCGTCCGTCTATAGTAATAATTTTTGCTGTCATTAATAACTCCTTAATGTTCGCTAATATGTAGCCCAACTAATTGAGCTAGAGCTTTAAAATTGGGGAAAGAGGTTGCTACATTGTCGCAATCTTTGATAACAATACCATTTTCAGCACGAATGCCAGCGATAGCAAATGCCATAGCAATGCGATGATCAGTAAGACTATCGATTGTTGCGGCGTGAGGAAATGGATTATCTGGATTTCCTCTGATGATAATGCCATCTTCTAGCACTTCACAATCTACCCCAAGTGCGATCAGTCCTGTTGCCATTGCTTCAATTCTATCACTTTCTTTTACACGCAATTCTTTGGCATTTTTGAGAATAAATGTACCTTTTGCACACGCAGCTGCTATAAAAATAACAGGAAATTCATCTATGGCAAGTGGGATAAGTTCTCTAGGAACTTCAATTCCTTGTAATTGTGATGGTGTAATGACAATATCGGCAATTGGTTCATTATTATCCTGTTTATTGATACAACGGATATTGGCATTCATTAGTGTGAGTATATCGATAATGCCCGTGCGAGTAGGATTAATACCAACTTGTTTAATTGTCAATTCACTATCATTTCCTTGAGCAATAGCTCCTGCTACCATAAAAAATGCCGCACTAGAAATAGTAACATTTGTTCGGTGTGATTACGGCTGATACCTGGTTCGTGGATAATAGTTTTACCCTGTGCGTATAATCCTGCTAACAAAATGGCTGACTTGACTTGTGCCGAAGCAATATTTTGGCTATATTCTATGGCTTGTAATTGTTGTGTACTTGGCTTAATAACGAGTGGGGCACAGCCAGCTGAGCTTGTTGAAATGTTTGCTCCCATCACTGACAGTGGTTCAGCAATGCGTTTCATTGGGCGTGTCATCAGAGAGCTGTCGCCAATAATTGTAGAACTGAATTGTTGTCCAGCCAATACGCCTGCAAGCAATCGCATACCTGTACCTGAATTACCCACGTCAATATCACTATGAGGAGCGGTTAATCCATACAGTCCTTTACCCTCAATAATGATTTTATCTGTTTCATCAATGATAGCAATACCCATTGTCTCAAATGCTTTTCTTGTTGCAATACAGTCCTCTCCTTGTAAAAAGCCTGTTATTTCTGTTCTTCCTTGTGCCAAAGCACCTAGCATTATACTGCGATGAGAGATGGATTTGTCTCCGGGAACTTGAATAATCCCTGTAACGTGTGTTGTTGGTTGCGTGTGCCAGTTAGTCATATTTGTTATTATTATTTGTACTGTTCTATGAATGAAAAAGATATGGTAACAAAAAAAAGCCAAATAAGCATCGTTTTTATCGTACTCATTTGGCTGTATTTATAAAGATATTTTTATTATTTAACCATATAATTTATTCGGTAGCCACATAATAATGTCAGGGAACAGAACCATTAGTGTTAGGGCAATAATTTGTAAAATGATAAACGGAATAGTTGCCTTATATAAATCATTAATCGTAATTTCAGGTGGGGCAACTGAACGCATATAGAAGAGATTATAGCCAAATGGTGGCGTCAGATAAGCTGTCTGCATTGATACCACAAATAGTACGGCAAACCAAATTGGATCAAATCCTAGCTGTTCAACAATTGGTACAAAAATTGGCACGGTAATAAATACGATGGCGAAATCGTCTAAAAACATTCCTAGAACGAAATAACAGGCAAGCATCATTACAATAATCCAAAGAGGAGAAAGACCGCTTTCATCAATTAAGTCTTCAATGACCATACCGCCGTCAAGTAACATATATACTTTGGAGAAGAAAACGGCTGCCAACGTAATCCAAATAATCATTCCCATTAATTTTGCCGTGTCAAAGACTACTTCTTTTAACACCTCAAAAGTTAATGTGCGATAGATAGCGGCACAAATTATCGCTCCTGTTGCACCGATAGCTGCTGCTTCTGACGGAGTGGTAACTCCAGAAATCATACAGGACAATACCGTTGCAATTAATGTACCTGGTAAGATTAACGCTTTTAAAGAAGCTAATTTTTCCAGTAAACCTAATCGCTCTTCTTTTGGTAGCGGTGGAGCTACTTTTGGATTGATTATTGCTCTGATGAAGATATAGAGCATATAAATACCAGCAAGCATTAATCCAGGAACAATTCCTGCTGTGAATAATTTACCTATTTCTACTTTTGCCAAAAACGCATATAAAATCATCAACACCGATGGCGGAATAAGAAATCCTAACGCACCACCAGCCATAATTGCCCCTGTCGTTAATTTTTTATCATAGCCGTGAGCCAACATTGATGGAAGAGCAATAATACCCAAGCTCACGGTTGCTGCCCCAGAAACTCCTGCCATTGCAGCAATCAAGGCACAGATAATGATTGTACCGATACCTAAACCACCAGGAAATCCTCCCATTAATTTAGAAATCATTACAAATAAATCATCGGTAATTCCCGATTTTTGTAGCATTAACCCCATAAAAATAAACATTGGCACTGCAACCAATAAAAAATTATTCATTGAGTCAAAAGCAGACGTTGATAGTAAGCTAAATACTTGTTCGATAGTTACTCCACCACCAAACAGAAAATAAAAACTAATACCAACAGAAACCAAAGCAAAAGCAAGTGGCATTCCCAATATTAATAAGAGCAACATTGTAGAAAACATTGCAACGCTAATCCATAGCGGATCTATATCAAAAAACATAATTTTATTATCCTAATACTAATTTACTAATCTTCAATAACAAGGTCATCAATAAGTTGGCGACGAGGTTTAAATAATTTAATGGTATTGCGTACAATATGGGTAAATTGTTGTAAGCACATTAAGCCCACAGCAAATGGCATCACTGACTTAAATGGATAAATTGCCACTTTCCACGTGCTTGTTTGAGAAAATTCTCTGATAGCCCACGACTCGCTTGCATACTTAAATGTTGCTAAAAACAATACACTTAACATTGCAAAAGCAATTAAACCAGTCAGTACATCACAAAAATATTGTAATTTTTCAGAGAACAGTTGATGTACTACTTCAGTTCTGACGTGTCTTTTTTCTTGTAATGTCCAAGCGGCTCCGAGCATACAAAATGTACCATAACACATTGTACTGCTTTGGTGAGCCCAATCAGTTGGCTTGTCAAAAACACCATTGGAAATTATCTCATACATAATAACAGCGATCATTGGTAACGATAGCCAAGCAAAAGTTTTGCCCATAAAAATAGAAATTTTATCGATGAAAAATAAAGGGGGGCGTGTATTAAATTGAGTTTTCATTGTTGTATTACGTTGAATAAATAACGAGGGTTAGTATAGCTTAAATCAGTTAAAATCACTACAATAAAAATATAAAAAGGCGGTCTGAAACCGCCTCTTTATAGTAAACGCATTTCTTAGCTTGATGATTTTAAGATATCAACAGCTTTTTTATTACGTTCTGATTTTTTCGCTTCTTCTTCCCAAAGTACTTTTGAAGCTTCACGCAATTGTTTTGATTCTTCTGCTGGTAATTCAGAGAATTCAAATTTAGACGTGTATTCTGGATCAAATGAAGCAGACATAATGAATGCGTGCATTTGCTCGGCGTGAAC
>PDWI01006581.1_pt1 | contig 14519 bp, 16 predicted proteins | sample 1430891 | NCBI WGS metagenome assembly PDWI01 (sample SAMN01162508, study PRJNA174530) | Oral metagenome, whole genome shotgun sequencing project. | biome: Marine environment; feature: Marine mammal; material: Swab sample of the gingival sulcus; isolation source: swab sample of gingival sulcus...
CATCGTTTCAGCAAGCAAAAAGTGCAAAATATGACCTTCGTGCTCCTTATTATGAGTGGATGGTGAAAAGTAATTGGTTTAATGTTTTACATTGGAATACGTTACCAAAATATTACACAGAATTTGCACAAGATGCAATTATCAATAAAACGGGTAAATTAATTGATATTGGTTGTGGCGGATTGTCGCAAACATTTTCTTTATACAGTAAGACAAATAATGAATGTACGCTAATAGATCGTTCCGTCGGAATGCTAAAAATGGCGAGGCAAAGACTCATTAAATCTAACGGACAAATTCCTACAAACATACATCTACTCCAAAGTGACGCTTTTAATCTTCCATTTGAAGAAAATAGCTTTGACATCTTATGCAGTTTTGGAACCATTCATTTATTTGACGATAAAAGAAAATTTATAGAAAGCATTCTAAAGGTTTTGAAACCAGGCGGATATTTTTATTTTCTTACGATGACGAATAAATATTTTAACAGTCGTGTATTTATGAACACCCTAAGAAAACTTGGTGAGTTCGGTACCGTATGCTCTGTAGAAGAAACACTAGAATTGTTTTCAGAAAATAAATATATTATAGAAAGTTACACCAAAGGCAGTGTTTTATTTATTAAGGGGCAAAAATTATGACAGCAAAATTATTATGGGAAATTGGAGCCTCATTACAAATAGTAGTTGCAGTTGCCCACTTTTTAGGCACTCTATTTTCTCAACTTCTTCATCCTACCGATAAAAATCTAATAGAGCAAATGCAAACCACTCTTCTTAATGTTGACAAAAAAGCAACACAATGGAATGCTTGGATATTTTTTAACATTGCTTTTGCTTTACTCTTATTTATTGTTGGGGCATTTTCTTTTACTATAGCATATCAAAATTTTGCAATGATAAAAGGCGTAACAATCTTATCATTAACGCAAATAGTTACTTCATTAATAATGATTTATTTTGCTCATAAATTTTCAATTAGAAAAGTGAGAACAGCTTTTTTAATAACAACGCTATTTTATTTGATTTCTACAGCGATGGGATAAAACAAAAGTATAAACATATAAAGGGTCAGTGCTAAACCGAAAGGTTTTTGAGTAGAACTCTGCTACTGCTCATACACAACAACATTAGGCATAAGCTAAAAAACGGATGAACAAGCGAAAAATAATTTTAGGAGTAATTGTAATATTTCTTGGATATTTATTCTATTGGACTTTTGAGCCTTATAGTTTAAATCCGTTCTCAGACAAACCTATTTCACAACCTCAAAGTCAAAATAATCTAAATTGTGACAACTTAAATAGTTTTAGGCTCAAAGCTGATAGTATTGTCAATACTGCAATAAATAAAAATGAATTTTTAGCGATTTCAACAGGTATTTATTCAAAAAAATGTGGGAATTGGTCATCTACAGCAGGGTTTTTAAATAAAAGAAATCAAGAAAAACCGACTAAAAACAGTCAATTCAGAATTGCATCTGTTAGTAAACCAATGACAGCTATTGCTATTCTTCAACTTTATGAAAAAGGAAAAATAAATTTAGACTTACCTATTCAAAGCTATCTACCTGAATTTCCAAAAAAGGAAAAAGGAGATATTACAATCCGTCAACTATTAAACCACACATCCGGAATCCCTCATTACAAATCTGATTTAGAAATATTCAACTTTACTCATTACGATAATTGCCAAGAAGCTCTCAAAAAATTTGAGAATAGAGAACTTGTTTTTAAACCAGGAACTGATTTTTTGTATTCATCATTTGGATATACACTACTTGGTGCAATTTTAGAAAGAGTTTCAGGAAAGTCATATCAAACTTATATGCAGGAAAATATTTGGAAGCCAGCAAATATGACTAACACTAATTTAGAACAGACTAAAACGAATGTTTATATCAAACTCGGAAATCATTTTTACAGAAGTCCAAAAAATGATTTGAGTTACACATATTCTGGTGGAGGAATTCAATCAACAGCTGAAGACTTATTAAAATTTGGAAAAGCAATCCTTAATTATAAATTAATAAATCCTGCAACTACAGAGTTAATGATTAAACTGTCTAATACTGACAGTAAGGAAATGGAGTACACCTATGGTTGGGATAATTGGATAAGTTCAAAATATGGTAAAATCATTGAACATAATGGAACACAAGTTGGTGCAAGTAGTTATTTTAGAATATTTTTCGACAAAAAAGTAGTGGTTGCTTCTTTAGCAAATAACTTAAATTCGAACGAAGAAGTGCGGAATTTATCAACTGAACTTTCATATTTATTATTAGAAATGGAAAAAGATTGAGAAAGCCAGTGCCTAACACTGTGTATAGGCAATAGCCGTTAAATTGCTTAACCCTAAATTTGTACATTTTAACCCACAAAACCTTATTTCTAATTTTTTGCGTAAATTTGCGTAAATTTGAAAAATTAAAACAAGGGTTGGATAAGTGTAGTGCCGAAATTAAAGTTTTAATAAAAGGATTTGCAATGAATGTTGAAATAATACAAAGATACAATAAGGATTATTTTTTAGAAAATTATTATGAATGGTTAAAATATAGAAGTAAATTTAGAAAACATCAAAAAAATGTTGGGATTTTTTTGATGTTTTTAGGTTTTATTTTAGGAATGATTTTTTTCTTTCGGTATAATTCATCTTCTTTTATTTTTCCGTTAGTTTTCTTTTTTGGGGTAGGTATGATTTTTAACTTTTATTACACAAAACATACCTGGTTGAAAGAAAGGTTCACAAGTAAACAAAATGATCGTGAAATAAAAATTTGTTTTGATGATAATAAAATGTGCAGTATTAGTGAATTTGGATCATCAAATTTAGATTGGAGTTTTTTTACTGACGCCATAAAAACAGAAAAAGGCTTGTTTTTGTTACTTGGGAATGGGACTAGTATTTACATTCAAAAATCTGTTTTGCACGAAAATTATATGGATGAAATTATAAAACATATAAAAAATTGATGCTAACATGTTGTATAAACAACGCTTGCAATTTTTTCTAATTAAAAATTGCAAACTTACCTAAAAGTAAATATAGCAATGTCTTTAGACCCAGTACGTTAAGTGTCATTAAGAAAATAAAGTCAAATGGAAATTCTATTAAAAATAATATACCAAACATGTGTTTTTATTATTCTAACTTTAATTACGCAAATTGGTGGAATAATTTATCTGATAAGTTTGATTATTACTAAAAAATGGAATAAAAAACCAAAATTTAAAACTGTAATAATTTTTATAAGCCTTTACCTATTTTCCACTTTATTAATTGTTCCTTTCATTGCTCCAATTTTTGGACGGGAAGAGGTAAGGCATTCAAAAAAAATAAAACCAACCAACTATATGACTGTTTTGTTAAATAGAAATTATGTAAAGCCTAAGTTGAATAATTTATTAAACGAAACAGAGAAACAACTCAATGGAACAAATATTGAAATTCACTATTTAGATGCTAACTTTCCTTTCATTAATAAATTTCCTTTGCTTCCTCATTTGAGCCATAATGATGGAAATAAAATAGATTTAAGTTTAATTTATGAAACTCAAAAAGGAGTTATAACAAATAAGCAAAAATCTGTGAGTGGTTATGGACAATTTGAAGAACCAAAACAAAATGAATATAACCAAATTGACAAATGCTTAAAACGTGGATATTTTCAATATGATTATCCTAAATATTTAACTTTTGGGAAAATCAATGAGGAGTTAAAATTCTCAAAAACAGGAACAAAAAAACTTATACAAAGCATTTTAAACAATAAAGATTTAGGGAAATTATTTATAGAACCTCATTTAAAAAACCGAATGAATTTAAAAGATAGTAGAATAAGATATCACGGTTGTAGAGCGGTAAGACACGATGACCATATTCACATACAACTAAAATAACGAACGCACAACATAGTATATAAGCAATAACGGTTAAGTTGTTTAACTCACAGTTTTAGAGAATTTTTTATTCCGCTACTGCTTATACACTAGATCGTTATCTGCTATTAAAATAAACGAGCTTTAAAATGAAAGAGAAAAATATAGACAAAATTATTATATTAATTACGATTAGTATTGCTTTTTTAGGTATTTCGTGCCAAACAACAAAACCAATTACAAAGGAATATTTAGTTGGTAAAAAATTTGAACAAGATGTTTTTATAGGAATTATGGGAGTTAATTATTTAACATTTATTGATAATGAAAAAATACATTATGTTATACACGATAAACGAGATTATGGGTATAACGGAACTTATACATTAGAAAATAAAGACAAAAAACAATATATCAAAATAAGTAATATTGAGAAATTTGGGTTTCAATTTGATGCGTTAGAAGGTTACGATAAAGATTATGTAATGATAGAAGTTAAAAGCCCTACCAAATTGAAGGTGCTTCATTCTGGTATGATTTTTAAACTTTCTGAAAAGAAAAAATAAGAATAAAGAAACAGCAGATAACAAGGTATATAAGCAATAACGGTTTAGTTGCTAAAATCTAAATTTTTGTCTTTTTTATCCTCTACTATTCATACACCTAACCCGTTAGCAGCGAGTTTGGAAAGGCCGTAAAACTTTCAAACAAAAAGGAAAAATATGAAAGAAAAGAAAGAGTTTATACCCGCTTTAGGATACAACTGGTTGACAAGTTTTTACGACTTAACAATCAAGTTGACTATGCCTGAAAAAAAATTTAGAACATTGTTGATTGACGAATTAGACCCACAGAACGGTGAAACGATTTTAGAGTTTGGCTATGGTACAGGACAAAATATCATTCTTGCACATCAACGTAACGAAAAAACAGAACTGAAAGGACTAGATATTGACCCAAAAGTGAAAGCCATTGCAGAAGGTAAAATAAATAAACTCGGTTTAAACATTAATCTTGACCTTTATGACGGCGTTACATTTCCTTATGCCGACAACACCTTTGACAAGGTTTTTAGCTCATTGGTCTTTCACCAACTTGACCAAGACACCAAGCTGTCGTCATTAAAAGAAATTTACAGAGTATTAAAACCCGACGGAGAGTTAATTGTCGGCGATTGGGGAAAAGCGAAAAACAAAATAATGAGACTTACCTTTTATTTCGTTCAACTCCTTGACGGTTTTAAAACAACAGATGACAATGTAAAAGGACTTCTGCCAAAGTTTATTGAGCAAGCTGGTTTTCGCAACGTCACAGAAGTAGGTTTTATCAATACAAAAATCGGCACCTATTCTTATTATCAAGCAACAAAATAAGCAGGAACAATATGATTTGAGGGCAATCAAACCGCTAAGTAAATAAACCAGCCGCTAACAATGTATAATGTATATAAATAATAGAAGTCTAAACGATAAAACGAAAGTATAAACATATAACAAAGGTCAAGGCAAAACCAAACGGCTGTATACAACAAATAATGCTTTTAAAAATCATTCATCCACAAGTTTATTTAACACATCCAACACCATATCCAAATGCTCATCAAAATCAGCAATACGGTGGTCGCCTCCTTCATGGATAATCAAATTTTTAACGCCATTTTTGCCATAAAAACTTTCAGCCACTTGATAATTAAGCACCTCATCGGCTGTTTTTAGCCAAACTGCAATTTTTTGTGGGTTATTAACCGTTAGTAATTGGTTGTCTGCAACCCAACGCATATCACCATAAGTGACATCCCAATCACCAACCGTAGTATAAAATACCTCATCATCAGCACCATAAGTTTTACCATCCGCAAAAAAACGGGTAAGCGTGGTGTGGGGTGCAACACTTGGGTTTAATAATAACGCTGGGCAACCAAGCTGATTACTTAAATGGGTAGAAAAATAACCACCTAGCGAACTACCCACCAGCACTATCTTGTCGGTTTGGCTAAGCTCATTAATTAATTTAGTCACTTTAGCCAACACCTCGGCAGGTTTTAAATTTAAATCTGGGCAATGCACCTGATGGTTTGGATGATTTTGTTGAATATAATTTACCAAAATCCCACCTTTAATTGAGTGACTACTGTTATCAAACCCATGTAAATAAATAATGTGCATTGATAGCTCCTTTATTTTTAATGTTTATTATCATTTGTGTATTCTATCATGTTACAATTTTTAAACCTTTGGCAACTTATGTATATGCCCAAGCTATCTAACGCCACTATTACTTAAATAGATTATAAATGCTGTCACAGCCCAACTAGCCATGACCAATCAAATAGAACTCTTCTCGATTGACAACCCCTGCGTGGGTGTATGCCAAAGCAATAAAAAAGGATTTTGCTTTGGCTGTTTGCGTAGCCGCCCAGAACGGCAAATGTGGCTACAAATGACAGATGAGCAAAGGCGAGAAGTGTTAAGGCTAATTGTAGGACGCAAAAAACGTATTGAACAAATGAAGCAACGCCAAAAACAACAATTAATGATAGACTTTGACAATTGGGGAGAAAGTGGCGACTTATTTGAGTTTGAAGAATAACACCACTAACCTCTTGGATGATGTGCCTCATGCAGTGCCTGTAAACGTGCAGTTGCAACGTGCGTATATATTTGAGTGGTAGATAAATCGCTATGCCCAAGCAACAACTGCACACTACGCAAATCTGCTCCATGATTTAGTAAATGTGTGGCAAATGCGTGGCGTAAGCTGTGTGGCGATAAGTCTTTTTCTATACCTGCCAGCTTGGCATATTTTTTAATCATATACCAAAAATTTTGCCGTGTCATGTAACCACCTTGGGCTGTTAAAAATACTGCTTGGCAATCACCAGATTTAAGGTGGGCAACCAAATCATTACGGGCATGGTTTAAGTAGTTTTCTAATGCCTCATTGGCATACTCACCCAGTGGAACAAGCCGAGTTTTATTACCTTTACCGGTTACTCTCAGCACCCCAGCATTTAAATTAACCTGCTCTAAAGATAGGTTCATAAGCTCTGAAACACGCAAACCACAAGCATACAATACCTCTAACATGGCTTTGTCTCTAAGCCCAAGTGCTGTACTCGTATCTGGTGCTAATAGCAAATTTTCTACATCTACCTCACTTAAATCTTTTGGCAAGGCACGCCCAAGCTTTGGCGTTTTAATTTGTTCGCAAGGGTTGTCTTTTCGTTGTTCGGTATTGACTAACCACAAAAAAAATTGGCGTAAACTTGATAACATTCTGGCTTGGGTGCGTGCAGTTTTGCCTGCTGTATTTAGTTGGCTCAAGCAAGCAAGCACATCTTTATCTTGCCAGTTTGGTAACTGTTTTGGGCTAGTGGACTGGCAACTGGTTAAGTCTTTTACATAAGCGTTGCGAGTACGCACAGAAAGTCCACGTGCCAACATGGCCTGCCGAAAATCAAGCATATACTCTGGTTCATCGTTTCTAGGCATTGATTTTGGTTGCCGTGGGTTAATTGCTCTGGTTTTGCTCATTTTTAGACCCTGCTAAAACTGGGGATAGCCAAATATTTATGATGATTTTTTTTCAATCAAATAAATATATTTAGCATCATCACCTTCGCCTGTTTGGTTCTGCTCAATCAAAGTGTGTCCAAGATGACGACAAAAATTAGGGATGTCACGTGTGGTTGCTGGGTCTGTCGCTAATATTTCGATAACCTCACCTGCCTTTGCACTACGAACTGCTTTATGCAACAGCATAACAGGTTCTGGGCATATTAAACCTCTCGTATCTAACATATGCTGTGGTTGAATATCAGACATCTTTTTCTCATTTTGTGATTTATTATTTGTGTTGATCATACAATTCACGTACTACTTTACCAATGGTGGCAATGCCTTTACTTAAGGTCTCATCATCTTGAGCAATACTCATACGGATGCACTGGTGAGCGTGGGCATAGCTATCTGTATCGATACCAGGGAAGAAATGCTCACTTGGAATGATAAGCGTACCCTGTTGTTTTAGCAGCTCATAAAGTTTAACCGTGTTAATAGGCAAACCCTCAAACCAAATCCACAAAAATATGGCACCTTCTGGTTTGTGGATACGCATTGGATAGTCTGCAAGCTCCTTTTGTAATAACTGCACGGCTAAACTGGCTTTAGCTTTATAAAAGGGTCGAATTTGATTATCCGATAAGTCTTTAATCGTATCATCGGCAACCAGTGGTGTCGCAATGGTTGCTCCAAACCTTGTTGGCGACAAATTAACAATGGCGTTCATTGCACTTACTGCTTTAATTACATCGTTATTTGCAACAATAATGCCTGTTCGCACGCCAGGTAAACCAATTTTAGACAAACTCAAGCACAAAATGGTATTGACATCCCAATTTAAAGTCACTTCTGGATAAATAATATTAGGAAACGGCATGCCATAGGCATTGTCAATAATCAGCGGTATTTTATACCTTTTGGCAAGCTCGGATAAACGTGCCATTTCATCATCTGTTAGTACATTACCCGTTGGGTTGGTAGGACGAGAACAACAAATCGCCCCTATTTTTCCATTTTTAAGTTCAGGCAATGCTTCTAATGTATTAAAATCAACTTTGTATTTAAAAAAGCCTAATTGCCCATCATGCTCCAACTCTTCAATAACTGGTTTAACAGCAACAAAATGTTTGCCTTCAATATGCACATCACTATAGCCAATATATTCAGGTGCTAATGGTAATAAAATTGACTTATCGACACCCTTATCTGAGTCATCATCAAATATACCACCAAAAAGATTAAATAAATAAAAAAAGCCATTTTGCGAACCATTGGTTAAGGCAATATTTTCAGCGGTTAATCCCCAGCCATAATGGCGGTTAAAAAAATCTACCAAAGTATCAATAAATTTTGCGTCGCCTTGAGGGTTTGAGTAATTGCCCATGCTGTCTATTGCTGGGCTATTTAACTCGCCAACATCTAAGGTTTGAAAGGCCTCTAAAAATGTTTGATTGACGCTATCAATACGTGCAGGATTGCCACCACCAAGCATGTTAACGGGTTTATCGCTTTTTAGGGCATCTCCTAAATCATCCATTAATTGTAAAATACCGCTATTTTGAGTGAATTTTTGTCCAAATTTAGAAAATTGCATGCTTTACCTTTGTTTATGTTAAAAAGCGAGTGATTTTATTAGGGGTGAGTCTTTATAGGGGTAAGTATAGCAAATCGTTACGTTTATGTTGAGCTTGTTAACACACCACAACAAATGGTTGACTAAGCCCCATTGCTAATCAGCAACATCCGTAAATGACTCATCGATAATACAACGAATACAACGCCAACCATAACTTTTACTATTATGGTCATCACAAGGCTGTATGATCCAATTACTAACGATATGTTTTTGCTACGCAATTTTTAATATTGTCACAGTAGAGTACTTTAAAAATACCAACAAAAAACCACCATGCTTTTTTACATGATGGTGCATCATAGAGTAGTTTGATGGCAGCTATTAAACTGCTGGCTTTCCAAGTTCTGCCGCTTTTTTACGTTGAGCTTGCTGCTCATCTTGCATTTTTTGTTTATCTTCTTCAGTCAGTGAGTCACATTTATTTGGGTCATTGCCACAAAATTGGCAATATTCATCTCCCATCAAATTAGCAACACCACCACAAGAGCCCTTTAATGGCTCTTTTTTAACCATATAACCCACACCCATAAACAAAAAAAACAACACAAATACGGTAAAGGTAATGGCAAATATTGGCAATAATTGGCTAAGCATATCATTCACCTAACTTTTTGGATTCATTTGTTTTAATAAACACTTTTATCATACAAGGCAAACATCATAAAAGCAAAAAAGTTTAGCCTGCCTTTTTAACAAGCTAAACCTTATTAGTACAAAAATCAATTACATTGCATGGATGGCAATATAAGCTGCCGCACCTGCCAAATAGCCGATAACAGCTAGAAGACTGATACGTTTTAGATACCACATGAATGGAATACGCTCCATACCCATAGCAGCGACACCAGCAGCAGAACCAATAATTAAGCAACTACCACCTGTACCAGCACAGTATGCCAAAAACTGCCAAAAATTACCATCAAGTACAAATTGGCTGGTGCGTGCTAGCTCTTCACCTGTTAAACCAGCCAACGCTGATTCAGACACCAATGGGTACATCTTCATTGCACCTGCAACCAATGGTACATTATCTACCAATGATGATAATAAACCAATTAATACGTTAATCACATAAAGATTACCAAAAGTTGCATCTAACCATTGTGCCATATCTCTTAAGTGACCAGCTGTTGCCAGACCTGATACCGCCAACAAAATACCCAAGAAGAATAAGATACTTGGCATATCAATTTTTGACAACACACCAATCACCGTTAGTTGTTGTTTAATTTCTTTACGTTGGTTGCGATGGTTAATCTCTGTATACATCCATAATAATGATAAACCAAACAAAATACCCATATATGGTGGCAAGTGCGTTATCGTTTTAAACACAGGAACAAATGCCAATGCACCCAAACCTAAAAATAACACCGTTAAACGAGTCGCTGGGGTAATTGGTAGCTCCCCTGGTTCTTTATTAATACTATTACCATGGCTACTAACACCACCAGAGTGCCCATTAATATTTGCATTAAGCACTGGGCGATTAATGTTTTTACCTTTAAGCTTTAATGTTAAAAATGCAATTGGCACTACTGCTGCAACAACACTTGGCACAATTACATTGACAATAATACCACTTGCCGATATTTGATGACCAATCCACAACATTGTAGTGGTAACATCACCAATTGGCGACCAAGCACCACCGGCATTCGCAGCAATCACCACCATACCAACGAACAACCAACGTGTTTCTTTATCATCAATTAATTTACGTAGTAGCGATACCATAACAATGGTAGTTGTTAGATTATCTAACAATGCCGAGAAGAAGAAAGTTAAAATACCAATAATCCAAAGCAAGGTGGTCGCTTTAGTCGTTTGAATACGGTTAGTAATAGCCGCAAAACCGTCATGGGCATCGATTAACTCAACAATTGTCATTGCACCCATTAAAAAGAACAAGATTTCGGCAATTTCTGCCAAATGGTGGCGTAACTCGGTATTTAAAAATTGTGAAGTACCGCCACCATGTCCACCTGCCGCTTGGACACCTGCCTCTGCTAAATGAGATGACAACAGAGCGTCAGCTCCAAATACTAATAGCGTCCACACAAGTGCCGCTGTTAGCAAAGCTGAAGCTGCTTTATCAATATGGATATTATGTTCTAGGGCTATTGCTAAATAACCTAAAACAAAAACCACTGCCATTAACATATAAATCATCATCGTAGTTTCCTTGACTCTATATACGTCAATTTTCAATTCATAATGCTTTATTTACCAAACATAAAGCGATATAAACTTAAAACTGATGTTTGACATTCGAATAAACCTAGCCAGTATCTTAAAGTTGCTAATTTTAGCATTAGCAATTATTTGACATATCGGTTTGCTTAAATTATTAAGCAGGTATTGTACACAAATTCAGTCAATTATGCTTGTTTTGTTGCACTTAAAAATGTGGTTTTTAACAAAAAAAACATTAAAAACTTAATCAAGATGACCATAACCTTATGATTAATAAGGTTATGCCGTTAATCGATCAACAAAAAAATAATTGCATAAAAATAGTTTGGATAACAGTAACCTATTTTTACGGTTGTACTTTGTCTCGCAGTTTTTGCATGGCATCAGTTTGGACGATTTGCCAGTCTTCAAGTTTATGTTGGGTTTGGTTAACATCAACACCCTGTTTAGGTACAACAAACATAACAGCAAGATTTTGTTTGTTAGCAATTTGTAATGCTTTTTGATAAGGCATGGCGGTTAAGGCTGTTGCCCACGCATCAGCCATTGCAACTGTGTTAGCGGCAACCGTCACTGATGGTGCACCATCTACAATAGGTTTGCCCACATGTGGATCAATCGTATGGCTATAACGCACACCATCAAATACAACTGAGTTACGATAGTTACCAGAGGTTGCTAAGTTCATTTTTCCTTTTTTATTGTCATCAACTGGTTGTACAATGGCAGCAATTACCTCTCGGTTCGTTACACCCGAATGCAAAATAGGGGCATCAATGGCAATTTTCCATCCTACATTTTTATCATTAACACCACTGGTTGCAACTTCGCCCCCTATTTCAACCATATAGTTTTTAATTTTGTATTGCGACTCTAAAACCTCGGCAATAACATCCACCCCATAACCCTTGGCAATGGCAGAAAAATCAATCGCCACACCTTCTTTAGTTTTGCTCAGTTCATTACCATCAAGGATAATACTGTCAAAACCAATTAACGATTTTGCTTTTTCAATTTCTGCTAAAGTTGGTGGGCTTTGTAGCCTATCTACCCGCATCTTTTTGCCAAAACCCCAAAGCTCAAATACAGGTTTAACTGTTGGGTCAAATGCACCGCCAGATTGGACATACACTTTTTTGCTATCATTCAATACCTTAGCAAAGTCAGCATCAACCTTAATTGGTGTGTTGGCAGCTACCAAATTAAACTGACTGATGATTGAGTCTTCTTGCCAAGTGGACATGCTGTTATTAACTTGCTCCAGTCGTTTATCAATACTCGCCTTAATAGCCATTTGGTCTGCCTCTTTTGGTAATTCATAACGGATATGATAACTTGTGCCCATGGTTTCACCCTCTAATTGTTGATAGCTGGGTGTTTTGTGGCAAGCAGTTAATGCGGTGGCAACAAGCAGGGAGATAATAGCGAAAGATGGTCTATTAAAAATCATAAATAAAGCTCAATTTTGTTAGATAAATTTAAATTACCATGTAACACCCTATTTTTCTTCAAATTTACAAAAAAAATGACAAATAAGGCTTGGTGGTTAAGTATGAATAATCTCTTGGTTAAGCAACTAAACCGCTGTTGCTGATACACTGTGTGGTGTTATTTATTTTATGTCCAATCATAAGAAAATAATACAATACGACTTTTTGGCTCGTAAAACATTAAAATGGCATCTGCACCACTCTTGCAATAATTATAACCAGCAACTTCAGCAATATATATAAATTCTCTACCTTTATAAGTAATAGAAATTCCATCATTAAATAAGTCTTCACCATCGCTAATATTCATCTCAAATGCAGAAGGCACCGGAGAAGTTTCTGTCCAATTGGCATACCATATTTGCCCTCCTAGAGAATCAAGAAAATTTTGCGGATTATCATCCTGCCAAGGTAATAGTTTTCCTTTTGTTTTATATTTTTCTTTTACTATTTGATACGTTTTTTGGATTTCTTTTATGTATTCAATCAAATTATCGTCAATATTATTGTCATTTTGTGGCGCTGACAAAAAATAACCCTCGTTACCTAAAAAACGATATTTATTATCTTCGGTTAGTGCTAATGCAATCCAATTTTCTGAACAAAATTCATTATGAAATTTTGTTGTTTTCTCGCCAATCAGACCCTCATAAGGCTCTATGGGATTAAGCATGTGTACAACTGTTCCCTTTAAATCTTCTTTTAATATTCCTAAATCTATTGATATTAATGGTAATAAATAATTATTTACCCAGTTTTGTTCTTCAATAAATATGTTTTCAGGGAAAGGCGTAAGTCCTTCTATTAATTCACTAATGTTTTCTTTATAAAAAGTTATTTTATTTGCTTCCATTATTTTCTCTTAAGTAATAAATGCTATTTTTTAATGCTATATAACGAATCGAGTGTATAAGTAGCACCTCGCTTGGCAGTATGCCAAGTTGCCCATTAGTACAAATTGGCAAGCATTGTTTTTTATTCAATTAGAAGTTTCAATATTTTAGTAAGTTCTTTTTTTTCTTCTTTTGCATTCTCAAAAAAGTGGTCATTTGCTTTTGTTTTAATTTCAATGGCTTGTTGCAGTATTTCTGTACCTTTTTCAGTTAGAAACACACATTTTGCTCGTGTGTCTGTTTCGTGTTCTTTACGCTCTATTAGTTTATTTTCCTGCAATTTCCTTAAAATTTTGGAAACCATCATTCTATCTGTTTTACTGTGGTCGGCAATTTCTTTTTGCGTGACATTTTCAGTATTTCGAGATAACCAAGCCAACGCAATCAAAATAACAAACTGCGTATGGGTTAGCCCTACTTCATCTAAGGCTCTGTTCATTTGGCGTTGCCATTGCATGGTCGTTTGCCACAGCAAATAACCCAAATTTTCATCTGGTGTAGAAAAATGAAAGTTAATTTTCTGGTTCATAAAGCATTAAATTTGAAATTAAGTTAAAGTCGTGTTCATTAATTTGCAGTGTCCCCCAACGAAACGGATAACCCCATTTTTGCTTATTTTCGATAAATTGTAAATCGTCAATTAATGGCAAAATAGAAATATCTCTTGCTTTAAAAAACTCAATATCTATACGAAATGGGCAAAATTCAGGCGACATTTGAAAAGAATAAACTTTGTCGTTTTTTACTCTTCCAATAGCCGTAAACTCTTGACATTTATCGTTCTTGTTAAAATATAATTTGCTCGAATAATAAATAACATAATCGCCATTTTTCATTTTTTTCAAAGGTGTTGCTTTT
>PDWI01006915.1_pt1 | contig 14519 bp, 15 predicted proteins | sample 1430891 | NCBI WGS metagenome assembly PDWI01 (sample SAMN01162508, study PRJNA174530) | Oral metagenome, whole genome shotgun sequencing project. | biome: Marine environment; feature: Marine mammal; material: Swab sample of the gingival sulcus; isolation source: swab sample of gingival sulcus...
AGAAAAGTAAAGTCACTACAAGGAAAGCGAACGAAGTCGTACAAGTAGTACTTCGAGAGAGCTTGACACCGTAGTGATTTATCTTTTCGACGACTATATTTGCCTCATGAACTTAAAATAAGCTTAAACTAGTGGCTAACCGCTTTTTGCCATACCTTAATTTGATTTTTACTTACCTCATCATCTGGAGTCGGCACTTCAAGCGTTTTATAAGGGCTAAAGTTATCAAACTTAGGCTCAACTTCTGTTTGTATTACAGGAAGCATAATGTTACTTAAAGCCAGTGTTTTTTGCGCTTCTGGCGTAATTAAGAAAGCTAAAAAGTCTTCTGCCAATTTAGGTGTATCGCTTGATTTTAAGCGACTCGCCAGCTCAATTTGCACAATATGACCTTCTGCAAATTCCGCTGATACATAGTTATCTTTGTCTTCATTGATTTGGTGATACAAAGGTGATGTATTATAGCTAAGCACCATATCAGACTCACCCTTTAGGAATGCACCATAGCTCTCTGACCAACCCTTACCAACCGTAACCGTATGCTGAGACAGTTTTTGCCATGCTTCGTATGACTTATCCGCATAGACTTTATTCATCCATGCCAATAGCCCTCGACCAACGGTACTGGTACGTGGATCTTGATAAATAACCGAAATATCTTGATTTTCCACCAGCTCTTTTAAGCTTTTTGGCGGATTTTTTAATTTATCTTTATCATAGATAAACGCATATTGACCATAGTCATAAGGGATAAAGGTCTGACTTGTCCAATCAATCGGTAATTTCAGTGCCGTCAAATCAACCTCTGTTGGTGCAAATAACGCTGATTTTTGTGCTTCTTTTAGCAGGTTGTTATCCAGACCAATAATCACATCCGCTTTTGGCTTACTACCCTCTAAACGCAGGCGATTAAACATAGTCACCCCATCTTCAAAAGGTACAAAATCCAGCGTACAAGCACAGTCTTTTTCAAACTTTTCTTTTAGCTTTGGTGCAGGTCCCCACTCCGAAGTAAAAGAATCATAGGTATAAACGGTCAACGTTTTACCCTCACCGTCTTGCTTTGCCTTATCAGCACTGTACACGAGTGTGCCAGTTTTTTGCTCATCGCTCTGTGTTGCTTGCGAATTATCCGCCGTTGTAGCTTTCTTTGTTTCAGCATCTGCTGGTTGAGTTTTTTCACCACAACCGACCAGTGCTAAAGAAGCACTTAATATTGAGATGGCAAGTATAGAAATAGAAGGTTTATTAGTAGAGAACTTAGATAAAGTAACTAACTGACTCATGAATCGTCCTTTTTAACTGATTAAAGTAAATAAATTTAGCTAAAAAGGAATTTAAGAACAGACCGACACAGACAGTACCTTACCTGTGTCAGTTAATATGTAGGATAACCACATTTCTCAAATTCCTTCACTGGTATTAACCAACAGGTTCAACGGGTATGTTCTCAGCCAATTTTTATTTTGCATCTCTTAATTTATATCTCTAAACTTATAACTACTATAAGATCAGTTACATAAGATTAGTTGCATAAATAAGAAAACAAAAACATCAGCACCCCGATGAGAAAGAATGGCTATTATGTCAATAATTCACAAAAAGGTCAATGAGACGTTTTTTATTTACCAAACCATTTTTCATAAATTTCATCGTAAGTATGATCTTCTTTCACTTTCTCCAGCCCACTGTTTACTAAGGCTAACAAGTCAGCATCTTCCTTTTGAATTGCAAAAGCAACTGGTTTTTTAGCAGTTCCAGTTGCTTCAAATATTTTTATTTCTGGAACATTCTTATCACCTTTAAAGCTGTTTTTAAAATATTTTAGGTAAGCAACATCTCCCACGCAAGCATTCGCTTTACCAGATAGCATCGCCTCACAGGATAAGAAAAAGGTTTTATAATCATCGATTGTATTTGTATCACCAAAGTTATCATATACCGACTTATAATAAGCAGTATTTGTTTGTAAACCAATAACCTTATCTTTCATATCGTTAGACGAGTTCAATTCAGGGTCAATTGTCGCAAAGGCAACATAAGACTCTAAATATGAGGTAGAAAAGTTCGCCCACTCTCGCCTTTCTTCAGTGATACCAACCCCTGAACCTAACATATCATACTTTTTCTCTTCTAACCCGGTAAACGCATTTCTCCAATCAATGACTTTTACCTTTACATGAAATTTTGATTTATCAGCAATAGCATTAATTAAATCAATATCAAAACCCGAGCTCAAACCATGGGAATTTTGTTCAACAAAAGGTGGGTAACTTTTTTCAACCGCAATCGTATAGGTGGGTGCATCAGCTGGGATATTGGGGTTGTTTTCAGTAGCGGGGATCTCTATCAAGTTGCTATTTGCTTGATTCGGTGTGGTTGTTTCACTAGTGGAGGTCACTTTATTAGCGGAATTTGAATGCTTAGAAGAGAGCGCTTGCTGTTTGTTATCTTCACCACAAGCAACCAAACCAACTGAAGAAATGGCTAGCATGGCGCAAACACTGCTGGCTAATATAAATCTATTGTTCATCATAAAACATCCTTATTAAATGAGCATTTATTTAGTTTAAAATCAATTAATTTTAACTAAAATCAAAATAAAAAATAACATTATATATAAAGCATAAATATAATGTTATTAATATAATGACAAAAAGCATTTATAATATGATAGAATGAAATCGGTTGGTATGTTTTTGTAATAAATGGTTAAACGATCACTCGGCGTAGAGTCTTTTATCAGAGAGATAATTTGGCTGTGGGATGTGGTCGCTTTCTATCGTTTTATTATACTATCGCTTTGTATTATGGTTTTCATCAGCATAAACAAGCCCGTAAGATAAAGCCACGAAAAGCTAGTTGCACTACAAGAAAAGTGAACAAAGTCCTACGATTTGCACTTCAAGAGGTGAGCTTAACCTTGTCGTACATTATCTTATCACCAACTTACCTGCCACAAATGATGTTATTCAAACCATTACCGTCATAACTTTATGATGGTTTAACTTTTAATTAACGACATGTCAAAATAAAAGCTTTGTCTGTCTTCTCAGCAAAGCAAACATGTTGTTGGGAAGGAATTTAATATGAAAAAACTATCGCTGGCATTAGCAATCGCAACGCTTGGTTTACTTGTAGGCTGTGGTACTAACGAACCTGCCAAAGACAATAGTGCCAAAGCCCCTGAATCTGCCACTCAACAGAGCAACACAGCAGATACAAAAGCGGGTGATGAAACTAATCTACCTGTCTATCGCATTGCTACCATGAGCACTTACCCTCCGTTTGCTACCAAAGACGACAAAGGTGTTTTGACAGGCTTTGATATTGATGTTTTAAACGCTATTGCTAAAAATCGTAACTTTAAAGCTGAGTTCGTTGCTCACCCATGGGAAGATTGGAAAACTGACCTTGCTAAGGGTCAAGTTGATGTGTGGACAGCCGGTATCGGTATTAAAGAAGAGCGTAAAGAGTTTGTTGACTTTTCAGACCCTTATATGCCTGACAATACTGGCCTCTTGACCATCAATGATAAAATCTCAGAAGAGAATTTGAGTGAATATACGGTTGGTGTTGAAGCCAAGTCTATCGCTATCAGTGTTGCTAAATCACTAAACGTGCCTGATGATAAGATTAAAGAATACCCTTCTAACTTTGTTGCCTTTGAGGCATTGATTCAGAACAAAGTTGACGCCGTCATTGGTAATGAAGTGGTATTGGCAAACATGACAGGACCATTCACCAAAGACTTCTCATTTAAACTAGAACCACTAAAAAGCTCTGAAAAAGAAAACAAACAGCTAGGCTTTATGGTTCAAAAAGGTGATAGTAAAATGGCTACAGAACTTAACGAAGGGTTAAAAGCCATTAAAGCCAATGGTGAATTTGACAAAATCAAACAAAAATGGTTCGGTGATTTGGTTAAATAACTAGACTGGTTAATTGACTAGTTGGCTAATTAACCAGCTAAAAATAAAATTTCCCTAACAGTTATCCAGCATCTATTCTGTCTGTCATCTATATTGAGAGCTAATAGGTAGGGCTAGTTAGGGAAATTTTTATTAATTCTGTTACAATACAAGCAATTATCAAAGATAACCACAAACTAAATAAATAATGGTTGCTAAATTTAATTATTTCTATATAATAGTTGCACAGAGGACGAGATTCGAACCTATACCTGCATTGTTTTCTTGTATTACTTTTTGTTATTGTTACATTTGTTTCAAGCATGATTATATCCTAGGTTTAGTAAGTAGTATTAGTTCCATATTTTTACGTTGTAATGTCTTGACAACCTTACAACACACCCCCTATCCCTGAGGAATAGTTTATGTCAAATACAGTAAGCGGTACAGTTAAATGGTTTAACGATGGTAAAGGTTTTGGTTTCATCGAAAAAGACAGTGGCGGTGACGTCTTTGCTCACTTTAGTGAAATTAAAGCAGACGGTTTTAAGACACTTAAAGAAGGTCAACGAGTGACTTTTAACGTGACTGATGGTCAAAAAGGCGAGCAGGCTAGTAATATCGTACCAGAATAAATAGATTCTACTGAATCTAACAGTTAAGAATATTGAAGTAAAGAACCGCCATTATACATTTTGTAGTGGCGGTTTTTAATTTTGTTAGGTGTCTATATTTAAGTAAGTAACAGGTTTTAAGTAAGTAATGGGTTGAAAACGAGCAAAAAATGAAACTTACCAAACAGACTGATTTCGCATTGCGCACCCTACTTTACCTAGCAAAACAAGAAAAAGGCAAGCGCATTTTTGCTCAAGAGATTGCCGATGCCTATGACATCCCCATCAACCACCTAACTAAGATTGTTAATAAATTAAGCGTGTTGGGCTATATTCGCACTTATCGTGGACGTAATGGTGGTATTGAATTGGGTAAGGCACAACAAGAAATTATCATACGTGATGTGATTATTGACTTTGAACCCTCACTTAATCCTGCTGACTGTGGCAATTGCCGTCTAAATACAGATTGTAAGTTACAGCCACTATTATCCACTGCCAGCGATGCCTTTTTACAGTCACTAGCACAAACCAATCTAGCCGATATTAGCTAGTACGTATTGAAAACTAAGGCGTTGAGCCTTCAAACGTTAATTTAAATATTAGAAACTTAGAAACTATGACTTTAATCCCATCGCATAAGTCGCTACTAGCGGTTTAACTTTGGGGATTTTATCAAAAGCAAGTAAGCCTAAGTTACGGACAAACTTCACGGCTGGGTTTTTATGAGTAAAGCCATGCACCACCGCATCACAAAATTTAATCACCTGCTTTTGATCTTTTTGTCGAGCTTGTTGATAGGCTTGTAACAGCTGTGGACTACCAATGTCTTGCTGACGCATCACTTGTCCTGCCAACATTTTTGCCAGCGTCTCAGCATCTCTCATACACAAATTAAACCCCTGCCCCGCCACTGGATGTAATGTATGAGCTGCATTACCCATAATAACACAACGCCCCTGTACTTGACGCTCTGCTAATACTTTGGTTAATGGATACGCGCCTCGCCTACCCGTTTGTAAAAATTTGCCTGCTTGTTCACCAAAGGTTTGTTGCAGTGTTTGTAAAAAATAAGCATCATCCTCTAGATACGCTTTTTCTTCACCTTTGGGACAAATCCACACCACTGACCGACGGTAACTTGCCAGCCCATCATGCTCTTGATTGCTCTCTTGCTCATTACAAGCATCGGTTACACCGGGTAATGGCAATACTGCCAAGGGTCCTGCAGAGCTAAAACGCTCTATGGCAACATGATTGTGTGGTCTATTTGTTGTTACCACTCCTACAATCCCTGTTTGCTGATAATCATAAACATCACTGGCAATACCCAGTAGCTGACGAGCAACAGAATCTCGACCATCGCAAGCAACTAGCAAGTCTGCTGATAATCGCCCAAGCACTTTCCCTGCCTTGTTGTTACCATCTTTACCCTCAACCTGTTCATCCATTACTTTTTGTTCATAAGAGACCGTCACCTGCTTTGGTTGCTGTTCAATGGCGGTCAATGTTGTCCCATCCATTAATTGAATCAGCTCAGAGTCCTGAACGGCAAGTAACAGCTTACGCCCGAGCCATGCGTTCTCCATCACCTGCCCAAAGCTTTCTAGCCCCTCTTCCTCTTTGATAAGCTTTGCCTGTCCAAAACTACCTAACTCGCTAATATGCACCTGATCAATACGACAAGCATGGCTGGCAAGCTTATCCCACAATCCAATACTCTGATATATCTGCACCGTTCGACGAGATAAGGCCGTATTGCGACTATCTAGATATTGACTACGATTGTCATCATCATCTGGACTGATTTTTGGATAAGTGTTTTTTTCTATAATCGTACTAGCAATACCATAATAGGCTAATAATAATGCAAAAGATAAGCCCACATGGCCACCACCAACAATCAATACCGATTGAGAGGGGCTGTCATGCGATTGAGAAGTTGGTTGCGAAACGTCACTGGATGAGGAAGAGGATTGAGCGTTCATAAAGGTATTCTTATGTTAAGAAGCTATAGTCACCGAACTTAAAAATTGTTACAGGGCAAGACAGGGGGAAGTTTCCGCAGTCTCTGGAACTACGTACAGCCAACAAGGAAACTTTCACCAGTCTTGCCGTTTTAATGTATCAGAAATTGAGTTCGGTCACTATATAGTGAGTAGAATAAAGAATCACCATTTTAATCTGATTTTGACTCCTTGACAATGGCTATTTATTTTACACAAATCCATCTTGATAAATAAGCAAAGATTGTATAGGATAGTAGAGAATATAAAACAATCAGCATAACACTAACAAAAATGACAGATATCATCAATCCAAACACAATCAATAAAAATCAGCTATTTTTATATGCTGATGATGGTTATCACAGTCAAGTTGTGCGTTATTTACTGGCAGAAAAAAAGCTCTCTTATCGCTTGTCATATCTCACTTCAGAACGCCCAGAAGATCTTGCTGAGCTAAACCCCTATCGTACTTTACCCATATTAATTCACGCAGACACCGTTCTCTACGAAATTAATGTGATATTTGAATATTTAGAAGAGAGATACCACCATCATAAACTATTACCCGAGTCACCACAACAAAGGGCTAAAACCAGACAGCTGGCATGGCGTATCCAAAAAGACTGGCTAAGTCTGGGACAAAAGCTGTTACTGCACCCTGATAGCTTTGATGAAAAATCAGCACAGCAAGCAAAAAAGCAACTGGTAGATTCCTTAACTACCATCGCGCCTCTATTCAACCATAAGCCATTTTTTATGTCGGATACGCTTAGTTGGTGTGATATATTACTTGCCCCACTCCTCTGGCAACTACAAGCCAGTAATTTACCACTGATACCACACCTAACCCGTCCATTATTAGACTATCAAGACAGAATGTTCCAACGTGATAGCTTTCAAGCAAGCCTACAAAAGTAGTCACAACCTCTAAGGCGTTAACTCTAAGCACCTAAAGTCTTTATTAATCTTTCTGCGTAACCTTTTGCACGCAGATTACGTTGTGCATGAGTAAGCTTACCTGACTTATCAAAGACAAAGGTAGAACGCACTAAGCCCAAAGTCTTTTTGCCATACATGTTTTTTTCTTTAATTACATCAAAGCGTTGGCATAGCTTCTCATCAGTATCACTGATAAGATCAATAGCCAACTCTTTATTGCTAATAAACTTCTTATGCGACGCTACAGTATCTCGTGAGACTCCAACAATGACGTACCCTAGTTGCTCAAATTCTGCCAGCATAGCGGTAAAATCTTGCGCTTGTGTGGTACAGCCTGAAGTATTATCACGTGGATAAAAATAAAGAATCAGTCCCTTATCTGTCTCAGCGTGTAAGTCATGTAAACTAATCTCCAATTCTTGAAACTCATCATGATCAGCATTATTAGTAGCATTGACGCTTCTTACAAGAGTTGAAGGAAAAATAGGTAACGAGATGATTTCATCGGTTATTTTTGCCATAAAAAATATTCCATATTAGTATAATCATATTGCTGTTATACATTATAGTAAATTAAAATTAAAACCACTACGACTAGGTAACTGGGAGACTGATTTTAAGAGCTTAGTCTGTAGCATCTGCACTACTGTACAACCAGCAAAAAAATTTTTACCAGTTGCCGTTACATTTTGTGGTACTTTAATTTTTAATTGATTATAGTCGTCAAACTTAAAACACACCATCCAAGCCTATTAAAATCTAAGTTTATTAAAACCCAGATTCATTAGAACCTAGGTTTATTAAACTTATTGACTGGTTGAAGGCTTTTGTGGTGGATTTAATGTCAGTCCCACTGTACAGTTTTGCAAATCTTTTTGTAATTGAATAACATAAGGCAACACTGATGGATCTTTGCCACTTTGAGCGAAGCTTTCTATCTCCCATAGTTGCCCAATGGTCATTTTACTCCGCACATTCACCGTACAGTTACACAGCTGTTCGGCAGTATTGTGATCGGCTATCTTGTATCTTAACGTACCAGCGATACAATTGTTGATCTGTTCTTGCTTAATATCAACTGCATGTGCCACTGACACACTTAGTAGCGTAAAAATAAGCCCAGAGAATAGTTGAACAGTTTTCATAATTAATCCTAAATATTAGCTATTGAAAAATCATAGCAAGGGTGATCGACACCCACTATGCCTTTTTAACATAAATGGCTATAATTTTCAACTGTATAAGATTAATAAACTGTTGCTACACTTGATAACGCGTTGGATCTTTTACTCCCGCCTGAGCAAAGCCCTGCTTACGCAAATTACAGCTGTCACACTGACCACAAGCACGCCCCTCAGCGTCGGCTTGATAACAAGAAGTGGTCTGTGCATAGTCAACACCCAACGAAATGCCTAACTGAATTGTTTCGGCCTTGGATAAACGTTGCAATGGCGTTTGAATGTGTAATTTATGCCCTGTAACCCCTGATTTAGTGGCTAGATTTGCCATGGCCTCGAATGCTTGAATATATTCGGGACGACAATCTGGATAACCTGAATAATCCACCGAGCTTACACCAATGACTATATGATTCGCCTCGGTCACTTCGGCGACGGCAATGGCATAGGACAAAAAGATAGTATTACGAGCAGGCACATAAGTATTCGGAATATTATCATTATCGACCGTGTCATTGTAAGCCGTATTATTGTTAGCCGTATTAAGCTTATTAACAGCATTTGCCTCGCCATTGCTCAGTTCAGTATTTAGAGTATCAGCCTTGCCAATTGGCACAGTTTTACTCGTTAGAATGGTTTCGCTAGTTGGCACCGTAATACTATGGTCGGTGAGTGATGAGCCACCCAATTGAGCGATATCAATATCAATGATTCTATGCGCCACACCTGCCTGCTGTGCGTTAGCAATTGCTGTCATTAGCTCACTATTATGACGTTGACCATAATCAAAACTAATAGCGGTGACTTTATTATAACGAGTTTTTGCCCAATAGAGACAAGTAACAGAGTCAAGCCCTCCTGAAAGCAAAACAACAGCACTATCTTTGCTGTTGTCTTGTTTACCAGTAGAACCAACATCTGTCAAATTAAGAGAGGTATCTGACATAATTTTATGTTGTTGGTTGTTAATTTATTATCTTACGAACTAGACTTAATCTGATTCGCCACTGCTTCTTGTAATTTACGCACTTCTTCAGGATCACCTAAGAAAGTATCGTTAACAAGATTCATATCATCATCAAACTCAAACAGATAAGGAATCCCTGTTGGCATATTTAAGCCGTTAATCGCCTCATCCGAGATGCCTTTTAAATGTTTGATAATAGCACGCAAGCTGTTGCCATGAGCGGTAACAATGATTTCGCCTTCTTTTTCGAGTGCAGGTTTTATCTCTTGCTCCCAATAGGGCATAATACGTGCGATGGTCTCTTTTAGCGATTCTGTTAACGGAATCTCATCTTCTGGAACCTCTGCATAACGAGGATCTTGAAATGGCGAACGCTCATCATCTTTATCAAGTGGCGCAGGTGGCACATCAAAACTACGACGCCATACCATAACTTGCTCGTCACCGTATTTTTCTGCAGTTTCAGCTTTATTTAACCCTTGCAAAGAGCCATAATGCTTTTCGTTCAAACGCCAGCTTTTATTAACAGGAATCCAATCTAAGTCCATCTCATCAAGTACATAGTTAAGGGTTTTTACTGCTCGCTTTAGATAGGAAGTATAAGCAACTTTAAAATTAAAACCTTCTGCCTTTAGCAATTGTCCTGCTTGCTTTGCCTCACGCACCCCCTGCTCTGCTAAATCAACATCAACCCAACCTGTAAATAGGTTTTGTTTATTCCACTCACTCTGACCATGACGCAACAATACTAATCGTTTCATAATGACTCCCGTCTTGCTTGATTACTCAGTTAAGATTAATATAACTGAACTGCTAATAGCCTATATTCTACTACAAAATTAGCTTAAGATGTTTTAAATTTTTGTATCGCTTCTTTTTGCATATCTCATTTTTTATACATTAAGCTGTATCCCTAACTAGAAATTTGCACTGTCACATCCTCAATAGCAAATTTTGTAAATACCTGTTGAACCTTCTCTAAGGTTTTATCGGAGTCATTTATCGCTACTGCTCTTATTTGAATACTGGCAATGCTGTCCGTCCCATCTAATGACCAAACTCTCAATTGATCAATACTGGCAACTTCCTCAAGATTAATAATGGCTGACTTTAACGCTTCAATATCAATATCATTGGGCGTTGCCATTAATAGGATTTTTAGCGTTTCTTTGATGTTTTGATAGGCATTATAACCAATAAATAATGCAATCAACACAGTCAACACACCATCTATCCAAAACCAATCAGTAAAATAAATAATAATCGCCCCAACCAGCACCGCAACCCAACCTAATAAGTCCTCTAATAGATGCAACATAATGGCTTTACTATTTTGATTTTGGTTGCTTTGCTCTGAATCATGGTTATGGCTATGACCATGTGTATGGGAATGAGCACCAAAATGATGATGCCCTGCTCCATCTTGTCCCCCACTACTTTTAATTTTAACAAACGCTAATCCATTAACCACAATACCCAGCACTGCCAATAACAACATACCTTGTGAATGCACAACCTTTGGGCTACTAAAAGAGCCAATCGCTGTTACCATCATCACCGCCGATCCAACCAATAAGAATGCTGACATTGCCAAAGCAGACAGCAATGAAAAACGCTTAAAACCAAAGGTGAATTGTTCGGTAGCAGGCTTTAGCGACAGCTTTTCCAGATACACAGCCATGCCGATTGCCATAGAATCAGTAAAATCGTGTAAGGCATCGGTAATGATCGCAGTGGAGTTCGTTAATAAGCCACCAACTAACTCAATAATAGAAAAGATAAAGTTTAGCCAAAAGGCAAGATTTAAGGCGGAAGTCTTATTACTATCGCTGGCTGGGTGTTTATGGTTGTGATTGTGGTTGTGGTTGTCTTTATGGTTCTGGTCGTGTTTATGATTGTGGCTGTGATGAGTCATAGTCTGTCACCTCATATTAGTCTATGATTGACAGAGTACGACAAAAGCTCATGCAATACCAGTGCAAACTAATAACTCTCTTAGTCAGCCAAAGCTAGGCACTGCTCACAAATCCCTTTAGCAAAGAAGCGTATCTCATCAATACGAAAATCTCCCTGAATCGTCTCTGGTAAGATGACATCTTCACGACAAACGGTACGTTTGCAGATTTTACAATACAAATGCAAATGCCAATCTTTATGTGCTTTTTCATCACAACCATCATGGCACAACACGTACAGACTGGTATTATTCTCTTCAATATGATGGACAATACCCTTTTCTTCAAAAGTCTTTAATGTACGATAAATCGTCGTCCTATCAGCAGTCTGTAGTTGTCTTTCGATATCAGAAATTGAAACTGCAGACTGCTGTGACTCTAACACATCATAAATAAGGATTCTCATACTGGTAGGTTTGGTATTTTTTTTACCTAACTCTTGAGCAATTTTTTGCTTAATCATGGCGATTAACCAATCACTTCTTTACCACCCATATATCCTTGCAACACTTTTGGAATATTAATGGTACCGTCAGCGTTTTGGTGGTTTTCCATGATTGCTAATAGACAACGACCCACCGCAAGCCCTGAACCATTTAACGTGTGCACAAGTTCGGTTTTTTTACCGTCTTTAATACGTGCCTGCATACGACGTGCTTGGAAGTCGCCACAGTTTGAGCAACTAGAGATTTCACGATAAGTATCTTGGCTTGGCAACCATACTTCAATATCATAAGTACGCTTGGCACTAAAGCTCATATCGCCTGTACACAAGGCTAACACTCGATACGGCAATTCTAGTTGTTGCAAAATATATTCAGCTTGAGCGGTCATATTTTCCAACGCTTGAGCAGATTGGTCAGCACGGACGATGTTCACCATTTCCACTTTTTCAAATTGATGCTGACGGATTAACCCACGGGTATCACGTCCTGCAGAACCTGCCTCACTACGGAAACAAGGCGTATGAGCGGTGATTTTAATCGGTAAATCATCAGGGCTTAGCACTTTATCACGCACAGAATTGGTGAGTGGCACTTCTGAAGTCGGAATCAGATAAAATTCACGCTCGCCACGCAATTTAAACAAATCTTCTTCAAATTTTGGTAGTTGTCCTGTACCGTATAAGCTGTCGCTGTTGGCGATATAAGGCACATACATTTCCGTATAACCGTATTTTTCCACATGGGTGTCAAGCATAAACTGAATTAATGCACGGTTTAAACGAGCCAATTGCCCACGCAACACGCTAAAACGGCTACCGGTTAATTTACTCGCTAATTCAAAATCAAGCATAGATAGATCTTGACCTAAGTCGGTGTGATCTTTAATTTCAAAATCAAATTGACGTGGCTTGCCCCATTTGCGAATTTCCACGTTATCTTCTTCATCAGTACCAACAGGCACATCGTCAAATGGCGTATTAGGAATGGCACTTGCGTGAGTGTTAATGGTTTCTTGTAGATCTCGCAAGTCTTCTTCGGCTTGCTTGATTTCACCGCTAATCGCTTGCATTTGGGCTAATACTTCGCTGGCATCTTCGCCTTGGCTTTTTAACTGTCCAATTTGCTTAGCACCTGCGTTGCGTTTTGCTTGCAACTCTTCGGTTTTCACTTGTAAGGCTTTGCGTTTGCTTTCTAGCTCTTGCCAAAAATCAATATCCAATTCATAGCCACGGGTAGCAAGTTGGGCTTTGAGTTCGGTGAGGTCGCCTCGAAGTAATTTTGGGTCTAACATGGGAGTTCCTTATATTCTATTAAATAATGTGCATATCATATCAATTTTTGAATCAATTAACCATTGCCATTCTATCAAAACTACCATCCTACCTGACTAACGTCCCTTACCGCACCGGTATCCGCACTGGTTGTTAACGCGCCATAGGCACGCAAGGCTTGACTGACATGACGGTCACGGCTAACTGGTTTAAAGGCTTTATTGCCTTTTGCTTCCATAATTTTACGACGTTTGGCAAGTTCTTCTTCATCAACTAGCATATCAATGGTACGATTAGGAATATCAATATGGACTTTATCACCTTCTTCGACCAAACCAATCGCCCCACCTTCGGCAGCCTCTGGGCTGACGTGACCAATTGACAAGCCAGAGGTACCACCAGAAAAACGCCCATCAGTGAGCAAGGCACACTGTTTGCCCATGCCTTTTGATTTTAGATAAGAAGTGGGGTAAAGCATTTCTTGCATACCCGGCCCGCCTTTTGGACCTTCATAGCGGATAATCACAATATCACCTGCGACAATCTTATCATCAAGAATCGCCTCAACCGCATCGTCTTGCGATTCAAATACTCTTGCACGTCCAGTAAATACCAAAATACTATCATCAACGCCTGCGGTTTTTACCACACAGCCACGTTCGGCAATATTACCAAACAGCACCGCCAAACCACCATCTTGCGAATAGGCATGTTTGGCACTGCGGATACAGCCAGACTCTCGGTTTAAGTCAAGATTTCTGCGGATACAGCCAGACTCTCGGTTTAAATCAAGATTTGACCATTCACGGTTTTGGCTAAAAGCTTGCGTGGTGCGTACGCCACCGGGAGCGGCTATATATAACTCTCGTGCCTCGGCATTATCAGGATTCATCACGTCCCATTTTGCCAGTGAATCGGCAAGCGTTGGCTCATGCACCGTTGATACATTGGTATTAAGCAAGCCTGCACGATTAAGCTCTGCCAAAATGCCAATCACCCCGCCTGCACGGTGTACATCTTCCATGTGGTATTTTTGTGTTGCTGGAGCAACTTTTGACAGACACGGCACACGGCGACTTAGACGGTCAATATCGTGCATTTTAAAATCAACTTTTGCCTCACTAGCAGCTGCCAATAAATGCAAAATGGTATTGGTTGAGCCACCCATGGCAATATCTAGGCTCATGGCGTTTTCAAAGGCAGATTTTGTCGCAATACTACGAGGTAAA
>PDWI01006582.1_pt1 | contig 14518 bp, 13 predicted proteins | sample 1430891 | NCBI WGS metagenome assembly PDWI01 (sample SAMN01162508, study PRJNA174530) | Oral metagenome, whole genome shotgun sequencing project. | biome: Marine environment; feature: Marine mammal; material: Swab sample of the gingival sulcus; isolation source: swab sample of gingival sulcus...
TATCCGGTGCAACGGTAAGTTCCGGCGGTGTGGAAATTTCCATGGTCAAGGCATTGCTCCGGGCTGCCGGTGATTATGACGAAGAGGATTTGTATATTGATTCAGAATTCGATGCCTGGGCTGCTGCAGAAGCCGTATGGCCGGAATGGGCCGAAGAGGAGCAGCCGGCGGTTCTGGATGAAGACTTCAAAACAATGTACAGAAATATTTCCCGCTCCGCCTACGCTTCACACGAGGGAATGAAAACCGGCGTCAAACAGCTCCGGTATCTGGTCCATCATTACCCGGATGAGCCATTGAGAGATTACGTCTGGCTGGCCATGGCGAGACTTCTGGAAAGACTCCGTGAAGATCATCTGGCCTATAAGGAGATCAAGGCCATTCAGGAAACGGGCAAAATCTCGGTGCCATGGAGCGAGGAGCACGTCCTTTATTTTGCGGACCACTGGCATGACATCCTGGCGAATATTTTCGCACGCAACGGCTTTACAGATCAGATGGAAGCGGAAATTGCGGCACTGGATACCTTTCTTGTATCCGGTAACGGCCATGGACCCGGTGATCACCTCTCCAATATTGTCAAGGCGTATTTTACGGCTGGTATGAATGACAAGGTGATAGAACGTCTGGGAAAACTCACGGACGAATCCACCTATGAACATAAAACGTCGATGGCCTCCACCACTGTCGGTGCTGCGTCCATGCTCTTCCGAATGGGGGAATATGAAAAAGTGCTGGAGATGACCCAGTGGATGATGGACGAAGGGCTGGAATCCACCCGGTTCATCAAGGATCCGGAAAACAGTTATTATGTTGACAAGTGGCAGTCCTCCTTCAAGCAGGTAGAGGAGTGGCGGACATTGGCGCAGAACGGCCTTACGCCCTCTTTCCGCAATCTCGTCGATGGGAACTATGAAGCAGAGGCTCAGGGATTCCGGGATAAGATCGGGATTTCTGCTGTTGTCGCCGACGGCAGACTGAAAGAGGTGCTTGTCGGGCCAGATCATATGGAAGACAGACCGATCACGGCATTCACCATTATTCCGAAAACCTGGGTGGAGAGAAGAAGCCTTGCGGTAGATGGCATCTCCGGTGCAACGGTGACATCCGGGGCCGTTGAAGCCGCCATCATCAAGACCCTGATCCAGGCAAAGGCGGATTAAATTCCGTTCCCGGACGTCGGCAGGCGCCGGCGTCCGGCCGGATTTCTGCGGGGCGGCCCCGGCCCCCTGCGGAAACCCGGCCCGCGCCATTCCTGCGGCGCGTCCGGAAAGCCGCCGACGCGCCGCAACCATACCGATGATGAAACGGTTGCCTCAAAGCGGAGAAGTCCATTGAAAGTCTTCGCCACCCTGTTTTTTTCCCTGTTCGCTGCGGTTACGGGCGTGGGCATTGTGGTGCCGCTGCTGCCGGTTTACGCCCACAGTCTGGGGGCAGGCGGCATTTACATCGCCCTGATCTTTGCCTCCTTTTCCCTGACCCGCACGGTTTTTCTGCCCTGCTTCGGCCGGTTGTCCGACCGCATGGGCCGAAAGCCCTTCATCGTGACCGGGCTGGGCATCTACGCCCTGGTTTCCATCGCCTTCATCCTGTTTTCCCGAAACGTGGAAAGCCTGATCGCCATCCGCTTCGTGCAGGGGATCGCCTCGGCCATGATCATGCCGGCGGTGCAGGCCTACGTCGGTGAAATCGCGCCCAAAGGCGGGGAAGGGCGGACAATGGGCCGGTTCAATCTCTCCCTTTTTCTGGGATTGAGCCTCGGTCCTCTCATCGGCGGTGCCCTGAACGACCGTTTCGACATGAACGCGGCCTTCATTTGCATGGGCCTCGCCGCTGCACTTGGCTGCCTTCTGAGCGTCTGGCTACTGCCGCCGGTGCGCAGCGAAGCCGCTGTTCGCCGAAAAACCCACTCCCTGCCATGGGGACGCCTCCTCCGGGACGGCGATCTGGCAGCACTGTTCATCGTCCGCATGATGTACGCCCTGTGCATCGGCATGGTCTGGAGCTTTCTGCCGGTCCTGGCCGACGCGGAATTCCATTTCTCGGCGGCCCGCATCGGCCTGCTGGTGACCCTGGGTGTTCTGGTCAGCGGCCTGACCCAGACCCCGATGGGATATCTGGCCGACCGCGCAAACCGGAAATTCCTGGTGATCGTCGGCGGCCTCATCGCGGCTGCGGCCGTTTACGGCATTGAGCTGGCGCCGGATTTCGGGTCTCTGGCCGCCGCCAGCATCCTGTTCGGCGTGGGCGGGGGCATTGTCACCTCGGCGATCATGGCCCTGGCTGTGGTCAGGGGAAATCGCGCCGGCGCAATGGGCGCGGTCATGGGGTTGATCAACATGGGCCACAGCATCGGCATGCTGCTGGGAGCCCTGCTGGCCGGCCTCATGATGGAAGTCCTGCAATTGCGCTTCGCTTTTTCCGCAGGCGCGGCCCTGCTGGCGGGCAGCGTGGTCGTCTTTATGATCATGACCCGGCCCCGGACGGCCGATACGGATCCCGGCCTGGCGGGATCCGTATCGGCCGTTGCCCTTGTGGCGGGAAAAATTCCCACCGGAAGATGAGACCCCGGCCCGGAAAAATCCTTCCCAAACTGGATGAAACAGCTTTTGTTCGACCGTCATCATTTTTTTTCTCGCGAGAGGAGATCCCTTCATGCTGTCCGCCCCTGCATCCGCGTCCCCACGGACGCCTTTTTTTTTGACATCCGCTTTTTTCCTGCTGCTGCTGACAAACCTTTCCTGCCTTGCATCGGATGCCCAACCCATCCGGCTGCAAGGGGAAACAATGGGCACCACCTATCACATCACGGTCCTGCCCTCGACGACGTCCCCGGACGCCGCGACCCTGCACCGGGTCGTGGAGGCCCGCCTCAAAAAAATCAACACCGGGCTCTCGGTCTTTGATCCCCAAAGCGAAATCAGCCGCTTCAACAAGTTGACCGACACCAGCGCCTGCACGCCCCTGTCCGCCGATCTGGCGGAAGTGATGCGCGTGGGCAAGCAGGTCCACGTCCTTTCCGGCGGCGCCTGGGACGCCACCGTGGGACCGCTGGTCCGCCTCTGGGGATTTGGTCCGGGCCACAAACCCGGTCCGCCCGCAGTTCCGCCGGATGCGGACATCGCCAGGGCCCGGGAGCGGACGGGCTTCCATCTGCTGGAAATCCGGAGCGACGGGGTGAACCCGCCCTGCCTGAAAAAAGGCCGCGCCGATCTGGCCCTGAATCTTGGTTCCGTGGCCAAGGGATTCGGCGTGGACGCCGTGGCCGCCGCGCTGGCGGAAAAGGGCGTCGTTGACTGCATGGTGGAAATCGGCGGCGAGGTGATGGCCAAAGGCAGGCGCCCCGGCGGCAAATCCTGGCTCATCGGTATCAACGTCCCCCGGCCGGATGCCTCCCCCACCGAGGTCTTCCGGGCCGTCCGACTCTCGGACGCGGCCATGGCCACTTCCGGCGACTACCGCAATTTTTTCCGGGTCGGGGGAAAACGCATGTCCCATATCATTGATCCGCGCACGGGACGCCCCACGGAACACGGCGTGGTCGCCGCCTCGGTCATCGCCCCCAACTGCACCCTGGCCGACGCCCTGGCCACGGCCCTCATGGTCATGGACCCGGAAAAGGGGAAGGCAGCCGTGGAGTCTCTGCCCGGCGTGGAATGCCTGATCCTGTCCCGTACAGACGGAAAACAGCGGAAGGAGACGGCCTCCGCCGGTTTCGCGGCGTATGTGGAGCGGCTGCCGCGACAGGCCGCCTCCGCCCGCCATTCCAAAAAATATTGACAAAAATTTTTCTCAAATATACACATACCATGTATATGTATATTGGGGGGGCGGAGATGTCATTATGCGGAGATGATCATGCCAAACTGATCGCCCGGATCAACCGGATCCATGGGCAGGTGGCGGGATTGAAAAAAATGGTGGAAGAAGACCGGGACTGCATGGAGGTGCTGAAACAGATCGCCGCCGCCAGCGGGGCCTTGAGATCCCTGGGTGCGGTTCTGCTGGAGGAGCATCTGAAAGGATGCGTGACCCAGGCCATCCGGGAGCAGGACCACGAATCCGAGGTGATCGAACAGGTGATGGATATTTTTAATAAATTTATCAGATAAAATTTATTCAGATAAGAGGTGCGGCATGATCGGGCGTTTTGCAAAACCCGGCGTATACCGGGAATTGCTGACTTCACGGGATTTTTACCAGACATTCGGGGCCGGCTGCCTGGCCGGACTCAGCTATTATATCGGCGGGGATGCGGTGGATCGCCATCCGGATGCCATATTCCTTGCCATTGCCTCGGTCTGCATCAACGGGCTTCCCATCATATGGGGGGCGATCAGGGGCCTGATGGAACACGAGGTCAATGTGGACGAACTGGTGAGCCTGGCCATCATTGCCAGTATGCTGCAGGGGGAATTTCTGGCGGCGGCCGTGGTCAGCTTTGTCATGACCCTGGGATCCCTCATTGAGGAGGCCACCGCCGAATCGGCCCGCAATTCCATCAAGGCTCTGGCGAAACTGTCTCCCCGGACCGCAACGGTGGTGGACGGGGAAGAGCAGCGGGATGTGCCCGTGGCGGAAGTGGCCGTGGGCGATCATATCCTCATCAAGCCCGGGGACCAGGTGCCCGTGGACGCCGTCATCCTGACGGGCGTCTCCAGCATTGACGAATCCGCCATGACCGGGGAATCCATGCCGCGGAACAAAAAAACCGGGGACGCCGTGTATGCGGGCACCCTGAACCATAACGGGGTACTCACGGCCGAGGTGCGGAAGGTCGGGGAAGACACCACCCTGGGCCGGGTGATCCAGCTGGTGGCCGAGGCCGAGCAGCACCGCCCCGAAGCCATTCGGCTCATCGACCGGTATGCCAGATGGTTCACGCCCCTGATCCTGGCCGCCGCCGGGATTACCTTCGCGATCTCCGGCAGCGTGGACCGGGCCGTGGCCGTTCTGATCGTGGGGTGCCCCTGCGCCCTGATCCTGGCCGCGCCCACGGCGACGGTGGCGGCTCTGGGGCGGGCCGCCAAAGCGGGCGTCCTGGTCAAAGGCGGCATCTACCTGGAACGGGTGGCGGGCGTCCAGGCCGTGCTGTTTGACAAGACCGGCACCCTGACCTGCGGAACGCCCCGGGTGGAAGAGATTCGCTGCATGCCGGGCGTGGAAGAAGCGGAACTGTTGGCCTGCGCCGCCGGAGCGGAGCAGAACTGCACTCATCCCCTGGCCCGGGCCATTCTCAAGGCGGCCCATTACGCCAGGGTGGCGGTGCGGGGCGCGGAAAACGCCTTTCATGAGATCGGCCTCGGGGTCCGGGCCATGGTGGACGGCAGCCTGGTGGAAGTGGGGAGCGTATACGCCGGCCGCGAAGCGGCCGCCCTGCCCGCCGCGCTCCAGGGGCAGCTGACGGACGCCATGTCCCGGGGCGCCACGCCCCTGGTGGTGTACCGGGACCGGGAGCCGGTGGGCCTGCTCAATGTGTCCGATAAAATCCGGCGGGATTCGGCCTTTACCGTGGACGAGTTCAAGAAACTGGGGATCCGGCGGCTGGGCATCCTTTCCGGTGATCATCGGCAGGCCGTGGACCGGGTGGCCGCGTCCGTGGGTATCAGGGACGCCTGGCCCCGCCTGAAACCGGAAGACAAGGTGAATATCATCGCCGGATACCGGGAGGAAGATGTCCCGGCCATGTTTGTGGGCGACGGGATCAACGACGCCCCGGCCCTGGCCGGCGCCCATGTGGGCGTGGTCATGGGCGCGGCCGGAACGGACGTGGCCCTGGAATCGGCCCATGTGGCCCTGGTCCACGACGATATCTCCCGGCTGCCGTGGCTGATCCGGCTCTCCCGGCGGATGCTGACCATCATCAAGATCAATCTCGCCTTTGGACTGGCATTTAACGCGGCCGCCGTGATCGCCGGGGGCATGGGGCTTCTGAGTCCCATCATGGCCGCCATTGTCCATAATTTTGGCAGCGTGCTCGTGGTGCTCGTGGCGGCGAGCCTGACCTTTTATCCCGATGGCGGACGCGCACCCGAAGCCGTGTCATAGAAAAAGGAAATATGATCATGCTGGAATTTATCCTTACTGTCCTGAAGGAATGCCTTCATCTCCTTCGGGACGCATCCGTGTATATCCTGTTCGGCCTGCTGGTGGCGGGGCTGATCCGGGCCTTTCTCAACCCGTCGGCCGTGGCCCGGCATCTGGGGCGCGGGCGGTTCGCGTCGGTATTCAAGGCATCTCTGATCGGGGTGCCGGTGCCCCTGTGATCCTGCGGTGTATTGCCCGCGGCCGTGTCGCTGCGGAAGCAGGGCGCCAATAAGGGCGCCGTCACCGCGTTTCTGATTTCCACCCCGGAATCGGGTGTGGACTCCATCGCCATCACCTATGCGCTGCTGGACCCCGTAATGACCGTCGTAAGGCCGCTGGCCGCCTTTTTCACGGCCGCCGTGGCCGGCATTGCCGAAAATTTCATCTCCGGCGATACGGACGACCGGGAGATCCAGCCCGACCTGTCCTGCCCGGTGGACGGCTGTTGCGACGGCATCGACTGTGATCCGGAAGTACACCGCCGGCATCATGGTTTCGGGGAAAAGATCTTCGGCGGCATCCGCTATGCGTTCACCGGTTTCTGGGATGACCTGGCCGTTTATTTTTTCGTGGGGATTCTGCTGGCGGGCCTGATCACGGTCCTGGCGCCCGAAAGCTTTTTTACGGCGTATATGGGCGGCGGCATCATGGCCATGCTCATCATGCTGGCCGCCGGCATTCCCCTGTATGTCTGCGCCACGGCCTCCACCCCCATTGCTGCGGCCCTGATTCTCAAGGGCGTGAGCCCGGGGGCGGCCCTGGTATTTCTCCTGGTGGGGCCGGCCACCAATATGGCGGCCCTGACCGTGCTCATCGGCATCATGGGCAAACGATCCACCGCAGTTTATCTGGCCGCCATTGCCGTCTGCGCGGTGATTTTCGGCCTGGCGGTGGATGAGATATATGTATTTTTCGGCCTTTCGGCCCAGGCCGCCGCCGGATACGCGCGGGAAACGATTCCCCACTGGATGGGCGCGGCCGGCGCGGTGATACTCGTGGCGATATCCCTTCCGGCCTTCTGGCGGGTGACGAAAAAGAAAATGGAAAAACCGGCTGAATCGCCGGCCGCATCGGAAGCGGACCGGGAGGCCATGGAAGTTCCAGGGGAAATCTCCAAAGAAATTCCGGCGCCATCGTCATGCGGCCCCACATGAAAGTGTTCGTGAGGAGCCGGTCCGGTTCCCGATCCAGTTATTTACGGTGTGCTGCATGCCCGCCCGTTTCGCTCCCCCCATTATCCGAAAGGAATACAGAATGAGGTTGAAAGACTGCATGGCCGTATTCTTTCTGGCGGCTGTTCTGGCTGCGGGGAATGCCTTGGCAGCCGGTCCTCCGAAGGTATTTGTCAGTATCCTTCCCCAGAAATATTTCGTGGAGCAGATCGCCGGAGAAAAGGTCTCCGTGGAAGTCATGGTCCAGCCCGGCGCCAGTCCGGCCACCTATGAACCCAAGCCCTCTCAGATGCGGAAGCTGGCCGGCGCCGCTGCGTATTTTTCCATCGGCGTACCCTTTGAAAACGCCTGGCTGGAGCGGATCACGCGCATGAATCCGGATATGATCCTGGTGCGGACGGACGAAGGTATCGAAAAAATGGCCATGGGGACGCATCGCTGTCATGGCCATAATGACGGTCATGATCATGGGCGCGCTCACGGCCATAAGGGACTTGATCCCCATATCTGGCTGGCGGCGGAACTGGTGAAAGCGCAGGTGGGCACCATCCGCAAGACCCTGATCCGTCTTTTTCCCGCTCATCAGGCCGCGTTTCAGGCCAATGGGGACGCCTTCATGGGAAAAATTGATCAGGTGGACGCCGCCATAAAAGATTTGCTGCGGGACCGGGCCGGTATGAAATTCATGGTCTTTCATCCGTCCTGGGGATATTTCGCCCGGGCCTACGGCCTGGAACAGCTCCCCATAGAAGTTGAGGGAAAAGACCCCAAACCGGCCAGGCTCAAGGAACTGATCCGGCTGGCCCGCAGCGAAAAAATCCGTATTATTTTTGCCCAGCCCCAGTTTTCCACCAAAAGCGCGGAACTGCTCGCCCAGGCCATTGACGGAAAGGTGCTGCTCATTGATCCCCTGGCCGAGGACTGGCTGTCCAATATGCGGGACGCGGCGCGGAAATTTCAGGAAATCATCCATCGGTAAGCGCCCGGGGAAAGGCGGTGCCGGCGGAAGCGGCCGGCCCTGCGCATTTTCGCGTACCCCCACGGCAACCCCAAAGAAAGTGTCGGATACCCATGACATTGCCAGCGGCGGCTGATGCCGCACCGTCATCCCGGATGCCGTCCCCGCCGAAAAACAGCGGGCGTCCGGTTATTGAAATAGAAGATCTCTGTTTCTCCTATGGCGGAAAGAAAGTCTTGCACCATATTGATCTGGTGATCCGGGAACGGGATTTTACGGCCGTGGTAGGGCCCAACGGCGGGGGAAAGACCACCCTGCTGAAATTGATTCTGGGGCTGCTCAAACCCGCCAGGGGCGTTATCCGGATCAACGGCGTCCCTCTCCGTTCGCCCTGGAGTGCCGGAGCCGGAAACACCGGCATCGGCTATGTGCCCCAGCAGATCGACCATAATCTCAGCTTTCCGGCGACGGCCCTGGATGTGGTGCTCATGGGAAAGCATAATCCGAAACGGCGTTTTTTCTCCCGAAACACCGACCAGGATAAAAAAGACGCGCACCAGGCCCTGGAACGCATGAATATCGCGGGCCTTGCCCGCCGCCGGATCACGGATCTGTCCGGGGGGCAGCGCCAGCGGGTTCTGATCGCGCGGGCCCTGGTGACGGATCCCGAGCTGCTGGTGCTGGATGAGCCCACGGCCAGTATCGACACCAGAGGACAGATCGAATTTTATCATATGCTCCAGGAACTCAACGACAGCCTGACGATTCTGATGGTCAGTCATGATCTGCTGACCGTTGCGTCTTATGCCAAATCCATCGCCTGCGTGAACAGGCGCCTGCATTGTCACCGGATGTTTCAGGACTCAATGGAACTGCTCAGCGCCTTTTATTCCTGCAGCGTGGAAGATGTCTGCCCGGTGGAAGCGGTATCCCGGCATCTGCGGGCCATGCCGCGTCCGCTGTTTTCCGGTGCGCCGGTATCCCCGCGCACGGCTCCGGCCGGGGAAGAACCCCGTGCTTGATGCCCTGGAATTTGAATTCATGCGCAACGCCCTGGCCGCCGGGGTGCTGGCTTCCATTATCTGCGGGGTGGTGGGAACCCTGATCGTGGTCAACCGCCTGGTCTTTCTCTCGGGCGGCGTCGCCCACAGCGCCTACGGCGGTATCGGCATGGCCTGTTATTTTGGCTGGCCCTATATGGCCGGAGCCGTTGGATTTTCCCTGGCGGCGGCCATGCTCATGGCGGCGGTGTCCGTGCGGTCCAGACAGCGGGCGGATACCATTATCGGCGTCATGTGGGCCGTGGGCATGGCCGCAGGCATCCTGCTGCTGGATCTGACGCCCGGTTATCATGTGGATCTCATGAGCTATCTTTTTGGCGGCATCCTGGGCGTACCTGCCTCGGATCTTCTGGTGATGGCCGGGGCCGGCGCCGTTATCCTGGTATTGATTTTTTATTTTTTTCAGGATCTTCTGCTTATGAGCTATGATGAGGAATTCGCCCTGGTGCGGGGGGTGCCGGTACGCCGGCTGTATTATATGCTCATCGGGCTTGTGGCCGTTACCGTGGTCATGGTGGTGCAGGTAGTGGGATTGATTCTGGTCATCGCGCTTCTGACCATTCCGCCTTATATCGCGGAAAAATATACCCGCTCCCTGCAGCACATGATGTTTCTGTCCTGTGTGCTGGGGCTGTTTTTCACCACGGGCGGCCTCTGGATTTCCTGTTCTTTTGACATGACCCCGGGCGCGGTCATCATTTTTCTGGCGGGCGCGGTCTTTTTCTGTTCCCTTCTGGTGGACGGGCTGCGGATGAACCGGAACCGGCGGCGCCTGCTGCTGGCCCACGAGTTCGAAAAAAAACCGGACGCCGAAAGCTGACCCTGCCGGCGGCAATTCCCGGTCAAAAGGATTTTACCGATGCCCATCCCGCGGCCCTCAGCGAATCGGCCGGGGCCCGGGAGATGATCCTGCAGCCAGGCTATGTATTTTTCAATTCCCCCTGCCCCGTGGCCTCCAGCACCGACTGCCAGATGCGGCCTGTGGGATCCACCTGCTTGCGGCGGCTGCACGAGACATCCATGGGTACATGGACGAAGCGGTTGTTCCAATGGCCTACCAGCATGCGGGTTTTTCCGGCCATGGCGGCATGTACCGCGTTTCTTCCCAGAAAGGAACAGAAGGCATGGTCGTTGGCATTGGCGGGCAGGCTGCGGATGAGATAGCTGGGGTCGATATATTTCAGGGAAATATCCACCTCCTTTTCCTTAAAATACCGCTGGATCCGTTCCTTGAGATAACCGCCGATATCATGCAGTTTCACATTGCCTGAAGGATCCTTTCCCTGTCCGTTCACATCCTGAAAAAATTTCTGCCCCGCACCCTCGGCCACAACGATCACGGCGTGCCCCCGATCTTCCAGACGCCGGTCCAGGGCCGCCAGAAAACCCCGGGGGCCGTCCAGATCAAAATCCACTTCCGGAATTAAGACAAAATTCACATCCTGCTGGGCCAGGGCTGCTGTGGCCGCGATAAATCCGGAATGGCGGCCCATGAGCTTGATGAGCCCGACACCGTTGGGGTAGCCATGGGCCTCGTTATGAGCGGCCCGGATGGACTCGGTGGCCACCTCCACGGCGGTATCAAATCCAAAGGACCGGGATACCATGAAGATATCATTATCAATGGTCTTGGGAATGCCTACCACGGAAATTTTGAGATCCCGCTCCAGAATGACATTGGCGATCTTGTTCGCCGCCTTGAGGGTGCCGTCCCCTCCGGCCATGAAGAGCACGCTGATATTCATGCGCTCCAGGCAATCCACGATCCGCTCCACATTCTGGGGGCCGCGGGAAGAGCCCAGATAGGAGCCGCCTTTCCGGATGATATCCCCCACGATCTTCGGGGTCAGCTCGACCACTTCATGACGATAAGCAGGAATAAATCCCTGCAAGCCGTGGCGGATCCCCAGGATATTCCGGATGCCGTAGCCATACCAGAGTTCCAGGACCGCGGCCCGGATGACGCCGTTCAATCCCGGGCACAGGCCGCCGCAGGTCACCAGGGCGCATTTGAGCTTGCTGGGATCAAAATAAATCATCTCCCGGGGGCCGGCCTCTTCAAAGGAGGGCGGCGTTTTTCCCCTGGTCAGCATGGAGTAGATATAATCGGCGTCCACGCTCACCAGCACCCGGTTGTCCTCAGAGGTGAAAGCCTTCAGATTTTTCCGGCGGCCTTTTCGCACGGGAGACGGAATGGTGGGCCTGCCAAGGGTCATTATGTGCGTATCCAGGTCTTCGACATTCATAACTGCATCCTTTTTACCTGATGGTGAACGACGAATCTCAGTATCCGCCGAAAGAAAAACTGCCTTTTCCCAGAATATCGTGCAAATGCAGTACCCCCAGCACCCGGTTGGATGCGGATGTCACGGGCAATACGGTAATTTCGTTATGCTCCATGACCAGAAGGGCGTCATAAGCCGGAGCTTCCGGGGATACGGTCTTGGGATTCCCGGTCATAAGCAGGGCGGCCGGTTTATCCGACACCGTATCGCCCTTTGCCAGGCGGCGGCGCAGATCGCCGTCGGTCACCACGCCGGCGAGGGTACGGTCTTTATTGATGATCAGGGCCACGCCCAGACCGGCCCGGTCCATTTCCGCAATCACTGACCGGCCGGGCTCGTCCGGGGGCAAAAGCGGCAGATGATTGCGGAGCATCAGGTCCGCCACCTGGCGCTCCAGCCGCTGTCCCAGGGCGCCGCCCGGATGATTCTTTTTAAAATCCACCGGCTGAAAGGATTTTTTCTTCATCAGGGCCACGGCCAGGGCGTCGCCCACAGCAAGCTGGGCTGTGGTGCTGGCTGTGGGGGCGAGATTCATGGGACAGGCCTCGCGGAATACCCCGGTATTGATCACCAGATCGGCGTGCCGGGCCAGGGTGGAATCCTCTTTTCCCGTAAAGGCCGCCACCGGGCATCCCACGGTGCGGATGGCGGGAATCAGGCCGTTGAGTTCATCGGTTTCTCCGCTGTTGGACAGGGCCAGAAACACGTCATCCGAACCGACCATGCCCAGGTCGCCGTGCATGGCCTCCACCGGATGCAGAAACAGGGACCGGGTGCCCGTGCTGTTGAGCGTCGCGGAAATTTTGCGGCCGATGAGCCCGGATTTTCCGATGCCGGCGATGATCACCCGACCCGTGGATCGGCAGATCATCTCAGTAAGTTCGGCAAAGCGATGATCCAGTTTTTCCATTACTTCGCCAATGCCTGCCGCCTCAATTTGCAATACCTGGCGGGCGGTTTCGATCATATCGGTCATCATCGCGCATCTTTTAAATTATCGGGGAGACGCCTACCATTCAGCGGGCACGGCCGGACGGCGGATGCCGGATGCCATGGCCTCGACCAGGGCTTCCAGCCGGGGTCGCAGGGATTCCATGTCCGATTGCAGGATATCGTCGGGACCGTAAGAACTGATCAGGGCCAGCTCATTGAAGGAAGCCCGCATCCGTTCATCCCGCGTTTCCACCATCATCTCAAACCGGAATTCAAATTTCCGGTCTTCCCATTTGGAGTGACGGACATGGGGAAGATAAGAGTTCGCCACGATGACACCCTGGTCCCGGCTGGCGTATTGAATCTTGTCCAGCCCTCCGGGCAGGCGGGAGCCTATCCATTGCCTCGCCTTTTCATATATTGCCCTGCGGTTCTGCCCGGGCAGCTCCTTTACGATCTGCACCAGCAATTGTCCGGGCGGTGCCTTGGGGGACTGGCCGCCCGCCGTACAGGCGGTCAGCAGGCCCGGGAGCAGCGTCAGCAGGGAAATAATGCTCCATATGGCGCCGTGACGCGGCGTCCGGCCGGGCGGTTTGGGGGATGGTGCGCAATTTATCATAATTTATGACCCTCTCATGACGAATTTTTCACAGCGGATTGACCGGTCGAACGTCGGGATAAAAGGAAATAAACGAACGATGATCCTGCGGGCAAGTATACTGAACATTGCGTAACCACACAGACTCTCTGTTTCTGTTATCGACGACAGCGAATGCCCAAAATGCATCGGCTCCGGGGAAGCCGGATCCTCAGGAGGCTCCGCCTGAAGTCAGCAGGTCCGCCAGGGCCGGGGCCAGTTCCGGAAAGGAAAACTGGAATCCGTCCGCGAGAAGGCGCCGGGGAAAGATCCGCTGGCCGGTCAGAAGCATGCCGCCCATTTCGCCCATCACGGTCTTGATCACAAAACCCGGGGCCGGAAAAACGGCCGGACGCCCCAAAGCCCGGCCCAGGGAGCGGGCGAATTCCTTCTGCCGGACGGGCGCGGGCGCGGCCAGGTTATACGCGCCCTTTGCCGCATCCCGCTCCAGAAGGAATATAAGGGCGCGGATCAGGTCGTTCATGTGAATCCAGGGGAACCACTGCCGTCCGCTGCCCAAAGGACCGCCGAGTCCCAGGCGAAAGGACGGCAGCATCCGTTTCAGGGCCCCTCCGTTTTTACCGAGAACAATACCGAAACGGGCGATGATCACGCGGGCGTTATGCCGCGCGGCCGCCTGGGCCGCGTTTTCCCAGTCCACGGCCAGCCCGGATAGAAAATCGCCGCCAGCCGGGGCGTTTTCATCTAAAATATCATCACGGCCGGGGCCGTAAAATCCCACGGCGGAAGCGGAAATAAACGGGACGGGACGCTCCGGATCCAGGGCATCCGCCATATTGGCCGTTACCTTTAACCGGCTGCGGGCCAGGCTGCGTTTGTACGCGGCGGTCCAGTAGCGGAAAATGCTCCGGCCCGCAAGGTTAATCACCGCGTCAGCGGACCGGATGCCGTCCTGCCACAGACCGGGGATGGAGAGATCGGCGGACACATGGGTCAGCCGGGGGTGCGTCAGGGAAAAAACGGGACGGCTGCCAGCGGCGGTCACTTCGTGACCGGCTGCGAGAAGGGCCCGGCACAGGGCCGATCCCACAAATCCGGTCCCGCCGGAAATCCATACCTTCATGAGCGGCTCCTTGGCATTGGCGGTTTGTACCAGATACCGGAGAGCTACCACCAAAGCGGACGGCCGTCAAATCAAGATGGCGGTCACAGCCCCCCGGACCGCCAAAATTCCGTCGCACGCGGCTTCTAAAGGGTGCATGAAACCTGCATTCCCGGCATTTTATAACGAGACCAGATAACTAACTATAATAAATTATTGTGTTTATAACTTGGATTTCGCTTTTCCTTTTTACGAAAAATTTAATTTTAAATTTATTAAAAACAATATGTTATCGGATAATCGGAAATTTTAAGACGTCTTC
>PDWI01006583.1_pt1 | contig 14518 bp, 13 predicted proteins | sample 1430891 | NCBI WGS metagenome assembly PDWI01 (sample SAMN01162508, study PRJNA174530) | Oral metagenome, whole genome shotgun sequencing project. | biome: Marine environment; feature: Marine mammal; material: Swab sample of the gingival sulcus; isolation source: swab sample of gingival sulcus...
GATCGGATTCTGACATGCCGCCAATAAAACAGCACACAGAACAAACATAAGCACAATAACTCTTTTCTTTTTTGCCATCATTCACCTCTTTTTTTATTTGTATTAATTAATACCTTTTACATTCTATATAATGAGTTTTTTTCGAGCTGCTTCAGTTTTTGAGAAATTTTTATTCTAATTAATGTATTTATCGAAAAAATAAAGATACACTCAGAGCCATTGCTGCATTATTTCATCTTTACAACAGGGAGGAACCATGTCTCTTTAACTGTTCATTTTATCCTCAATTATTAGTTGACAATAAAATACTTTATGCTATGATGTGCGTATAAAGTTACGGAATGCACTGATTTACGCAGAGTAGCTTTTAACAGAATAAGGTGTGCTTTTAATGATTATTTAAATACAAGGTCTTGCTTAAAAACTTTCGTGCGTAAGCTCTGTGCATAGATTAGGAGGTTAATAGCATGGATAAAGTTAAGATTGCCGTCGTTGGTGATGGGACAATGGGACATGGTATTGCAGAAGTATTTGCAAAAGCAGGCTACACGGTTCAGGTAATTGGCTTAAACGATAAAAGCATTAAATCCTCCCGTGAAAGAATCAACATGAGCTTAAAGGAATTTGTTGCTGAAGGTCTTGTTGCCGAAAGTGATATTCCTGTGATTCTTGGTCGTGTTTCCTTTGGTACTGACTTGGGATTGGTAAAGGACGCAGCCCTTGTTATTGAAGCTCTCCCGGAAAACATGTCTTTGAAAACAGAAACATTTGGAAAACTAGAAAAGATTTGTTCAGCGGAAACTATTTTAGCAACCGCAAGTGGACATTCTGTTTCCGAAGTAATTGCAGAAGTTAAAAAGCGGGACCGTGTAATCGCTACCCATTTCTGGTTCCCTCCACAACTTTTACCGCTTGTTGAGGTATGCGGCGCCCCTGAAACATCAAAAGAAACAATTGATACAACATGTAAAATACTGACTGATATTAAAAAGAAACCAGTTGTTATTGATAAGGAAATCGATGGTTTTATTGGCAATAGAATTCAGTTTGCGGCACTACGTGAAGCCTGGGATCTTTACAACAGGGGTGTAGCTACTGCTGACGCCATTGACTCTATTGTAAAATACAGTATTGGACGCCGTTATTCCGTAACTGGTCCTATTGAGTCAGCCGATGTTGCCGGTCTTCCTGTTATGGTAAACTTCGCGGACTATCTTCAGCCTGACCTTTGCAATGACAAAAAGCCGCCGGCACCATTATTTGATCTCGCAAAAGTAGATGGAACTGTTTATAACCGTCCTCAGGCGGAAACAGACAAATTGATTGCTGCCCGAAAGGAAGAATTGTTCCGTTGGCTTGCTGCAGATAGAAAAGAAGGCAGGTAATAAAGATAGTTTTCGTTATAAATTTTTAAGATAACGATAATATTAAAAGGTATTGTAAATTTCCCCATTTTAATGTGTTTACATTATAAATGGGGAAGTTTCGAATCGTTGTGATGGTAATGCAATGAGGGTTCTGTGTATTGTTTAGTTTCTTTTTTCTCATAAGGGAACAATGACGGGAAATAAAACTGAAGAGTTTTTCTGTACCATTTGAAAAATTTAATATCAAAAAAATCAGGTATTTTATTTTCATATCATAAAAATGGGAGAAGACAATATGTCAAAACAATATATTTTATATATAATATATGCGGGAATTATTATTGTTAACGGGCTTTTTGCCTACAGGTTTTTTGTTGATTATTTTAAACATAGAAAAGAAGCAAAGCAAGAACCAGGAAAACTACCTATTATGAGCATCAGTTCGTTTTTTCTTTACTTTTTGTCAACCTTTGGTATTTCCGACTTTGCTTTGTCAACAGCATTCTACAGGGCCATGAAATGGGTGGATGATAAAAAGCTTCCGGGCACTCTTAATACGCAATGTGTTATTCCTGTTACATTTATGGCCTTGCTATATATTAAAAAGATTGAGGTTGATATCTTAACCCTGGTATTATGTATTGTTTCTCAAACCTTGGGCTCCTATATTCTACCGAGGTTTGTTGTAAAACTGCCTGCAAGGACAATCCGCAGGGCAATTGCTTTTGGTCTTTTGGGTGCCTTCGTATTAATTATGCTGGGTAAACTAAACTATGTACCGCTTGGTGGTGAATTAACGGGATTACATGGTGTTAAGCTTTGGGTAACCGTAGCTTTATTTGCTGTCTTTGGCGGAATGAATACCATTGGTATTGGTTCATATCCAGTAACCGTATTTACAGTTTATGCTATGGGATTACATCCTGCTGTTGCATTTCCGGTAATGATGGGAGCCTGTGCATTCTCTGTACCTGTAGGAAGTATGGAATTTGTTCGTCTAGGACAGTATTCAAGAAAAATCACAATGGTTTCCTCTATAGTGGGAACATTAGGTGTTTTCCTTGCTGTTTTTGTTGTTAAATCAATGAGCGTGGCTATGCTGCAGTGGCTGCTGGCTGTTATCCTGATATATAGTGCCACTACCATGCTCTATGGTGAATATTTTAAAAAGAAAAAATAATTAGAATAAATCTCAAAATATCTGTTGGGATTATTCCCAACAGATATTTTATATTAAGGTGATGAGCTACTTAAGCTTTGCCATTTCAGCGCCTACCATTGAGTCACATTCTTCATTAAGCTCATTTCCGGCATGACCCTTGACCCAGCGCCACTCAACATTGAGGCTGTCGGTAAGCTGTTTAAGCTCAAGCCAGTATTCCTTGTTTTTTACAGGCTGTTTTGCGGCCGTCTTCCAACCGTTTTTTACCCAGTTATTTATCCAGCTTGTTATTCCATTTTTGACATACTGCGAATCGGTGAAAACCATAACAGGCTGAGCTGACCACTGCGGGCTTGAGGCAACCTCTTTCAGCGCATTAATTACGGCACTAAGCTCCATCTTGTTGTTTGTTGTATCAGCATTACCGCCTGATTTCTTTATCTGAATATCTCCGGCGGTAAGAACAAAGGCCCAGCCTCCGGGTCCTGGATTTCCGGAGCAGCCTCCGTCTGTATATATTTCAATCATGATGTAAAAATATAAAATGCGGGCGGTATGATCAAGTGCTTTTTAAAGAGTTTTCTATCCATAAATATTGCAGGACCATCATAAACTGATCAGAAACTATACTGACAAAAGTAGTTTATAGGCGTATAATATTCTACGTAACCTTGGAGGGGAAATGGCCGAACAGCTTATTCTAAAAAATCTTGAATTTATAAAGATACTGCCTGCATGGGCACAGGAGCTTTCGTATAAATACTGCTCCGAAACAGCAAATCTTTACCTTATTCATGGAAATATCAGGGATTTTCTTCCTAACAAAATGTATGAGGGAGACTTCATCTTTGTCCGTATTCAGGAATTTATCTCCGAGGTTCTTTTTGGAAACAAGGATATAATTGTATTCTATGACCGCTCGTCGGGGATCAATTTCTGCGACCGGGAGATGCAGGATGATTATATAAGCATGATGCGTAAGGCCTTTCCAGATAAGAGCGAGGCTGAGCTGATGTCATCAAAACCCTCAGACGCATTTGACAACCTTGAAAAATACTTCATGATGAATATTTCAAAGAAGCTGAGGATTGTGCTTATTATTGATTTTGCAGAAACAATAGTTCCGAACGCAAATATTTCCGAGCTTTCAGATGAGGATCGCTACTGCTTTGTTACATTGAACCGATGGGCCCATGATCCTATTTTCACCCAGGGTGATATTTCGATCATGCTTCTTTCCGAAAACTTGAGCGAACTAAACAGCAGGCTTGTACGCTCGCCCAATACGGTAAAACTCAGCATTCCGCTGCCGGATCATGATGTGAGGAAGGCCTTTCTAGATTTTACCGCACGAAACGAATATCTCAAACTTGAAAGCAGGCTTAATACTGAGCGTGTTGCATCAATTACAAGCGGACTGAACCTTATGAACCTCAATCAGATTGCTGCCGAGTCATTTCAGGAGGATCGCTCAGTTACCCTTGGATATCTCCGCGATAAGAAGAAAGAGATAATTGAAAATGAGGCAGCGGGCCTTCTTGAGTTTATAGAGACCCAATGGGATCTTTCAATGGTGGCCGGCAATGAGTTTGTAAAAACAAGGCTGAAAAATGCCGCGAAGGCCATAAAAAAGGGTCAGCTTGAGGTTTTACCTATGGGCTACCTCATAGCAGGGCCGGTAGGAACAGGTAAGACCTTTCTGGTTACAGCCTTTGCCGGCGAGGTTGGTATTCCCATTGTGAAATTCAAGACAGGATGGGCGGGCGCTTCGGATGCCAACTTTGACAAGGTTATGAATATAATCAAGGCTATGGCTCCGGTCGGGGTTTTAATCGACGAGGCTGATACCCTTCTCGGCCATGAAAGCAAAAGCAGCATGGGTCAGCCCGGCGGCCTGTTTGCAAGAATTGCCGACTTCATGGGTAACACAGCCTACCGCGGAAAGATAATCTGGTTTATAGCTACAAACAGGCCGGATCTGATTCCCATAGACCTGAAGCGCCAAGGCCGGGCCGAGGAGCATCTCGCGCTGTTTTTTCCGCAGACAGATGCTGAAATTGATAATCTATTTAACATCCTGCTTCAGAAACTGAAGCTTAAGACAAGCGGTTTTTCGGTGTCAAAGATACTGAAAAAACACCACCTCCCGCTTTCGGGGGCCGATCTTGAGGCAATCCTGATCAGGGCAAGGTTCACCGCTGCCCTTGATAACAGGGTAATAATAAGCGATACCGATATTGAGTCAACAATAAGCGGTTTTTTACCGCCGACATATCCGCATGAGATTGATTTGCAGAATCTGGCGGCTGTGCTTGAATGCACAAGCCGTGATATGATCCCTGAAGGCTTTAAAAATATTGATAAGAATAAATTGGTAAGCGAAATCAAGCAGCTTAAAACACTCCTTGGTGAGACAGGACGGTAACACAAGCTAATAACCCTCTACAAGCCCCTTGACAGAGTACATAAATAGACTATAATGGACAATATGATACTTATTGAGGCTTATCATGAATAATACAGTATTATCAGGTAATTTACTAACCCTTTCAGAGGTAGCAAGCTATCTCAAAGTCGCAGAAAAAACAGTACTTAGAATGATACAGAAGCATGAAATTCCATGTGTCAAGATTGCAAGCCAATGGCGCTTTGATCAGGGACTTATCGATAAATGGCTGCTGGATAAGATGCACAAAACGCATACTGACGAACTTACCAGCCTTATGGTTAAGGATCCTGACAGTGTTCCTCTTTCAAGACTGACAAGCGAGGAGTTTATCATAGCAGATCTTCAGGAGGGTACAGCTGATACAGTACTGCGTCAGCTTTCTCAGCCCCTTGTATCGGCAGGACTTGTTCAGGATCATGAGGCCTTTGTCTCAAAACTCATTTCCCGTGAAAATATGAACAGTACCTCTATCGGCGGAGGTTATGCAATACCTCATATCCGTAACCCAAAAGAAAATACATCCGGTAAGCCGGTTATTGTAATCGGTATATGCCGTAAAGGTATAGATTATAATTCAATAGACGGAAAGCCTGTAAATGTATTCTTTCTTATTTATACAAATAATGAGGTAGCTCATTTACGCATTATTTCAAAGCTTAGCAAGTTTTTGAGAAATGAAGTAAACATTGATGACCTCTTAACCACTAAAACACCGAAAGATGTAATGAGGGTTATTCTAAAAGGCTGAACCTTTATCAGGAGAAAAATAATAACAGACTTATGAAGAGCCCGGTATCATTTTTCTCCATTAGTTATAAACACCCTAATATATTAAAAAAAGACTTATTTAAATACTTCAGGATGCAGTCCTTTTGCAATATTTTCCAGAGCGTCTACATTTTGAACGCCGGGGAAAAGTGAAATTAAGGGAACAAGGATAAAATTATTATTCTTTATAGCGGAAATTTCCGATAGTTCTTTCTTGCTTTTAAGAATTTCAATTTTTCGCTGACCGTCATTCTCATAATTCTGCCCTCCCTCAGAAACAGTAAATACATTTATCATTATTACATCAGGATTTGCTGCAATAATCTCTTCAATTGATACGGGCAAGAATTGTTTTTTTGCATTTGAAAAGATATTTTCTCCACCTGCAGCTGTAACTATTGAGCTTTGAAGTGCCGGCCCTCCAGCAGTAAATATCATATCCTTATTGTCACCGGCAAAAATAAAGCATTTAACGGGTTTAACACCTTCAAGTTTTTTTATAACTGCTTGTTCTCGTTTTTGCAGACTTTTAACAAGTTCATCGGCTTTTTCCTCCAATTGGAAAATCTTACCCAGGTTTCTTATATCATTATAAGTATTCTCAATAGTTGCATTTGGAACATATGTTCCCTCAGTAACATAAACATTTATGTTATTATTATTGTAGTCTTCATATTTTCCGTAAGAAGCAAGATTAAAACGATAAGCACTTGTAAAAAGAAAATCTGGCTCTAAACTGATTATCGTTTCTATACTGATGCTATTAATTTCACTATTTATAATTGGAACATTTTTGAGTTTCTTTTGGTTTTCTGGCAAGAGGTCTTCAAAAATACAGTGTCCTGTATCAAAACCAACCATCTTGTCTTCAAGATCCAGGGCAGCTAAAAGTTCGGCTTCAGCAAGTTTTACAGCAACAACCCTTTCAGGAGCCTTTGTATATTCGCTTGTGTGATTAAAATTCTCAATTTTAACAACAGCGGAATCTGTTTCGGAACTTGATGCCTGTTCTTGACTTCCTGCGGCAAAGATATATGCTGAAAAGCATATCATAACAATAATAAATAATTTGTTCTTCATTTAGAACCTCCATAAATTATTAATTATATACCCATAAGATAAGCCCAAAAGACTATAAGGCCTTCTTATAAAGTACATTAGGAATACCATTTTTATTAAGGATCTCTACTTCAATTCGAAAAATATCCGCAAACATATTTTTTGTGTAAAGTTGTTGAGGAGCCCCCTCAACAACTATTTTACCATTGTCTATTACAAAAATATAATCACAGAAATTAGCAGCAAGATTGAGTTCGTGAAAAACTGATAAAACGGTCTTATCCAGCTTCTTGATTATATCCATTAAGGCCCACTGATAGTGTACATCCAGATGATTAGTCGGCTCATCCAAAATAAGGATCTCGGCTTCCTGCGCAAGGGATCTGGCGATAAGAACCCGCTGCTTCTCACCCCCGGAGAGTGTGCTAAAACTTCTGTGTGCCAATTCCTCCATCCCTAAAAATTTCAACGCATTAAAAGCAATTTCTTTATCTTCCTTTGTATCAGGTTCAAAGAAATTCCGATAGGGAGACCTGCCCATTAAAACCATTTCTATAACTGTATATTGAAAATCAGATACCCCTTCCTGCTTCATAACTGTGATTTCCCGGGCTGTTTCCTTGTAAGAAAATTTTTCAATCGCGGTACCGTTTATAAAGACTGTATTCTCCTTAGGGGCTAAGGCCCGGTACAGATGTTTTAAAAGGGTTGTTTTTCCGCTTCCATTAGGACCTATAAGTCCAACTGTTTTTTTATTTTTTACCGATAAGTGAATGGAGTTTAATATTTGACGCTGTGATATGGAAAAACTCAAGTCTTTTATTTCAATTGAATTTTTTTCATTTTTTGAGTTCATTTCAGCTCTCTTTATCTAATTTGTTTTGTTAAAAGCCAGATAAAAATCGGACCTCCGCAGAGAGCCGTAAAAATACCTATGGGTAATTCCTGCGGAGCCATAACAACCCGTGCAATTATATCTATCCATAGGAGAAATAATCCGCCAACCAAAAAACTCAATGGAAATAGTTTTCTATGATCAGGCCCTATCAAAAGTCTGACGATATGCGGAATAATAAAACCGACAAAACCTATAATACCACAGGATGCAACCATGATACCGGTTATACAAGCTGTAACAATAGTTGTCATCTTTTTTATCTTGTTTGTATTTATTCCCAAACTAATTGCGGTTTCATCTCCAAGTGAAATAACATTGAACGCTCTTGAATGAAAAAGAAATATAAGTGAACCTATTATTGATCCTATCACAGGAATTAAAAGATTATTCCATCTTGCCCCGGCAAGGCTTCCCAAAGTCCACGACAAAAAACCTCTAAGAACACGATCGCTGGGGGTTATCATTATAAATAGCTGAGAAAAGGCGTTTAGCACAACAGAAACTGCTATACCTGCAAGAATAAGCCGGGTTGAAGAGCCGGAACGGCCCGCAATACCTATTTTGTAAACTATCAGCAGTGAAAACATTGCCCCGGCAAATGCAAAAACAGGTATTGTCCAAACCGTCGATATTGACGCGATCCCTAAAAACAGGGCTAAACTTACTGCCGCAGCTGCACCGGAAGAAATTCCTAATATATAGGGGTTTGCCAGAACATTTTGTGTTATAGACTGCATGCTGGCTCCGCAAATTGCCAAGCCTCCTCCGGCGGCTAAGGCTAAAATTGCTCTTGGAATTCTCAAATCCCACACAATAAAAACTGCCGACATTTGCAAGGCCTCATCTTCAATACCGAATAGTTTATATTTAAAAACCCGCATTATATCATCAAATGCAATATCCGCAGAGCCCAAAAGCCCTCCTGCTATAGTACTTGCGACTATCAGCAGTAAAACAAAGATAGTCCAAAGCCAAAAAGGAAGTATCTTTTTTTCATCAAACCTTATAATATTTTCATTATTCATATTAGTTAAATACTTCGGGATGCAAACCTCTTGCAATATTTTCCAATGCGTCTATATTTTGAATTCCGGGGAAAACTGAATGTAAAGGTACTATAATAAATCTATTATTCTTTATAGCCGAGACTTCTGATAATTCTTTTTTATTTTTGAGAATATCTATCTTTCTCTGACCGTCATTATCATAATGCTGACCACCCTCAGAAACAGGGTATGAGTTTATAATTATAAAATCCGGATCTGCTGCAATAATTTCCTCTATTGGAACAGATAAAAACTGTTTTTCTGTATGTTCAAAAATATTTTTTCCTCCTGCTGTTTCAAGAAGATAATTTTCAAGACCAATTCCACCTGCCGTAACAATTTTACCTTTTGATTCACTATCGAAAATAAAACATTTAACAGGTTTGACTCCTGAGAGCTTTTTAACTATAGCTTCTTCCCTTTCACTCAATTTTTTAATAAGCTTATTTGCCTTATCTTCAATTCTAAAGATTCGAGCTAAATTCAATATATCGTTATAGGTATTCTGGATAGTAGAATTTTGCTCATAGGTTCCTTCCGCAACATATAAATTTATATTATTTTGTTCATAATCCTCATATTTCCCAAATGTTGAAATAAAGAAATAATAAGATGCCATAAATATTAAATCCGGATTTTGGGAAATAATATATTCAAGATTTGGCTCTTCTATAACAGGCTTATCCTTAATTCCGGAACGATACTCAGGCAATAATTCTTCAATATAATTATGTCCATAATTTGCGAGGATAATCTTTTCCTCCAAGCCTAATGCCGATAGAGTTTCCACCTGTTGTAACGAAAGCGCTACAACTCTTTCTGGAACTTTAGTATATTCACTTGAATGATAAAAATTCTCAATTTTAACTACATCTAATTCTGATTCACCAATAGATACGGACTCTTGATTTCCGCCCGCAAAAATATATGCTGAGAGAAATATCATAACAATAAAAAATAATTTTTTCTTCATTTCGGACTCCAATTTATGATTAGCTTTACCTAATCATAAGCACCTTCTTCTATTTTTGTCAATATGAGCATCTTTTATAAGGCTTGCCTAAAAATAGGCAAGCCTGGATAAAATTATGCTTTTGTCATAAAAACGATAAATTAAAATTCTGCAATAGCATTTGACAGGGTTTCTATAAAATCTATATTTTGTATACTCGGGAAAATACTTATAAGAGGTACAATATAAATTTTATTATTTTTAACAGCTGTCAGGTTGGCATATTCAGGGGCAGTTTTCAGCTGATTTAATTTATCTTCTCCGTAATTATCAACCTTTCCATAGGCATGAACTATAATTATATCCGGATCAGAACTAATAAAATCTTCAATACTTGTTCGCAAAAACTGTTTATCTATATCGGAATATAAATTATTACCGCCGGCAATATTTATCATATCATTTTCCAAACCGGAGCCTCCAGCTGTAGCAACCTCACCCTTTATTATGCTGTCAAAAACCAAGATGCTTACATTTTTTTTAGAATTATTTTTTTCTTTGATCTTTGCAATCCTTGCCTTCATCCCATCTACGATGGCCGTTGCCTCTTTTGTTTTATTAAATATTTTACCTAGATTCAAAATATCCTGGTATGTTTTCTCAATTGTTATATCCTTTCCTGTAGTTCCTTCGGTCATGTAAAGATTAATATCCATAGCCTTATAATCTTCCGGCTTTCCCATACTTTCAACATTAAAATAGTAAGATGGCAATATAAATAAATCAGGCTGTAAGGATATTATATTTTCTAAACTGGGAAATCCGCCTGCAGGCATAACCTCGGGAGGCTGCGGTATTTTTTCTACTCCCTCCCTATATTCAGGTAAAACAGCATCAGCAGCATAATTTCCGCTTCTAACAGCAATAACAGTATCCTCTACACCAAGTGCGGCCAGCATTTCTGCATATTCATAATTAAACACTATAACCCTTTTCGGTTTTTCTTTTACGGTAAATTCTCCATTTGAATATTTGAAATTCAATGGATAATAATCATCACTTGCTTGATTATTTTCATCTACTGAAGAACTTTCCTGATTTCCCGCCGCATAAACACCAAAAGCCGCTAAGGTAATCAATACAATAAAAATAATTATTTTCTTTTTTTTCATATAATTTCCTCCAATATAACCGCATGGATGCAGTTATGTGTAATGATAAAATACATGGTGGATATTTTATCATTCCTCCTTTTATATTTAAAACTCCAAAAGCATAATTCCATTTTTATAAACTATTCTCTTCATATTCATTCACCTTGAGTCAAATCTATATCCAAATTTTTCAAAAACCCCCTTAGCTCATTTTTAATTGAATCCTTATCAACAACAAAACACTTACCTTTTTGCGTACTGTCCTCTATTATCAAATTTGCATTGATCAAATTACCTAAGTGATAAGAAACTGTTGCTGTTGTTAAATTACATCTCTTGGCAAGCTCTTTGTTGTTACCTACCCCCTGTGAAATAAGGTTGAATATTTCAAATCGTTTTTCATCGCCTAAAATCTTAAACATAAAAAATTGTCTGGCACGGGCATCTTTATATCTTTGCTTTAAATGACTAAGTCCCTCTTCAATTCTTAAACCAATACATAGAAAGTTTTTATCTATATTATTAAGATCAGAATCATAATAAAACTCAAATAATGAAAGAGCAGAAAAAAGCGGCACTATTACTTTATTACATTTTTTTCGTATAAACTCTGCAAGATTTTCTCTATATGTATAAACGCCCTCGCGAAAATTCATAATTACAGATTCACCATTATCATTAATTCTGGAAACGAGATCTTCACCATAGGTATTTATTTGTTTTTCATAAGGCATATAGCCTTCCAAAAATTTCTGCAAGATCCCATTCATTAAATTTATATATTTTATTCTTGTTTTTGGTAAATTTTCAGAGGCCTTTATTATATTCCACTTTGATGAAGATGAAATATTACAATCGGATATAAAATCAATAATTCCGTTGTTATTTATTTTTTCTTTTGCCCTCTCGTATTCTTCAGAATTTTTTTCTTGATTTATTCCCAATGTATTATAAATAACTGAATCATAAAATAATTCCTGCAAAGTATTTTCATCTATTTCTGAAAATGCTTCAAGATACTCTATTTCATTTTTATATTCAAAAATATTTAAATATTTAATCAGAGAAACAAATATAAAATTTGTATCTTGGTAGAATTCTAAAAGTTCATCCCATTCATTTCCCAAAGATCTTTTAAATTCAAATAATGGTTGAAAGAACTTTTCATATCCTTCACCAAACTCTTTTATTCTTGTCTTTATTCTTGACTCAACTATCGGGAAATAAATAAAATCATAAATTCTTCCTGCTGAAAATGAAAAACTATACTTCAATTTTATTATCCCCACCTTCAGATTTTATTCCATCAAAAGCACTTCTTCCCCATATTGAAATAATAAAGATCATTAGGGTAGATAAAATATAGGCAAAATAAAGAGGTGTGTATTTAATAAGGAATCCATAGCAAAATTGACCAAGCGGTACAGCAATTATATTAGCAAAAGAGATTATGGAAATAATTCTTCCAAAGTATTCTTTGGGAATATTTGTTTGTTTAAAAACTTGAAGAGCTACATGCAGAGGGCCCATCAGTCCAACACAAATACTGTCAAGAATAATAATCAAAATATAAACAGAAAATAGAGGTAAAATATCTTTCAAACCAAAAAATATAATTAAACCTAAACCACCTATTCCAATAGAAAGCAGACGGGTTAAGACCCATAAAAGCTTTCTTACAGAGTATTGTTTTATTTGTTTTGCAAAAATAAGCGGCGTAGCTACATAAACGATTCCGAAAATGGCCCTGTATATTCCAATCAGACCTCCACTATAGTTGAAAACTGATTTCATTATAAATATTGTAACCATATATTCAGAGGTAAAGAAAAGACTAATTGCTGAGCTGTAAAAAACAAAGTTTTTAAAAAAAGAATTATTCATTACAACCTGAATTGAATCTTTTAAATCAGAAAAATATCTTATTTTTATTTTTTCTTTCTTTATTAAGGATTTATATTTCAGGAAAAATAATACTACCCAGGATAAACCAAATAAAGCTACAGTTATGATAAAAGATCTTGTTACACCTAATAACTCATAAAAAAAGCCGCCTATAGCAGAGGATAAAACTGTAGTTATTCCAACTTGAAATATTCTTAAGGATGCGGCCTCACTCAAATGCTCTTTCGGTATTATTTCAGGAAGGATGGCCTCATAAGCAGGACGGTGAAAAATCTCACCTATCTCAAGCAATATTACAAAAATATAGATTATCAATAACGAAAATGGCAAGACTTGAATAGCAATTAAAAAAATTAATGTCAGAACCAATGCAAAAAAGGTAACTATTTTTAAAATTTGGAGTCGGTTGTACCTGTCACCAAGAACACCTCCTATTGGAGTAAAGATTAGACGTGGAAAAATTATAATAGAAAGCAATGATGCAAATGCTACTCCAGAACCAGTCTCATCCAGAACATAGAGAGAAAGCACAAACTGGATAACATTACTTGCTGTTAAATAAAAAATACTATGTACCCAGGAAGCTACAAAATTCTTGTTCCGGAAAAGCTCTTTAAACTGGAGGTTTTTATCTAATCTTTTATTTTCTTCCATAAGATTCTTCTAAACTTCACCCAATTGTTCATACCAGCTATTTTTATTTGCTTAAGCTACTTCTTTAAGTATAATATCATACACACATCTAGTTATCAATTAAAAAATTCACTAAATTAGATATTTTTCTAATTTTTTTAAAAGTTTAATAACTAATACTACTGAATTATAATATTAATGTTTGAGATATTAACTTTGTTCAGGGTACCTGAAGCATATCCGAATATAATCTTGGTTCAATTTGGTTCTCAGAGATACCTGTTTCTTTCAGTATTTCCAGTATTTTGTTTTTTGCTGAATCAAAGACGGTTTGCGCGGGCGATTTTAAAACAATCTCTATTTCAAGAAACCAGCCAAGACTGCTTACCTCACATAGCTCAATTACAGCCGTTTCAAAAACTCCCGGGATTAATTCTACACTTTTAGTAAATTTCCAGCCATTCTTTGTTTTATTGTACCAACGGACTGCTCCTGTAAGCTCCATAAAGGCTATAAAGCCCTCGTCTTCTTCAAGTCTGAACTCAAGCTCTTCATTACTTTCAATGCCGTTTTCAACACTTTTACGCTTAAGATTTACTGTATATTTTCCGTTTTCATCTCTGAGCCTGACGGGCTGTATTGGAATAGGGCCTTCTTCAAGACCATAGCGGTAGTAAATATCATTTTTACTGATATTTTGGGGCTGACCATACTTTTCTGTAAGTATTTTTAAGGGCTTTTGATGATTGTCTACATGTGCCTTAAGTTCAACCTCTTTATTAATCATAGTAGTTTAAGAAAATACCGGAACCTTCATTTTATTCTATCCCTTATACCTTGTATATTCATTTCCAAACATCAAATAATCTAACTCTTTTGACGTTAACTTATCCTTCTTATTTGAAACAAGTCTTGCAATATAGAAAATTATTCCAAGTAAAACCCATCCTCCTACAAACACCCATTCTATGCTTTTTAGCGGTGATGGCGAACCAAGCGGCAAGTATAGATACATGAAAAATAACGCAACCAGAACTGCTAAAACACCAACTAACCTACCATTTTTAACTAAGTATGGTCTTTTTAAATCCGGCTCATTTTTTCTAAGCACGATGAATGAAAGAG
>PDWI01006584.1_pt1 | contig 14517 bp, 9 predicted proteins | sample 1430891 | NCBI WGS metagenome assembly PDWI01 (sample SAMN01162508, study PRJNA174530) | Oral metagenome, whole genome shotgun sequencing project. | biome: Marine environment; feature: Marine mammal; material: Swab sample of the gingival sulcus; isolation source: swab sample of gingival sulcus...
CTTCTGGCTGCAGAGTTCAAAGGCGCCGGCATTGATTATATTCACGGAGATAATTCGGTACGCGCCCTGGTCAGTGAAAATAATAAGCGGATGGGTATTTTTCTTCCCGAGCTGGATAAAAGCCGTTTTTTCAGCCGAATAACCGACATTGGACCCTATCCCAGAAAAACCTTCAGCATAGGCGAGGCCCGGGAAAAGCGTTATTACCTGGAAGCCCGCAGTCTGACATAAAGCCGGTAACATAAAAAAAGGGGCCGTTCCTGTAAGGATGGCCCCTTTTTTATCAGCTTAACACCCGAATCCGGCTTTGCCGGATCCGGAGTGAAAATCAGTCATAAAGCAGGGGAGCAATGTCTTCCTGATCCATGTTGTCAGCGGTGTAGTATTTGGCACCGGTGTCAACGTCGGAAACGGATTCGCCCTTGTAGGCTTTGTAAGCCAGTTCCACAGCCTTGTAGCCGATGGAGTAGGGATCCTGAGTAATGGAACCGGTGAACAGACCCTTGCGGACCGCGTTCTTCTGACCGGCGCCTGCGTCAAATCCCATTACAACAATGTCGTACTTGGAAGCCAGGTCGGCTCCGTCGTTGGTTGCAGCCAGAACACCCTTAACGGTACCTTCATTGCTGCAGAACAGACCGCGGATGTTGGTTTCCTTGTATTTGTTCAGAGCGGCAGCGGCAGCGGCAGCGGAGTCGGTGCTGCTGGGAGAAGCCGGAACAACCATTTCAATGAATACCTTCTTGCCTTTGGTGGGGGAGTCGGCGGCAATGTAAGCCGGGTTGCCTGTTACGGCAATGTCGGCTTTGGAGAGCTTGCTGTTCTTGACAATCTGCTCAATCATGCCGTCGCGGAAACCTTTACCGCGGCTCAGCAGGGATTCACCGGAAGCGTCCTGGTTCATAACAACAATGGTTACGGGTTTGGAAGCGGTGGCTGCTTCAATTTCGCTCTTGAGAATGGCAAACATTTTTTCCGCGGCCAGAGCAGCGGCAGCGGCGTTGTTGGTGGAAGCGTTGGCCACAATGGAGCCTTCGGGAGCATTGGGAACACCGGAGTCAAAACCGACAACAGGCACACCTTTGGATTTCAGTTCCTGGAGCTGGTCCATAACGGAAGTGGTATCCAGAGCTGCCAGAGCAATGGCTACGGGAGCCTTGGCCATGGCGTTGTTAAGCATTTCTACCTGAATCTGTACGTCGCTTTCAGAGGGCGGGCCTTCAAATGTTACATCGACAGCGTAGTCGGCGGATGCGTCAACAGCACCCCGTTTTACCTGCTGCCAGAAGTCATGCTGTTCACCTTTGGAAACAACAGCAATGTAGGGCTTGCCGCCTTTACTGGAATCGCTGCCGCCGTTGGCAAAAGCTGTAGTGGCAATTAATGCCACTGCGAGAAGTATGAGAGTAATTTTCTTCATACGGTCCTCCTTAATATAATTCCCCGGCCTACAGCCGGGCTTTTTACTTTATTATTTTTCCTTCTGCTCCAGATGAAAGGCTTTTTCATTGGCTTTTTCTTCCGCAGCAATCCGGCGCCTTTCGGCTTTTTCTTCCTGTTTCATTTTTTTCCATGTACTGATAACTTCAGCCCGTTTTTCGGCTATGGCCTGTTTCTTCTCCGCGGCGGCTTTGCCTTCCAGATATGTCAGCTCTTCTTTCATTCTGCTGATCCTGGCCATTTCCACGGCTTTATAGTTATCTGCCGGAGTAAGAATTTTTACTTCCGAAGCCCTCTTGTTCCGGTAAATGTCCAGAAGTACAGCGCCGATAACCACAACACCGGTGAAGAAGGTCTGGTAGTGGGCCTGAAGGTCCATGGAAGGCAGTCCTACCCGGAGCGTACTCATAATGTATACACCAATAAGAGTGCCGAACACCGAGCCTACACCTCCGGAGAGGGATGTACCGCCGATAACCGCGCCGGCAATGGCGTAGAGTTCAAAACCCTGACCCTGCGCCGGCATAACCGTTGTGTAAACCGCCGCAAAGGCAATACCGCCTATACCGGCCATTACACCGCTGACCACGTAGGCCATCATTTCCCATTTGCGGACATCCACACCCGAGAGCCGGGCGGCTTCCTTGTTGGAGCCCACGGCAAAGATGTAGCGGCCCATTTTGGTTTTGGAGAGTATCAGCGCCGCGACAATGGCCGACACCAGAAGTACTATAAATCCGGTGGGAACGGTGGAGCCGTCCTCTCCCAGAATTTTGAAAATGCTTTTGAACCAGCCGTCCGGCTCGGAACGGGTGGGGAAGGTGGCGCTGCGCACGTTGGAAACAATGGAACCTATGCCCATGGAAATCATCATGGTTCCCAGAGTGGCAATAAATGGGGGCAGATTCAGGCGGGAAACCATAAGCCCGTTAAAAAATCCAAAAGCCGTAGCCACAACCAGAATGGTAATTAAGGCAGTCCACATGGGCCATCCCCAGCTCTTGTACGCTGTACCTCCAATTATGGCGGCCGCCATCATAACGGTGCCGCAGGAGAGGTCTATTCCTCCGGTAATAATAACAAAGGTTACTCCAATGGCAATAAAGCCTATGTAATAGGAGGCGTCCAGAATGTTCACCAGGGAGTTAAAAGAAAAGAAGTTCCTTCCGAATAATCCAAAGAAAATATAGAGTATAACCAGTGCTACCGGGGCCAGAAGCCTCTGCATGCCTACTTCCTTAATTTTATCAGCCATGCTTTTTTGATTAACCATATCGCTCATTACTGTTCTCCTGTCTGCCGCACCTTATGCCGATTCCCGCATGGTGGCGAATTCCATAATCTTTTCCTGACTGGCTTCCGCTATGTCCAGTTCTCCGGTAACCCGGCCTTCACACATAACAATAATCCGGTCGCTCATCCGGAGTACTTCCGGAAGTTCGGACGAGATCATAATAATGGCTTTTCCCTGAGAGGCCAGTTCGTTCATCAGTGAGTAGATTTCACTTTTGGCGCCCACATCAATTCCGCGGGTGGGTTCATCAAAAATAAGAATGTTTGAGTTGTTGATGAGCCACTTTGCAATAACCACTTTCTGCTGATTTCCCCCGGAGAGATTTTTCAGCAGCTGATCGATTGTGGGGGTTTTGATACTGAGTTTATCGACGTATTCGCTGGTAATGCTTCTTGTCTTGTTTTTATGAATAAACATGCCGGTTTCATATTTGTCATAAGAAGCCATTAATGAATTTTCGATAACGCTCAATCCGGTGGCCAGACCGAAACGTTTGCGGTCTTCCGATAAATAACCAATTCCGTGTCTGACAGCGTCCATGGGATTTGTAATGTGTACCGGTTTTCCTTCAATCCAGATTGTCCCGCTCTGAATTTCGTCTGCTCCGAATATGGCGCGGGCTGTTTCGGTGCGTCCGGCGCCCATCAGCCCGGCAAAGCCCAGTATTTCTCCGCGGTGAAGATTGAAGCTGACGTTTTTTACCAGACGGCCGGCGTTGAGCCTGTCCACGGTCAGAACCACTTCGGCATTGGGCGGAACGTTGCTTTTTTCCTTGGGCTGCTCAAAGATAACCCGCCCCACCATCATGTTGATAATGTCTTCCTTGCTGAGGCTGGAGGTTTTATCCGTTCCCACATATTCGCCGTCCCGCATAACGGTTACCCGGTCGGTAATCCGGCCTATTTCGTCCATGCGGTGGGAAATGTAGATCATGGCCACGCCTTTGGAGGCCAGATCTTTCATAATGGTAAAAAGTTCATCTATTTCCGTTTCCGTCAGGGCCGCGGTGGGTTCGTCCAGAATAAGAACTTTCAGCTCATGGGATACCGCTTTGGCAATTTCCACCATTTGCTGCTTGCCGACGGTGAGGCTGCTCAGTTTTTCCCGGGGATCAATGTTCATTTTTAAGCGGGCAAACAGTTCTTCGGCACGCTGATTCAGCTTTTTTTCGTCCAGGAAAATTCCGTGTTTCATGGACTCCCTGCCAATGAAAATATTCTGGGCTACTGTGAGGTGTTCCATCATGTTCAATTCCTGGTGGATAATGCCTATTCCGGAATTGAGGGCTTCCTTGGGATTGCGGGGATGAAAAAGCTTTCCAAGATAATGAACTTCTCCGGAGTCTTTTTCGTAAATTCCGGTGAGTACTTTCATCAGTGTGGATTTTCCGGCGCCATTTTCTCCGACAAGAGCATGGATTTCACCGGCACGGAGTTCAAACTCCACTCCTTTGAGGGCATGGACACCCATGAATCGCTTGTGTATGCCTTTCATGGAAAGGACGGTTTCACTCACGGTCGTCTCCTTATATTCAAGCGCGCAGTTCTGCGGCACGGCGGGTGGTGGCAATTATTATCACTCGGGTTTTTCCGGGGCGAAATGGAAGATTTTCCGGACTTTGTTGAATTATTTCCGAATAAATTACAGGCAGCCCAGATTTTTCAGTTTCTGTTTCAGATCGGCGGCGTTCCTGAAGTGAATTCCGTGAATTCCCGCCTGCTCCGCGGCCGTAATGTTTTTTTCCATGTCATCAATAAAGACAGTTTCTTCCGGTACAAGAGCAAATTCTTCCAGAATATGTTCGTAAATATCCGCGTCAGGTTTAATTTTACCGACATTGCAGGAGAACACTTTTCCGTGAAACATCTTCAGAAAGGAAGAGTTTTCTTCCAGGTACCGGCATGATCTATGAGGCATATTTGAAAGTATGTAGAGTTTGAAGCCCTGCTGTTTCAGAACCCTGACAATATCCAGCGTATCCTCTTTGGGAGTGAGCAGCGGCGGAATGCCGTCGAGCATTTTGTTTAAGGCCTGCGGTTTTACCCCGCAGCGCGGGGCCGCTTTCTCTATAATGGATTTATCGTCCAGAACTCCCCGGTCCAGCTCTGCCCAGTCGGGATGTTCCATAAAATACTTTTTAACTCTGGAACGTTCGTCCGGATCGGAAAAAAAGACTTCCCGCAGGTTCTCCGGCTCCCAGTTTATAAGCACTCCGCCCATATCAAACATGATGTTCTTCATAATAACTCTTCTTTTCTGCGCTATTCCGCGTTCACCGGAAACAGCAGTTTCTGGTATTCACGGTTAAACATGTTATCTGCGGTAATAAGAACAGATTCTGTATCAATAACAGATTCTACCTGCTCTCCCCGAAGATGGTCTACTGCTGTTTTAACGGAGACATATCCCATGTTGTAGGGGCGCTGCACAACGGTGGCATCCAGAACTCCCTGTTCCAGAAAGGCCAGTTCTTCGGGTGCGCTGTCAAAACCGACAATGCTTATCCTCTCTTCGGCTCCGGCATCCACTACGGCACGGACGGTACCCAGGGTAACAATTTCATTAAGGGCTACAATGCCGGTAATTTCCGGGTTGTCCAGAATTTCCATTGTGTGTTTATATGCGATTTTTTCATCTATGTCGCAGTACCAGCTGCCGGCCAGATCCCAGCCGTCCAGAGCCTGGCGCACTCCGGCTTCTCTTTCTATAGCGGTAGCTGTTTCCTGTATATGGCTGACTATGGCAATGGAATTGCCCTCGCTTTTGCCGAGTATGCGTTTCATTTCCTTACCGGCCCGCAGACCGGCTTCCATGTTGTTGGTTCCTATAAATGATATGGGCCGGGAAGAATCCACACCCGAGTCAACCACAATAACGGGAATATGATTTTCGGCCGCGTTTTCAACGGCATCTTTCAGCAGGTAATAATCGGAAGCTGCCAGTATTATGAGCGGAGGGTCTTCTTCAATAATACGGTTGAGAATGTTGATCTGCCGCTGAATCTGTTTTTCATGATCGGGGCCGGTAAATTCCAGTTTAACACCGAATTCCCTGGCTGCTTCGTTCGCGCCGTTCTGGAAGAGGGTCCAGAAGTTCATTGGCTGGCCTGTTACGGTGGCTTTCATCAGAACCACTATGGGGGAATTCAGAGCCAGTGTTTCATTCTGCCGGTTATTAACTGTAAAGGTGAGCAGCAGAAACAGGGCCAGTGCCGTTGCCAGTCCGATAATGAATATTAAAAGATACTTCATGAGTGGTCCTCCGTTTCGTAGGGAATGCGGACGGTTATTTTTGTTCCCTGCGCCGGGGTATCAAGGCATTCCAGACCATATTGAGTTCCGAAGTAGAGACGGATCCGTTCATGGACGTTGCGTATGCCTGTCCCTTTTCCGTAGGGGCCTTCCAGGCAGGATTTCATGGCCCCTTCATCCATACCCACTCCGTTGTCCTGGACAGACAGGAGTATATCGTTGTTTTCCCTTTTTCCGAGAATCTGAATAATTCCCGTATAATCCACGTTCCTTATTCCATGGTAAATGGCATTTTCCACCAGGGGCTGCAGAGTAATTTTAAGCATGGTGCAGTCCAGAAGATTATCGGGAATGTCTATTGTGTAGCGGAATTTGTTTTTGTAGCGCATTTGCTGAATGGTCAGGTAGGAGCGGACATGCTCCAGTTCGTTTCTTAAGGTTATGTAGTCGCGGCCCTTACTGATACTGACCCGGAAAAGACGGGAAAGAGCGGATGTCATTTTTACTACTTCACTCGACTGCCCCATTTCGCCCATCCAGATAATGGAGTCCAGCGTGTTGTAGAGAAAATGAGGGTTAATTTGAGCTTGAAGCGCTTTCAGATCGCTTTTGCGTTTGAGTTCCTGTTCCCGGACGTTGGCTTCCATCAGCTCGCCGATGCGTCCCACCATAATATTGTATTCACGGGCCAGTTCCTGGATTTCTTCCGTGCCGGCCAGATTAACAGCCGGTTTGAAATCTCCGGTTTCCGCGCTGCGCATAATAGCCTGAAGCTGGTGAAGCGGCCGGGTAACCCCGCGGGTAATAATATTAATAACCACCCCTCCAATAATGAAAAGAACCAGACCTGTAAGGGCATTGATCAGCTGAATGTAGGGCCAGCCTGTTGTCAGATCGCTGTCAAAGGAAACACTTACCACATACCACCCGGTCCGTTCGGAACGGGCGTTCAGATAGCTGCGTTTCCCTTCACGGAGAAGGGATGTTCCATTTTCCAGCAGCGGCCGCAGGGCGGCCAGGGGTTCTTCTTTCAGTTCACTGAAGACCAGCTGCTGGGACGGATGAAAAATATAGTCTCCGTGTGAGTCCAGAATAAAGTTGTAGCCTTTCTCTCCCACTATCAGGGAGTCGCAGAGTTCTTTAATGCGGTTGAATTTTATATCAACCAGAAGAACCCCCAGAGGCTTATTCCCTTCGCTGTCCAGTATAACTGTGCTCTGGGAGACAACCCAGGAGTAATGTCCGGGAATGAGGTTCTGCACGTAAGCTGTGGAGAGAACGGTTTCTCCGGGAGAGGCCAGAGCCTCCTTGTACCATGAGCGGTTTCGGTAACCGGAGAACTCCTGTGGGGCTTTGCTCATTCCGCTGACGGCGTTTCCGTCCTGGCGGAAAAGCACAATGGAGGCCATGTCATCCCGGGCTTCCAGCATTGCCGCAAAACGGTTTTGCAGCAGCTCTGCCGTGCCGGGCTGCGGTTCAGGGCTGTTGAGGTAGCTCAGTATGTTTTTATCAGCTACCAGGCTCTGGGATATCCGGTCCATATCGGAAATATAGCTGTCTATCTGCTTGATCAGTTCATTAATGAGCAGCCGGTTGTTTTCCATGGTTGCGTTGCGGACAGTGGTAACTATAAAGCGGGAGGAAAAAATCTGCATGGCCAGAATTGTGGCAAAAAACAGCAGGGTAAAAAGCATATAGAAACGCGACTCCAGTGTGCCCAGCCGGCGCCGCGGATTCCTGTTGGATTCTTTCATTGTTCTTCCAGTTCCTGCCTGTATGCTGTGGTTGTTGTGCCTGTTATTTTGCGGAAAATACTGGAAAAATAACGGGGGTCTCTGTAGCCGACGCGGTCGGCAATTTCATAACTGCGCAGATCGGTTGTTTTTAAAAGTTTTTTGGCGGCCTCAACGCGTACTTCGGTGAGGTATTCCACAAAGGTGCGGCCTGTGCCTTCTTTAAACAGGGCGCTGCACTGTGAACTGCCCAGGCACAGTTCGCCGCATAGAACTGTCAGATTGAAATTTTTGTCCGGATACCGTTCCTGTATTATGCTGCAGGCTTTGTCCACCCGGGAAAGAAGCGTATTCTGACGCCGCAGGCTCACCTGCTTTTCAATATGAATAATACGGTTTTCAAGGAGTTTTTTCCGCTCAGAGAGTGTCAGCGCCGTTGTTTGTTCCTGTGCCGGTACCTGTCCGGGTTGCGGGTTCCGGTATTCGGGGACTTGTGTTTTGTTCAGCTGTATTTCTTCCATAAAGTCGTCCAGAAGGTAGTCCAGGCGGTTCAGATATTCAGCAGATTCCCGTGAGCCCATATTGCTTTCTTCAATGTTCCGGCAGATATCGGTTAGAATCTGCAGGGCATTTTCCAGAGTCTCTTTATGCAGAACTTTTATCAGGGACCGTGCCTGAGAGGCAAAATCGGTTTCCGGGAAACCGGGTTTAAGGCGAATTTCCTCCATGGAGCGGCAGACAGCAGTACTGAAGCCTTCCGCGGGTGTCCTGAAACTGATGTGATCGGCCGCGCTGAGGGCTTCCAGGTAACTCTGACGGATATTTTTTATATTCCGGACACTGCCGCCCCTGCCCGCTGCCGGTGCGGCCCTGCCTGTACCGGAGAGCCGGAGTTCTGAAATATAACGGCCTGCGCAGCTGTCCATTTCGGAAGGGGTGGAAGCTTTAATTAACAGCACAATGTTATCTTCCCTGTCTGAAAAAACAACCGGGTTTAATCCGGGGCAGGGCTTTTGCAGCATCTGCCGGATATGTTTTTTAAGAATCCGGCGCGAACCGGGGGCGGACAAAGGCGGAAGGCGGAGCAGAAGAATACTGAAGCAGCCCCGGCTGTTTTCCCATTCATTTTCGAGTTCCTGCAAAGATTCTTCCGGTATGCTCCGCCCCGCAATAAGATCGTTAAACAACTGCTCTTTCAGAAGGGGCAGGCTGTCTTCCAGCTGTTTTTTCATATTCTGCTGTTCTTTTTCCGAGCTGCGGAGCCGGTTCAGTTCCTGACGGGTACGCTGGAGTACCTCTTCCAGTTCTTCGGCTGTAATGGGTTTCAGCAGAAATTCCTTTACCTGATTACGGATAGCACTGCGGGCGTATTCAAAATCTTCAAAGCCGGTCAGCAGCAAGACCATTGTGCGGGGGAACTGTTCGGATGCTATGCGGCTTAATGTCAGACCGTCCATGCGGGGCATGCTGATATCGGAGAGAAGAACATCCACCGGATGCTCCTTCATGAATTCCAGTGCTTTCTCTCCGTCTTCAAAAACACCGGCCAGAATAAAACCGTTACTGCCCCAGTTTACCCGCGATGTTATACCTTCCCGTACAATATCTTCATCATCAACAAAGATAAGGCTGTAGAGAGGAAAACCGGAAAGCTGATTTCTGGGGTCTGTCATACTTCAGTGAATATGATAGCATCCTGCGGGTTCCAGAGCAATTTTTATTTACCGCAGAGTTTTTTTCCGGAAATCTTCCAGCCAGGCATCCATTTCCCTTATCCGGTTAATGGAGAGCATCTCTTCTGCTGTCTTTTCCGCTTCACTGATGCTGAATCCGGCCAGGTTCTTTTTAAGCAGCTGTACTTCTGAGGGAGAAACACTCAGTTTTCTTACACCTATCCCGACAAAGAAGGGGGTTAGGGTGGGTTCGGCGGCGGAATCTCCGCAGACGGATATGTCGGTACCGCTTTCCCGGGCATTCCGGACAATGGACGCAAGAGTGCGCAGTACTATGGGATGATGGCTGCGGTAGAGATGACTCAGGTTCTGGTTGGTCCGGTCTACTGCCAGCAGGTACATTATTAAATCGTTTGTACCAATGGAAAGAAAGTCTGTCTCTTCCGCCAGTTCCCTGGCGGCCAGAGCCGCGGAAGGTATTTCTATCATGGCGCCGATACGGGGATTCTCATTGAACGGAGTGCCCCGCTGGCGGAGGCTTTCTTTACATTTTTCAATTTCCCGGCGTGTTTCCATTATTTCTTCCACGCCGGAAACCATGGGCAGCATAATTCCCATGTCGCAGCCCGCGCCGGCCCGGAGCATGGCCCGCAGCTGGTTATGGAACACTTCCCGGTGTGCCAGGGAAAAACGTATTCCCCGCACTCCGAGGAAGGGATTTTCTTCTGTACTGTCCAGCCGCCGGAGTATTTTGTCTCCGCCAATGTCTGCCGTACGGAATGTTACCGGTTTTTCTCCCTGGCTTTCGGCAATGGATCGGTAAATGCGGTACTGCTGTTCTTCCGAGAGAATATCGTTTTTCAGAATGAAGGGAAATTCCGAACGGTAAAGGCCTATACCTTCAGCTCCCTGCCGGCGGGCTTCTTCGGCGTCTTTCAGAATGTTGACATTGGCCAGAACCTGGACGGGTGTGCCGTCAGAGGTGAGCCCCCGCGGTATAAGGTTCTCAGCCGCTGCAGGCCTGCCGGCTGTACGCTGAGCAAATTTTTTCCGATCAGCGGGATCCGGGTTAATAAGCAGACGGCCTTTCCCGGCGTCTAAAATCAGCGGTGTTCCGGGCTTGATAGAGAGAATGTCCCTTTCTTCTGCAATAAGAACCGGCAGCCCGAGAGAACGGGCCAGTATGGAAATATGGGAGGTGGCGCCTCCGCCGGAAAGAACTATACCGGCTACACCTTCCAGTGCCAGGCGGAAGAGATCGGATGGGTATATATGACGTGTCAGGGCAATTTTTCCCTTATAGGAAAATTCCTCTTCGGTTTTACCGGCCAGATTGGTAACGATGCGGTAGCCCAGATCGCGGGTGTCCTGAGCTTTTTCGGCCAGCCGTATTTCTGTCATTTCGGAGAAAATCCGGGCATATTCATTAACAACAGACCGTATGGCGTTAACCGCCGGTGTACCGTTCTGTATGCGCTGACGCATTTCACCGGTAAAGCCCGGATCCCGGAGCATAAGAAGCTGGGCCATGAAGATCATGGCGCCGGTTTCCGATACTTCATTCTCCGTGCGGGTCCGTATGTCTTCCAGCTGGACGGTTGACTGCTTCAGGGCTTTTTCAAAGCGTTTGAGTTCTTCCCGGGGTGAGCCGGGAGGGGGCGCCAGACCGGCCACACTGTCTATGTCGGTCCAGAAGGGGAAGGCTGTTCCTACGGCAGTTCCCGGTCCGGCTTTGCGGCCGAAAATAACTCTTCTGTCTTTCAGGGGCGCCGGGAGGGTCTTGAAAATAAGAGCGGAAGCTTCGTCCAGAAGATCGCCTAAAAGAGTTACCCCGGAAAGGATGTCATCGTTGTTGAGTGTGTCGAAAGTATCTTTCCGGCGGCTGCCGAGAACCAGAATGCCTATGCGCAGCGGTCCGCGGACAACGGGAATAACCAGTTGAATGTTCATTGCGTTATTATCCGCGGGGCTGTCCGGGGAGTGGCGCAGTACCCGCCCTTCCCGATAGGCTGACTCGGCAATGGCCGTGTCGAGGTGAAACCTCTCTTCAATTTCGGGATTGACGTCTTTTGAGTTTTCCCGTGCGTGAATCAGTACACCCTTGCTGTCTATGCCCGCCCTGAATTCAGTTTGCCTGGTCTCTTCCTTGTACAGGTAAAACGCGGCCATGTCGGCGGCCAGATTCTTCCGTGTAATAAGAACGGCATTTTTCAGAAATTCATCACGGTCGGATATTTTTTCAAACAGGGGAAGGGCCTCAGACATTTCCTGGACAGCTGTTGTAAAAGACATGTAAAACCTCTCCTGAATAAAATAGTGAAAAAAAGGAGCAAAATGGAAGTTATTTACAAAAATACCTGAAGATATGATATAAATAATTATAATGTTTTAAAGGAGTCTTTCATGGAACAGTTTTTCAAACTCAAGGAGAACGGAACCACCGTCAAGACTGAAATTCTTGCGGGAGTTACCACGTTTCTTACCATGGCCTACATTCTGGCTGTGAATCCGGGAATCCTTTCGGCAACGGGTATGCCGGCGGATTCGGTTTTCATGGCAACAGCGCTCTCCGCAATGATCGCCACACTTGTAATGGCTCTTGTGGCCCGTCTTCCGTTTGCTTTGGCTCCGGGCATGGGTTTGAATGCCTTTTTTGCTTTTGCCGTTGTACTCGGCATGGGCAAGAGCTGGCAGTTCGCCCTGACTGCTGTATTTCTGGAAGGAATTATTTTCCTGGTTCTGACAGCTCTGAATGTGCGGGAAGCCATTATTAACAGCATTCCCGCCAATGTGAAAAAGGCTATCTCTGTAGGTATTGGTTTGTTTATTGCGTTTATAGGACTTCAGGGTGCCGGCCTTATTGTAAATAACGACGCGGTTCTGGTAGGTGTGGGCAGCCTGAAGAGCATGCCGGCCCTGCTGACGGTTATTGGTCTTTTTATTACAGCGGTACTTCTGGCTTTCAAGGTGAAGGGCTCTTTGCTGATTGGTATTGTGGTGTCGACAATAATAGGAATTCCCATGGGTGTAACCAATGTGGAAGGTTTCCGCCTTTTTGGTCCCCTGCCGTCGCTGAAACCCATTTTCTGGCAGTTTGAATGGAGCAATATTTTGACACTGGACATGCTGGTGGTTCTCTTCACCTTCCTGTTTGTTGATATGTTCGATACTGTTGGTACCCTGATTGGCGTTTCCACCAAGGCCGGTCTTTTGCAGAAAGACGGCAGTATTCCCCGGGCCAAGCAGGCTCTTTTTGCCGACGCCATCGGTACTACTGTGGGAGCCGTTCTGGGAACCAGTACTGTAACAACTTATGTTGAAAGCGCTGCCGGTGTGGAAGAAGGCGGACGCACAGGCCTTACTTCACTTACCACGGCTGTTTTGTTCCTGATTGCCATTTTCTTTGCCCCCGTTTTCCTGCTGGTACCCGGCGCTGCTACGGCACCGGCGCTTATTCTGGTCGGACTCTTTATGATGACTCCTGTCAAGGATATTGAATGGGGCGATATTACTGAAGGTCTTCCGGCATTTCTGACTCTTTTGATGATGCCTCTCACTTACAGTATTGCCGACGGTATTGTATGGGGACTTCTGTCTTACATTCTGCTGAAGCTTCTGACCGGCAAGGCAAAAGAGGTTAATTTTGTTACCTACATAGTGGGCGTATTCTTCCTTTTGAAATTCTTTGTTTAATTTTATACCGGCGGCCTCTGCCGAGGGGGCTGCCGGTATAATCCTTTTGAAAATTGTATAAAACAGGCCTGAATAAAATGACAAATGTTATTTCAGAAAAAGTGAAAAAACCCGGTAAGGGGTTTTCCATCAAATATAAACTGATACTTGTTTTTGGACTTTTGGGCGTTCTTTCAACTCTTACCATGAGCTTCTTCTCTACACGCATTGCGCGGAAAGGTATTGAAAGAGAGGTGGAAGCCCACTTTATGGTGAAGGCAAACGATGTAGCAACAATTATTGATACAGCACTTCAGGGAGATTTTCACAGCCTTGAAACCATGGCCCGAAACCCCCTTTTCAGAAATGAGGAGCTAAGCTACAGAGAGAAAGCACTTCTTCTGGAAAAAGAGGTGGAAGAAACAAACTTCGTGGCACTCCACATTGCCGACAGTCAGGGACGGATGTATTTTTCTAACGGCAACTCGGTTGATATTACTGAACGTGAATACTATAAAAGAGCTATAGCCGGCAAAGACTATATAACCGAGCCCTTTGTTACAGCCATTGGTGATTTCCGTTTAAGTATTTCTGTCCCTGTTTACGATAAGGACAAAAATATAATGGGTCTTATTCTTGCCGACCATGACGGGCTTATGTTAAACAAATATACCAATGACATAGTGGTAGGTAAAACCGGTGGTTGTTATATAATTGATAAGACAGGGACACTGCTTGCTCATCAGGATGCTGAATCAGTAAAAAATCAGGTTAATCTCCTGGAAAAGAGTAATGAGGATCCTGCGCTGGCTTCTATTGCTTCTTTTTTAAGGCGTTCCATTGAAGCGGAAAAAAGCGAGGTGGACTTTTATAATTACAATGGAGAAACCTGGATTGCTTCTTTTGCCAAAATTAAAAGTATCGGCTGGACAGTAATTATTAAAGCACCGGTGCATGAATTTCAGTGTGCGGTTGAAGAATTAAAAAAGAATTTGTTTTTTATAAGTATTGTTATTTTAGCATCTGCCCTGCTTGTTATTTTTATATTGGCAAGCAGAATTGTAATACCGGTTAAAAACACTGTTTCGGCTCTTAGGGATATTGCCGAAGGAGACGGAGATCTCACTGTCCGTCTGCCTGTAAAAGGGAATGATGAAATTACCGAACTCTCCCGCTATTTTAATAAAACCATTGAAAAGCTTCATGTTTCTCTTCAAGAGGTTTTGTCAACTTCGCATGAGATGAGTCAAACTGGTCAAACACTTTCCAGCAATATGACGCAAACTGCCAGTGCTGTTAATGAGATAAGTGCCAATATTGAGGGGGTTAAGCAGCAGGTTTTAAACCAAAGTGCCGGTGTTACGGAAACCTCATCCACTATGGAAGAAATTATACGGACCATAGATCAGCTTAATAAAAGCATTGAAAATCAGGCAGCCAGTGTTACCCAGTCT
>PDWI01013134.1_pt1 | contig 14516 bp, 15 predicted proteins | sample 1430891 | NCBI WGS metagenome assembly PDWI01 (sample SAMN01162508, study PRJNA174530) | Oral metagenome, whole genome shotgun sequencing project. | biome: Marine environment; feature: Marine mammal; material: Swab sample of the gingival sulcus; isolation source: swab sample of gingival sulcus...
GAGATCGGCGAGCACCTTGCGGTCGACCTCGATCCCGGCCTTCGCCAGCCCGTTGATGAAGCGCGAATAGGTCAGCGCCTCGTCATGGGCGCGCACCGCGGCGTTGATCCGCTGGATCCACAGCGAGCGGAAATTGCGCTTGCGGTTCTTGCGGTCGCGGGTTGCATATTGGTTGGCCTTGTCGACGGCCTGTGTCGCGGTCTTGAACGCGGTCGAGCGACGGCCGTAATAGCCTTTCGCGGCATCAAGGACCTTCTTGTGACGGGCGTGGGTCGTGGTTCCACCTTTGACGCGGGACATGTCCGGACCTCCTTAGCGCGAATAGGGCATCATCGGCTTGATGATCTTCTCATCAGCCTTCGACAGCATTTCGGTCCCCCGCGCCTGGCGGATGAACTTCGTGGTGCGCTTGATCATGCCGTGCCGCTTGCCGGCGGGGCCGCGCTTGATCCGGCCGGTGGCCGTGAACTTGAACCGCTTCTTGCAGCTCGATTTGGTCTTCATCTTGGGCATTTCGGTCTCCTTCGAGTTACCCGTGAATGCGCGACTCGGCATGCCACTTGGGCCGGCCGCGCGACTGAAGCGCCTCCTATAGGCCCGAACCCCCCGTCAGGCAAGACCAATCCCGCGCCCCGCCCGCGCGCATTCTGGCCGATCTGCAACAAACCGTGGCGCCGGAGGGGCGCGGGCCGGGCGTCAAGGTGACAGGGTGCGACAAATCGTCTAGGCGTCGGAATGATAACATAATCTTGGCAAAATGCGGCGATACCTGTTTCCACGAACCCCCACGAGCAGGGCAGAATGACCAACCCGGTGCGAAAAAGACTTTTGAGAACAACGTGATCTTCAGCGGCCACCCGGCCTCGCCATTCCCGTTTTCCGGTCGTCATCGCGGTCCCGAAGCCCGCTCACGAGCCAACCGCCGGCTGCGATCGGCAAATTGAGGAAGAGCACAAACCAATGCACCGTTTCATGATTCTGTTCATTGCCCTTTTGGGGCTTGCATCCTGCGCTGGTGACGCGAAATGGGAACCGGACGGTGCGCCACAGGCCGTGGAACTCGCAAAAACATCTCATTACCGAACGTCGAACCCGCCGACGCTTTCACTGCTGACGGCGGTGAATGCCGAAACCGGCAACAGCGGCCATACGGCGCTGATGATCGACGCCAGCGAACGGGTGATCTTCGATCCGGCGGGCAGTTTCAAACATCCGCAAATGCCCCGGGTGGACGATGTGTTCTATGGCATGACCGACCGGGCGGTGAACGTCTTCATCGACTACTACGCGCGCGGAACCTGGAAGGTCGTGCGTCAGGATCTCCGGGTGCCCCGCGCGGCGGCCGAACAGGCGCTCGAACTGGCCAGGGCCCACGGCAGCGTGTCCAAGGCCTTTTGCGCCAATTCGACCTCGAAACTCCTGTCGCAGGTGCAGGGCTTCGAGCAGATCCACAGCGTGATGTTCCCGACCTCGCTGATGAAACAATTCGCCAGTTTCGAGGGTGTGAAGACCTCCACCTACCACGACATGAAATTCAACAGCCGGGGCCAGCTGGTGGCCGCCAACAATTGAGCCGGCTCCACAGGGCAGATTGGCGCGGGGCTATTGCCGGCCCCGTGCCATTTGCCGTGGTGCCGTTTGCCGTGCAAAGCTTGTCAGAAGCCGGCCCACAGGAAGCCGTAAAGCGCGGCTGCGCCGGCAAGGATCGCCCAGAGGGTGTTGCGCAGCAGAAGCCCGGCCCCGACAGTAACCGCCGCGGCCCCGAGCCGCGCCGGGTCGGGCACGCCGCCGGAGGCTTCGGGAAACAGCACCAGCGGCGCCACCAGCCCCGGAATCACCGCGACCGGCGTATAGCGCAGAAGGCGCAACACCCAGCCGGGCAGGGGCCGGTTGCCCACCAGCCCGAGGAAGGAAAACCGGATCAGAAAGGTGCCGACCGCAAGCGCACAAACGATGGTCCAGATCTGTGTGTCGGCGGGGATCATGTCGGACTCCCCCGTTTCCGGTGCCGTTCGAGCAACAGCTCGCTCCCCGCACCCGCCCCCATCGCCATGACCGCCGCGACCAGCAATCCCGCCCCGTTCGGCAGGCCCGAAAGCACCAGGGCGACGGTGATGGAGGTGAGCGCGGCCACCAGATGCGGCAAGGTCTTGAGCATCGGCGCGACCATCGCAAGGAAGGTGATCGGCACCGCGAAATCCAGCGCATAGGCTTCCGGGATCGCCTGTCCCACCAGCGCGCCCACGAGGGTCGCCGCATACCAGACCGGCGCGATCAGCAGCATCGTCCCGAAATAATAGGCGTAGCGCGCCCGGACGGGCATGTCGGGAGCGTCATCGAATCTCTGCGAGGCCAGCAGAAAGGACTGATCGACCAGCAGATAGGCCGCGAAAGCGCGTTTCCACAGCGGCGCCTTGCCGAGCCAGGGGGTGATCGCCGCGGAATACATCGCCATGCGCAGGTTCACCGCCAGCGCCGTGGCGAGCACCATCGCCACCGGGGCGGCGTCGACCATCTGCTGGAGCGCGGCGAACTGCGCCGCCCCCGCGATCACCAGCATCGAGAACCCCATCACCTCGACGAGCTTCAGCCCCGCCTCGGTCGCCACCACGCCGAACAGCATCGCGAAAGGCGCGATCACCAGCACGAAGGGCAGCGAATCCCGCAGGCCTTGCCAAAGGAGTGATCTGGTCTGGTATCGCGTCATGGCTCGCCTTAGGGTTCCGGCATGCAGCGGTAGGGGGTATCCGGGGAAAATGCAATCGGGCGGCAGCGAGCGAAGCGAATGGCTTTTGCCGGAGGCGGCCATCGTCCCTCTGGCCGCGATGGAGGCGCGGGGGTGCCGATGACCCTCTGCGGTGTGATCCTCGCGGGCGGGCGCGGGCGCAGGATGGGCGGGACCGACAAGGCCTTGCTGGAGCTTGGCGGTGTGCCGATGGTCGCCCGGGTGATCGCCCGGCTCGGCCCCCAGGTCGAGGCGCTCGCGATCAGTGCCAATGGCGCGCCCGGGCGGTTTGCCGGCCTCGGCCTGCCGGTGCTGCCCGACACCATCCCGGGCCATCCCGGGCCGCTTGCCGGGTTGCTCGCGGGGATGCTCTGGGCCGAAGCCGAAGGCGCCAGCCATATCGTCACCGCCGCCACCGACACGCCGTTTTTGCCCGCCGACCTCGTCGAGCGCCTCGGCAACGCATCGGGCGCCCCGGTCGCGCTCGCCGAAACCGCCGGCGGCCTGCACCCGACCTTCGGCCTCTGGCCGGTCAGCCTCGCGGGCGCTCTCGCCGAGGCGCTGGACGCGGGCGCCCGCCGGGTCGGGGCCTGGGCGCTCGACCAGGGCGCGGCACGGGTGCGTTTCCCGGACCACCCGACCGACCCGTTCTTCAACATCAACACCCCTGCCGACATCGCGGCAGCGGAGGGCATTCTGGCAAAGGAGCATCCATGAAAATCTACGGTGTGGTCGGGTGGAAGAACGCAGGCAAGACCGGGCTGATGGAGCGGCTGGTGGCGGAGATCGCGGCGCGGGGGTTCCGGGTGTCGACGGTCAAACATGCCCATCACGCTTTCGACCTCGATCAGCCGGGCAAGGACAGCCACCGCCACCGCGACGCCGGCGCCGGCGAAGTGTTGCTGGCGTCCTACAAACGCTGGGCGCTGCTGCATGAGCTGGGCACGGCGGAGGAGCCGTCGATGGAAGCGCTGCTGGCCAAGCTTGCGCCCTGCGACATCGTGCTGGTCGAAGGCTACAAACGCGACAGCCATGCCAAGATCGAGGTGTTCCGCGCCGAGGCCGGTCATGCGCTGATCCAGCCGGACGATCCGACCGTGCGCGCCGTCGCCTCCGACACGCCGCTCGACGGGCTTCCGGTGCCGCTGTTCGACCTCGACGACACCGGCGCGATTGCCGATTTCATCCTCACCGAGACCGGGCTGGCGGACCGTCCGGCGGGGCTTTCCGAGGCCTGTTTTGCGCCCGGGCGCGAAGGCGCGCTGGCCACCGTGGCCGAGACCGAAGCAAGGCTGCGCGCGGGGCTGCGCCCGGTGGTGACCCCGGAGCGGGTGACGCTCGGCGCGGCGCGGGGCCGGGTGCTGGCCGCCGATGCCCATGCCCGTCGCGACAACCCGCCCGCCGCCAATGCGGCGATGGACGGCTATGGTTTCGCGCATGCGAGCCTGCCCGCCGAAGGCATGGCGCGGCTTGCGCTGGTCGAGGGGCGCTCGGCCGCCGGGGCGCCGTATCCGGGCGTGGTGCCGCCGGGGTCGGCGGTGCGGATCCTGACCGGGGCGCTGCTGCCGCAGGGCGTTGATACGGTGGTGATGCAGGAAAAGGTGACGGTGGAGCCCGGCGCGATCCGGTTCGACGCCGGGATCGCCAGGGGGGCCAATGCGCGCGATCAGGGCGAAGACATCGCCGCCGGGGCGGTGGCGCTGGCGCGCGGCCGTCGGATCGGCGCGGGCGAGATCGGCCTTGCCGCCGCCGTCGGTCTCGGCGAGCTCACGGTGTATGGTCGGCTGCGCGTCGGTGTGCTCTCGACCGGCGACGAGCTGGTCGCCCCGGGCCGCAACGCCGACCCGGCCCGCACCTATGATGCCAACCGCCCGATGCTGCTCGGGCTGGTGGCGGGCTGGGGGCATGAGGCGGTGGATCTCGGCCATGTCGGCGACGATCGCGGCGCGCTGCGGACGGCGTTCGACGGCTTCGCCAGCCGGGTCGACGTGTTGCTCACCTCCGGCGGGGCGTCGGCGGGCGATGAAGACCATGTCTCGGCGCTGCTGCGCGAAGAGGGGCAGGTGGCGCAATGGCGGGTGGCGTTCAAGCCGGGCAAGCCGTTGCTGCTCGCGCAATGGAAGCGGCTGCCGGTCTTCGGCCTGCCGGGCAACCCGGTTTCGGCCTTCACCACCGCGCTGATCTTCGCGCGGCCGGCGCTGTCGGTTCTGGCGGGAGGGGAGTGGCTCCAACGGCAGGGGTTCGACCTGCCGGCCGGGTTTGCGCTCACGAAACGCGCGGGCCGGCGGGAGTTTCTGCGCGCCCGCATCGGTGCCGACGGCCGGGTGGCTTTGTTCCGCTCGGCCAGCGCGGCGATGCTGTCGTCGCTGGTCTGGGGCGAGGGGCTGGTCGAACTGCCGGAAGAGGCCTGCGAGATCGCACCGGGCGATGCGGTGCGGTTCCTGCCGTTTTCAGGCTTCGGGGTGTAACGCGCCCGGTTGGCCGCATTGCCCCGGGTGTGGGCCGGACGGGCGGCCCGCGCTAGGCTCACGCCAGAATCAGGCCAGACTCAACTGGCGTCGAACGCGCCGGTGATCCGGCCCAGCAGCATGAAGGCGCGCGAGCTGCGGGTGGTGGCGAAGCGGTCGATTTGCGCATCGCTCATCCGCGGCTCGGCCGCGACCAGAACGGCATCGTATTGGCGCAGGAAATGCAGCGCGGCGTCGCGGAAGACGTCGTCAGATTTCATCCGCCCCGACGACAATGCCAGCGACGACCGGTCGTTGACGCCCGCGAGCGCCGCGACATCCTGACCGCGGGCGCCTCCCGCAAAGGCGCGCCATGTCTTGGCGGGCGCGGGGAGGGGCTCGAGATCGTCCATGTAGATCCCGTCCTGGCTCAGCAGCGTCAGCACATCCTGCGCCGCCTGGATCAGGGTGGCGACCTTGCGGTCGACGAGGGTGCGCCGCAGCGCTTCGAACCCGGCCTCGTCATCGGCATTCTCGGGAAAGTTGATCGCGCGAATCAGATCGTCGATATCGACCTGCGGAGAGGTGTCGGCCTCGGCGTCGAGGCCGAGATCGGGCTGGTCGTCTTCCGGCGCTTTTTCCTTCGGGGGTGCGGCGGCCTCGGTTTCCGGCTCGGGGCTCACGTTGCGCATGGTCTCGGGGTCCGGCCCGGGCTTTTCCGCCTCCGCCGCGCGCCCCGTCGTGCCCCCCGCCGCACCATGTGGCCGCGAGGAGGTGAAGGTCGGGGTCTCATCGCTGCCGATCCGCGGTGTCTCGCCGGCCTCGATCCGGGAGGTGCGCTCTTCGGGCCGCGGCGGGTTCAGCGCCTGGAATTCCTGCACTTCGATCAGCACCTTGCGCATCGCGCTCATCGAGGCTTGCAGCCGGTCGCTCTCGTCGGTCATGATCCGGGCGGAGCGCGCCGAGGCGACCGCAAGCCAGACCACGGCGATCGGCACCAGCACCGAGGCAACCACCAGCACGAAGCCGACGCCGTTCTTTTCGGTGCCGGCCTCGGTGCCGCCGAGGCCGAAGAAAAACACGATGCAGATCAGCACCCAGACCACGGCGAAGACCAGCGCACCGATTTCGGCGGCACTGGTCTTTCTGTGGCGGGACGGCCCGTAGGCCCGCATCTCCATGTCGTCGCGATAGTTGTCGCTCATGCCTTTGCCTTCTCCGGCAACCGGTCCTGCCGGCGCCTCAGATATAGTCGACCGAAAGTATCTCGTAGGATTTCGCGCCGCCGGGCGTGCGCACCTCGACGCTGTCGCCTTCGTCCTTGCCGATCAGGGCGCGGGCCAGCGGCGACTTGATGTTGAGCCGGCCCTGTTCGATATCGGCCTCGGGTTCGCCGACGATCTGATAGGTGCGCTCCTCGTCGGTGTCTTCATCGACAAGCTGCACCGTGGCGCCGAACTTGACGCTGCCCGAGAGCCTGCCCGGGTCGATCACCTCGGCGAGGCCGAGGATGCCTTCAAGCTCCTTCACCCGGCCTTCGATGAAGCCCTGTTTCTCGCGCGCGGCGTGATATTCGGCGTTTTCCGACAGATCGCCATGCTCGCGCGCCTCGGCGATCGCCCGGATCACCGCCGGACGTTCGACCGATTTCAGGGTCTTCAGCTCGTCGTTCAGGGCGCCGTGCCCCGCGCGGGTGATGAGGATTTTCTCCATTGAGTGTCCTGTGCCTTCGCTGCCGCGTCTGCCCGCCGCCTGATGTGTCCGATGCCGCGCCTCCCGAAACCGGCCGGTACACGGCCTGCAACCGCTCCGGGAAACGCAAAAATGCCGCGCCTCAACCGAAGCGCGACTGTTCCGGTGCGACAGAAAAGCAAATTCCGGAAATATGCAACGGAATTGTTGTCGCGGGACGGTATCCGGGGGCCAGATCCGGGGGGCAATCGCCTGTCGGGTCGCCGGTCGGGCCACCGGTGTCGGGCGGTGTTCGAAAAAGCCTTTGATGCTGCACGGCACCAATCAACCCCGGTGGCCCGATTGACCCAGAGAAGCCGGGCGGTTACCAAACTGGCGTGGTTTTTGAAGGGAGGAAATCATGGCCGAGATCGAACGCGAAGCGATGGATGTCGATGTCGTCATTGTCGGGGCGGGCCCGGCGGGCCTTTCGGCGGCGATCCGGCTGAAACAACTCGACGAAGACCTGATGGTCGTGGTGCTCGAGAAGGGCTCCGAGGTCGGCGCGCATATCCTGTCGGGCGCGGTTTTCGACCCCATCGGGCTCGACAGGCTGATGCCCGACTGGAAGGACAAGGGCGCGCCGGTGACAACCGAAGTCGGCACCGACCGTTTCTGGATGCTGACCGCCAAGGGCGGCTTCAAGATCCCCGGCTGGCCGATGCCGCCGTTCATGCATAACCACGGCAAATATGTCGTCTCCATGGGCCAGGTTGCGCGCTGGATGGCCGAACAGGCCGAGGCGATGGGGGTCGAGGTCTATCCCGGCATGGCGGCGAGCGAGCTGGTGCTGCGCGACGACGGCTCGGTCAAGGGCGTGGTTGCGGGCGAGTTCGGCAAGGAGGCCGACGGCACCCCCGGCCCCGCCTATGAGCCCGGCATGGAGCTCAACGCCAAATATGTGATGATCGCCGAGGGCGTACGCGGCTCTCTGGCCAAGGAGATCATCGCGAAATACCAGCTCGACAAGGACAGTGACGAGCCCAAGTTCGGCGTCGGCATGAAGGAGATCTGGGAGATCGACCCGGAGAAACATGCCGAAGGCACGGTCGACCATTACATGGGCTGGCCGCTCGGCAAGAACGCCGCCGGCGGCGGCTTTGCCTATCATGCCGAAAACAATCAGGTGTTCATCGGGCTGATCGCGCATCTCAACTACAAGAACCCGCATGTCTATCCTTACATGGAATTCCAGCGGATGAAGCATCACCCGCAACTCGCGAAACTGCTCGAAGGCGGCAAGCGGGTGGCCTATGGTGCGCGGGCGGTGAGTGCCGGCGGGCTGCAATCCATGCCGAAGGCGGCCTTCCCCGGCGGTGTGCTGCTGGGCGACTCGGTGGGGCTGCTGAACTACGCCCGGATCAAGGGCAACCACAACGCGATCCTGTCCGGCATCGCCGCCGCCGAAGAGGCGGTGACCGCGATCAGGGACGGCCGCGAGGGCGACACGCTCGAAGCCTACGATCAGGAGCTGCGCACCGGCCCGGTGGCGAAAGACCTCAAGCCGGTCCGCAACATGAAACCCCTCATCACCCGCTTCGGCCTCAACCTCGGGATGATGCTCGGCGGCTTCGACATGTGGACCAACCACCTCTTCGGCTTCTCGCTGTTCGGCACGCTGAAACACGGCAAATCCGACGCCGCGTCCACCGGCAAGGCGAAGGATTACCCGAAGATCGACTACCCGAAACCCGACGGCAAGCTGTCCTTCGACCGGCTGACCAATGTCAGCTTCTCGGCCACCAACCACGAGGAAAGCCAGCCCTGCCACCTCAGGCTCGCCGACCCCTCGATCCCGATCAAGGTGAACCTGCCGGAATTTGCCGAGCCCGCGCAGCGCTACTGCCCGGCGGGTGTCTATGAGGTGCTCGAAGAGGCGGGCGAGCCGGTGTTCCGGGTCAATTTCCAGAACTGCGTCCATTGCAAGACCTGCGACATCAAGGATCCGTCGCAGAACATCACCTCGGCGGGAGAAACAAGGGGGCACGCCCCGGATTGATCCGGGGCGCTCCGGCGCATAGGTTGGCCTCAACCTTTCGGAACGGAGCCTTTCCTTGCCGCTATCCAATTCCCTGCGCCCGCTCGGGCTCGCAGCCCTCATCGCCGCCGCGACCATGCCCGCTCTTGCCGCCGGCAAGGGGGCTGGCGAAATCCTCGCTCAAACCGCCACCGACCCCCCTTTTGAAATCCCTGACGGCGCGCCTGTCGGGCTCCCCGCTGAAATCCCTGCCGGAACTCCGGTTCAGATCCCGGCCGAGATTCCTCTCGATACCTCTGTTCAAATCCCCGCTGAAATCCATGCGGAAACGGCCCTGGATACCGCGGCCAGGGCTTCCGGTGCCTATCTCGCCGCGCGGGAGGCCGACCGGGCAGGCGATTATGCGGCTGTCGTCGAATACGGACCCCGCGCGCTTCTGGCCGATCCGCAGAATGCGTCTCTTCTCGAAGGCGTCGTCGTGGCCAATCTGGGCCTTGGCCGGGTCGAAGCCGCCGTGCCTGTCGCCGGACGTCTTGCTGAAATCGAGGCGCAAAACCAGATTGCGGGTCTGGTGCTGCTGGCCGCGGCGATCCGCGAGGAAAACTGGCCAATGGTCGACGAGCGCCTCAAGGTAGGGGCTTCCGTCGGCCTGCTGATGGATGACATGATCCGCGCCTGGAGCGCCGTCGGTGCCGGGCGCATGAACGATGCGGTGGCGCATTTCGATGCGCTGATCGACAGCGGCCCCGGCGGGCAGCCCGCACTGATCCAGAAGGCCCTCGCCCTGGCTCTGGTCGGCGATTACGAAGGCGCGGCGGCGATCTTCGGCGGTTCGGAAACGGTGCTGCGCCTCAACCGTGCCGGCGTGCTTGCCTTCGTCCAGGTGCTGAGCCAGCTCGAACGCAACCCGGACGCGGTGGACGTGATCGAAAAGGCTTTCCCCGGCACCGAAGACCCGGAGCTTGTCACCCTGCTGGCGGAGCTGCGCGCCGGCAAGCCGATCCCGTTTACCGCCATTGAGGGGCCGCGCGCCGGTATTGCCCAGCTGTTCTACGAGGTCGGCGAATCGCTTCGCGGCGAGACCGACCCGGCGCTGGTTCTGCTCTACGCCCGGATCGCAGGCTATCTTGATCCCGGCCATGTGGGCGCGACCCTTGTCGTGGCCCAGGTTCTCGACGAGATGGAGCGCTATGACCTCGCCGCCGAGGCCTATGGCGCGGTGCCCGACAGCAGCCCGTCCTGGCCACAGGCCCAGCTTGGCCGCGCCGCTGCGCTGAAGGCGCTCGACCAGGTGGACGAGGCCATTGCGGTGCTCACCAGCGCTGTCCAGCTTCATCCCGATTCCCCGGTTCTTCATGCCGCCATCGGCGACGCACTGCGCGGCGAACAGCGCTATGCCGCGGCAACCCCGCATTACGATGCAGCGATCGCCCTGTTCAGCCAGGAGCGCCCGGCCCAGTGGCGCGTCTGGTTCGCCCGCGGCATCACCTACGAGCGCCGCGGCGAATGGGAGAATGCCGAGGCCGATTTCCGCAAGGCCCTGGAGCTCAGCCCCGACCAGCCTTCGGTGCTCAATTACCTTGGCTATTCGCTGGTGGAACGGCGCGAAAACCTCGACGAGGCGCTCGACATGATCAAGCGCGCGGTCGTGGAGCAACCCTATGACGGCTACATCCGCGACTCGCTCGGCTGGGTGTTCTACCGGCTCGGCCGCTACGACGATGCGGTCGAGGAAATGGAACGCGCGGTCGAACTTCTGCCGCTGGAGCCGGTGCTCAACGACCACCTCGGCGACACCTACTGGGCGGTCGGACGGCTGCGCGAAGCCCGCTTCCAGTGGAAACGCGCGCTCTCCTTCGTCACCGACGACACCGATCTCGACGAACTCAACCCCGACCGCATCCGCCTGAAACTCGACATCGGCCTCGATGCGGTGCTCGAACAGGAGGGCGGAGCGCTGCCCCCCCAATGATCGTCCGCAGCTTCGCCCCGGCCAAGGTCAACCTGACCCTGCATGTCACCGGCCAGCGCGCCGACGGCTACCATTTGCTCGACAGCCTTGTGGCTTTCGCCGATGTCGGCGACCGGCTGCGGCTCGAGCCCGCGGAGGCAACCCGCCTGAAGCTGACCGGTCCGATGGCCGCAGGCGTCCCGGCCGATGCCTCCAACCTGGTGCTGCGGGCCGCCGGGCTCTATGACCTTCCGGTCGCCATCACCCTCGACAAACACCTGCCCCTGGCCGCGGGCATCGGCGGCGGCTCCTCCGACGCGGCGGCAACGCTGCTCGCCATGGCCGAACTCACCGGCAGCCCCCTTCCCGCGGGCGCCACCGGTCTCGGCGCCGATGTCCCGGTCTGCCTGATGCGTCAGGCGGCGCGGATGCGTGGCATCGGCGAGGATGTGCAGCCGGTCACCGGCCTGCCCGATCTCCACGCCGTGCTCGCCAACCCGGGCGTCGCGGTTCCGACCCCGGCGGTATTCCGGGCGCTGACCGAGAAAAACCGCGCACCGATGCCGATACAACTGCCGCAATGGCAAGACCGCCGCTCCGCCATCAACTGGATCGCCGGCCAACGCAACGATCTCGAAACCCCCGCCATCACCCGCGCCCCGGTCATCGGCGAGGTGCTTGCGGCGCTCTCCGCCCTCCCCGGCGCCCGCCTTGCGCGCATGTCCGGCTCCGGCGCCACCTGCTTTGCCCTGTTCGACACCCGCGCCGGGGCCGACAAGGCCGCCGAAATTCTCGCCACAAGCCAGCCCGGCTGGTGGACCACCGCCACAACCCTCCGCTGATCGCCCCTTTTTCCTGGGGAAAACACTCCGTCCCCTTTGGGAGCCCAGCCCGCCGCAGGCGTCAAACGCAGTGTCAGGTGAACCGCGTCAGGTGAACCGCGCCACCACATAATCGGCAATATCCGCAAGCATCCCGCGAATCGGATCCTCCGGCAGCCCGTCGAGCGCCGCCCTGGCCTTCTCCGCCCAGGCATTCGCCTCGGCACGGGTCGCCTCCAGCGTCCCGTGCGCGTCCATCAGCCGCAGCGCCTCTGCAAGGTCGCCCTCCTGCTGCCGGCCCTTGCCGATGGTCCGTTCCCAGAAGTCGCGCTCCGCCGCATCCGCCGCCGCAATCGCCTTGATCAGCGGCAGGGTCAGCTTGCGGTCGCGGAAATCGTCGCCCCTGTTCTTGCCGATGTCGCTGCCGCCCCAATAGTCGAGCAGATCGTCGGCGATCTGGAAGGCGATGCCCATCGCATCGCCATAGGCGGCAAGCGCGTCAATCTGTTCCTGCGGGGCCCCGGCGATCACCCCGCCCACTTCGCAGGCCGCGGCAAACAGCGCGGCGGTCTTGCCGCGTGCCACCTGAAGATACACGCCCTCGCCGGTCCCGATATCGCTGGCGGCGGTGAGTTGCAGCACCTCGCCCTCGGCGATGGTCGCCGCGGCGCGGCTGAGGATCCGCAACACCTCAATCGAGCCGGTCTCGGTCATCAGCTGGAACGAGCGGGCAAACAGATAGTCTCCCACCAGCACCGAAGACTTGTTGTCCCACAACAGATTGGCGGTCGGCCGCCCGCGCCGCTTCTGCGATTCGTCGACCACATCGTCGTGCAGCAGCGTCGCGGTGTGGATGAATTCCACCGTGGCCGCGAGATGGATGTGATAGGGGCCGCCGTAGCCCATCAGCCGCGCCGTTGCCAGCGTCAGCATCGGGCGCAGCCGCTTGCCCCCGGCTTCGACCAGATGCGCCGTCACTTCCGGGATGCGGGGCGCATGTTCAGACGCCATCCGCTCCCGAATCAGGCCGTTGACGGCTTCAAGGTCGCCCGAAAGGTGCTCGGCCAGCCTTTCGTGTGGCAGGTTGGCTATCTCGTCGCGCATCGTCACCGTTCCGTGTCTCATCCTCCACCCGGCGCCTCTCGACTTCCCCGGGCGAACCCTTAAGTCATCTGAGGATGAAAGAGCTTCTGAGAACCACCGACCCGACCGTCATTGCCTTCGCAACGGCGCTTCTCGACGGCGAAGGTATAGCCGCCTTTGCCATCGACGTCCATATGAGTGCGCTGGAAGGATCCATCGGGATTCTCCCCCGCCGCCTCATGGTCAGAAGCAGGGAGCACGCCCGCGCCGTGCGTATTCTCGCCGACAACGGAATCGAATGCGCGGGGGCGGAAGGATGGAGCTGACCGAAGACAGGTTTCTGGGCGGACGGCTGGTGCTCCGGCAGCCGCGCGAGGGCTATCGTGCGGGGGTCGACCCGGTGTTTCTGGCCGCCGCCACCCCGGCCCGGGCAGGCCAAAGCGTGCTCGATCTTGGCTGCGGGGCCGGGGCTGCGATGCTTTGTCTCGCCGCCCGGGTGCCGGGGGCACGGCTCGTGGGCGTGGAGCGGCAGGCGGCCTATGCGGCGCTGGCCCGGGCGAATGCGTCTGCCAACGGCATCGCGGCCGAGGTGGTCACCGCCGACCTCACCCTTCTGCCGCCGGAGGTGAAACAGCAGCGGTTCGACCATGTGATCATGAACCCGCCCTATCATCTGCCCGCCCGCGCGACCGCGAGCGCGGACCCGGGGCGCGGCGCGGCGCTGTTCGAGGAAACGCCGCTCGCCGCCTGGATCGACGCCGCCACCCGGCGGCTGAAACACCGCGGGCGCCTCACCGTGATCCAGAAAGCGGAGCGCCTGCCGGAGATCCTTGCCGGAATCGACGCCCGGCTCGGCGCCGTGGCGGTCAGACCGCTTCAGCCGCGTGCGGGAAGGGCGGCGGCGCTGGTGCTGGTGCAGGCCCGGAAAGGCGCGCGCGCGCCTTTTCGCCTGGCCCCGCCGCTGGTGTTGCATGAGGGGGCCGCGCATCAGGGCGACCGCGAAAGCTATCGTCCCGAGGTCTCCGAAATCCTGCGCGAAGCGGCTCCCCTGACACTCTGACCACCGCCCCGCCCGCCCCGTCCCGGCCCTGCCCCGCCGATCCGCCAGGCCGGGCACGGCAATTTCGCGGTCGTTGCTCCGGTTTGCTGCAACGATCTCGTGACAACCACGCAAATCTGTGCTGCACTGCCATGGCGAGAACCAGAACAAAAAGGAGACCCCGCCATGAACCTCGACGCGCATCTGAAAGAGCTTCGCAAGAAGCATGAAGCGCTGTCCGTAAAGGTCGAAGAAGCCCAGGCCGCTCTCGGTACCAACGACCTCGATATCGTGGCGATGAAAAAGGAAAAGCTCCGTCTCAAGGAAGAAATCATGAGGCTTTCCAAAGGCTGACCCCCTGGCGGGGCCGTTCAGGCACGGCCCCGCTCACCCGTTCAGAGCGTTTTCGGTTTTCGGCTTGCCCGGGCGGCCAGCACGGCGCCCGAGGTGATCAGTCATGGCGCGAGCAGCAAAATTCGCCCCGGGGCTGAGCCATGCCGGCCACGATCAGCGCCAGTGCCCGCAGGGCGACCGCAGTGAAGCCGATGACGGTCGCCGGGGGCGTGTCATCGGGGCACGTCCGCCGCGGCGATGAACCTGTGCTGCGCCGTGCATGGGGTCATGCCCGACACTTCCGTGACAATCCAGTCGATGAAAGCCCGGACGGCGGGGCGTTCGTCGGCCCCGAGGCGGGTGAGCAACCGATAATGCGCCTCAGTGGTGAGCGCGACCTCGTAGGGC
>PDWI01006585.1_pt1 | contig 14515 bp, 13 predicted proteins | sample 1430891 | NCBI WGS metagenome assembly PDWI01 (sample SAMN01162508, study PRJNA174530) | Oral metagenome, whole genome shotgun sequencing project. | biome: Marine environment; feature: Marine mammal; material: Swab sample of the gingival sulcus; isolation source: swab sample of gingival sulcus...
AAAAACTACAGGAAAGCTTATTCTTACAGAATCATATAAAAAACTACCATTTAATCTATATTGGGGTTTTAAAGTTTCTAAGGTATATTTATCTATATCATCGACAGCTTTTTGTTTTATTTTTGAAGAAGGATTTTCAAGGTCATCTATAGGAACTAGCCATATATCTTTTATATTATCACTTAAAATTATACTATCTAAAAATGCATTTATTTGTATAATATCACTGGTATTAAAAGAAGATAAGATGTGTTTTACTATATTTGACATTTTTTGTGCATTTCTTAATGATAAGTCTTTATCCGAAGAATTATAATAAATAGCAGAAACCAAGAAAAATAAAATACTTACCACAAAAGGTATGATGAAAAATTTATATATATCATTTTTTTTCAGCTTAAAACTCCCCCCCCCCATACTATTTTTCCTCAAGATTGTCTAGTTTTGTTTGAATATAAGTTTTAACATCATTATAATCAATAGTTTCCTTAAAATCCTCAAATCTAGCTCCACTAGCATTGATATGACCACCACCACCAGCAAGATTTTGTGCTAAAATTGATACATCAAGTTTACCATCTGCCCTAAAAGAAGCATTTCCTTTTCTTCCAATATCTATAAAAAAGTCATAGTCTTTATTTGCTTTTAAAAAAGCATTTGCTGGTATGGAAATAGAACCTAAGGTATAAGTTAAAAGTCCTTTTTGTCCTTTGTAAACTACTGTTAAGTTTTGTTTGATATCTTCTAAGCTCTTTACTAGATATTTAGCACTTAGATTATCTAAAGTATCATCACTATTACCTTGATTTAGAAATTCTTTTTTTAGATTGTATATTTGACTATCTAGTTTGATGTGTCTTTTTTCATCTTTTAAAAATCTTACGGCATTTTTTAGTAAAAATAGTCTATATTCTCTATTTAGATTTGCAAATAAAAGATTGTTTATTTCCTTTGCTCCACTTACCATACTCATCAAAACTTTTCCAAACTCAAAGTTTTCAACTTCATTTTCAAGCCATATATCAACAGCATTGACACAATCAACCAAAGGAGAAAGCCACTTTTTATCTTCTTTTGAAAATCCTTCAAATTCACTATTTAGATAATCATACACTATTTTTGTAGCACATCTTGAAATATCTAAATAATACCAATCAAAAGTATCAGCACTTTTTTGACCACTTGCATGGTGGTCTAGTAGTTGAAGTGTGATATCATATCCATCTTTTTTTAGATAACTTATTCTTCTGTTTAAGTCTTTTGACTCATCATAAGTAAGATTTAAATCACTGATTATAAATAAAATTTCTTCATCTTTGAAGTTTTGTATTTCTTCTAAGACCTTAGATATTGTAAGTTTTACTTCTAAACCATAATTTGCATTATAGAAGTATCCAGTTTTAAAATACTCTTTTGTTAGAAAATGACAAGCATAGCCATCTAAGTCTGTATGTGAAATATGAAACAAAATCATAGGGCAATATCTTTTAATGTTAATTCTTCTAAAAGTATATTGACTTTAGATTGTAAGTTATTTAACAAATGCCAAATACTACATAAATCAGCTTTATTATTAGGACATTTGTCAAGGGAAGGGGAACACTCAAAAACTGTTGGTATTTTCTCTTCAGCTGCAACAACTATTTCAAAAATAGTCATTTCTGACCAGCACTTAGCTAAAGTAAATCCACCATTTACTCCTCTATGAGATATAACTAAGTTATTCTTAGCTAGATTTTGCATAATTTTTGCTAAAAATGACTTTGAAATATCTAGTTCCTTTGACAAAACATCTACATTTTTAGGTTCTTCGTGTCTTGCTATAGAAACTAAAGATAGTAAGGCATATTCACTTTTTTTTGTAAGTAACATAAATTTCCAATATTTTTATTTTTAAAATTCTTTTATTGTACTAAAATAAATATAAAAAAAGGGAATGTAAAGATACATTCCCTCTTCAAATAGACAAAATAATACTTATTTTGCTCTAATTCCCAATGAAGCAACCAATTGTGTAAATGCAGTATAGTCTTTACTTCTAAGGTATTTTAAAAGTCTTTTTCTTTTTCCTACCATTTTAAGTAAACCCAATCTTGATGAATGATCTTTTTTATTCACTTTTAAATGTTCTGTTAAAACCTTGATTTGTTCTGTTAAAATCGCTATTTGAACTGGTGCTGAACCAGTATCACCATCTTTTTTTGCATATTTTGCAATAATTTGTGCTTTTAATTCCTGATTTAAAGCCATCTTGACCTCCTAATAGGTATATGTTTTCTCACTTATAATTAAGTGGAAGAGGATTATATATAAATAAATTTTAATCCAAGCTGAAACATATATAAAAAAATACAAAATAAAAATTATATAAAGTCTAAAAGTAGTGTTATTTACAAATAGTGTTACAATTTTTCATATTTTTTTCTTTAATTTTCAAATTAATTATTTGATTTAATAATATTATAAAATTCAAATGATATAATTAATCTCATAATTTGTATATGTATGATTTTTACAAAATAAAAACAAAATAGGAAATGATAAATGAATGAAAAACATTATGAGGTTATTGTAGTTGGAGGTGGTATTTCAGGTGCTGCCTTATTTTTTGAGTTAGCAAAATACTCAAATGCTAGTAAAATATGTTTGTTAGAAAAATATGATGATTTAGCCACTTTAAATTCAAAAGGTTCAAGTAACTCTCAAACTATTCACGTAGGAGATATTGAAACAAACTATACTTTAGAAAAAGCAAAAGTAACAAAAAGAACCGCAAAAATGGTTGAAAAATTTTGTTTACAATATAACTTACAAGATAAGATTATGTTCAAACACCAAAAAATGGCTTTGGGAGTTGGTAAAGATGAAGTTGATTTCATAACAAAAAGATACCATGAATTTAAAGAAATATTTCCTTACTTAGAATTGTGGGATAAAGAAAAATTAAAAGAATTAGAACCAAAAGTTGTTTATGCAAACAAAGAACAAACAGTTGAGAGACCAGAACCAATAGTTGCTATGGGAACAAATGACCAATATACTACTGTTGATTATGGTGCGATGACAAAAGAGCTTGTAAAAGCAGCACAAAATGAAGGTAAGACAACTGATGTTTACTTCAATAGTGAAGTTGAAGAAATAGAAAAAATAGATGATATTTTTAAGCTAACATTAACAAATGGGGATACTTATACAGCTGATTTTGTGGTTGTAGATGCAGGGGCTCATTCTTTATATCTAGCACATAAAATGGGCTATGGGCAAAATATGGGTTCACTTTCTGTTGCAGGAAGCTTTTATATAACTAATGATAAATATCTAAATGGTAAAGTTTATATGGTTCAAAATGACAAGTTACCATTTGCAGCACTTCACGGTGATCCAGATATTTTAGAAGATGGTAAGACAAGATTTGGTCCAACGGCACTAGCACTTGTATTGCTTGAAAGATACCACGGCTGGAAAACCTTGCCACAAGCTATAAAAACTATGGCAATAGATGGAAGTATCTTAAAAATTATGTGGGATTTATTTAAAGATAAGGATATAGGACAGTATATTTTCAAAAACTTTTTATTTGAAACTCCAGTTATAAACAAATATTTATTTGTTAAAGATGCTAAAAAAATCGTACCTTCTTTAAGTGTGGATGACTTAAAATATGCAAAAGGATTTGGAGGGGTTAGACCGCAAGTTCTTAATAAAGATGAAAAGAAACTTATGTTAGGTGAAGCATCTATTAATCCAGGGACTGGAATTATATTTAATATGACACCAAGTCCAGGTGCAACTTCTTGTTTAGGAAATGCACAAAGAGATATAAAAATTGTTTGTGATTATCTAAACTTAGAATTTGATGAAGAGAGATTTTTAGCTGATTTTGAAGAGTAGTATAAAATTGATTTAAAAAATCATAGGGATAGAAGTTTTTATATAACTTTTGTCCCTTTTTTTATGACATATAAAAGGTAAAAAATGAAAAAGACTTTTTCAAAAAAAGATATGATAAAATTACAAAATATCTTAAGAAAACATAAAAAAACTATAACTTGCGCAGAGTCATGCACAGGAGGTTTAGTAGCAAGCTTAATCACAAGTATATCAGGCTCATCGGATATATTTGCTGGAAGTATTGTGTCATATTCCAATGAAATAAAACAAAAAGAACTAAAAGTAAAAGCTAAAACTTTAAAAAAATATGGTGCTGTTTCAAAGAAAGTAGTTTCACAGATGTTAAAAGAAGTATTAATTAAGTTTGATTCAGATTTTGCAATAGCAATATCAGGAATAGCAGGACCAAATGGAGGAACTAAAAATAAACCAGTTGGAACAGTTATAATTGGAATAAGTGATAAAAAAAACAAACAAATAGTAAAGAAATACCGTTTTAAAGGTACTAGAAAAGAGGTTCAAATACAAGCATCCCATAAGGCTTTGAAAGAAATTTTGAAATTTATCAAAAAAACACTTGACAAATGAGATAAAAAGTACTATAATTCCAGTCCAAATTATTTAATGACCCGTTAGCTCAGCTGGTAGAGCATCTCCCTTTTAAGGAGGTGGCCGAAGGTTCGAATCCTTCACGGGTCACCATTTATTATTGTTGGCCCCTTCATCTAGCGGTTAGGATTCATGGTTTTCATCCATGCCACAGGAGTTCGAGTCTCCTAGGGGTCACCAATTTAAATATATTTGATTTTAGGTCGATTAGCTCAGTTGGTAGAGCGCTACCCTTACAAGGTAGATGTCATAAGTTCGAGTCTTATATCGACCACCATTTTAAATAGTGCGGCTGTAGTTTAGTTGGTTAGAATGCCTGCCTGTCACGCAGGAGGTCGCGAGTTCGAGTCTCGTCAGCCGCGCCATTTATACTTTTTTTTATTGACCCGTTAGCTCAGCTGGTAGAGCATCTCCCTTTTAAGGAGGTGGCCGAAGGTTCGAATCCTTCACGGGTCACCATTTTTTGATGTATTGTATTAATTGTCTTAAGTTTGTCTTTTTAAATACAAATACATTAAATTTGTCATCTTTGCCTTAAAAAATAAAATGAAAATTTTGTTTTTTATGGCTTTTTTTATGTATATTATTGTGGCCCCTTCATCTAGCGGTTAGGATTCATGGTTTTCATCCATGCCACAGGAGTTCGAGTCTCCTAGGGGTCACCATCGGTACTAAAAAAGGTTCATATGTTTAAAACAAAAAGTATATACCATCTTATAGTATATAGTTTATTTTTTGTCATACTTTTTATATCTGTTTTTACTTTTATAATAGTTGATAATACTAGCAAAGAACTTCAATACAAAGTAAAAATACAAAAACAAAACTATATAAAAACTCAACAAGAACTCTTAAAAAGAGATATAGAACGAATCATAAGTTTTATAGATTATTATAACAACAAATACAAAAATACAAAAGATGAAAAAACCATAAAAAAAGAAATCTTAGAATCCCTTGTATTTATAACAAAAAGCAAAAATTTAAATGAATATATTTTTATTTATGACACACAAGGTAAACTACTTTTTCATCCTATTACACCAAATAAGATAGGGGAAAATAGAATAAACTATCAGGATAGTTCTGGAAAATATGTCATACAAGAATTAATCAAAGTATCAAAATCAAAAGATGGTGGATTTGTAGATTATTTTTGGGATAAACCAAACATCAAAAAAGATGTAAAAAAGATGTCTTATGTTAAGTCTTATAAAAAATGGAATTGGATTATATCCAAAGGTGTTTATTTAGATGAGATAAATAAGTTATTAGAAGAAAAACAAAAAAACTTTGATGAAAAGATATTTAATTATTCTTTACTTATCATTACTTTAACTATACTTTTACTTTTTTATTCTATTTTTATATATACAAATGCAAAGGCTTTTATATTGGGCGATGTGGAAAAAATAGAAAAATATTTTAAAAAATCCCAAGAAGAAAATATCTTGATGAACTATAAAGATTTAAAATTTGCAGAATTTAAAAAAATAGCAAATTATGCAAGTGATGCTATAACAAATATAAAGATAAAAACTCATATGCTTGAAGATTTAAACAAAAATTTAGAAAATAAGGTAGAAGAAAAGACAAAAGAACTATCCAAACTTATAGAGTCTCAAAAAAACTTCATCAAAAAATCAGTTCACGAGATAAATACACCTTTAGCTATCATAAGAACAAGTGTAGATTTGTTAAAGATGAAAATACCAAACAATAAGCACATCACAAATATAGAATCAGGAGCTAAAACTATACAGTATATATATGATGATTTATCATATATAGTAAAAAAAGATAGGGTAGAGTATAAAAAAGAATATTTAGATTTTTCTTCATTTTTAGAAAAAAGATTAGAATTTTTTAGAGATATTGTCATATCAAATCGCCTATCTTTCAAAAAAGAAATAACAAAAGAAATATATATAAAATTCAATCATACAGAACTTCAAAGGATAATAGACAACAATATATCTAATGCTATAAAATATTCTTATCAAAATTCTTTTATTTATATAAAACTAGATTATATAAATGATAATGAAATAGAATTTATAGTAAAAACTAATTCAAAGAAAATAAAAGAAACAAATAAGATATTTGATGATTTTTATAGGGAAAATGATGTAAAAGGTGGATTTGGACTAGGACTTAAAATCGTAAAAGATATTTGTGATAAAAATTTTGTTATAATTAGTCTAAATTCAAATGATAAAGAAACAATATTTAAATATAGGTTTAAGATAAATGAAGATATTACTACTTGAAGATGAATTGATTTTAAATAATTCTATATCAGAATATTTAAAAGACATAGGGCATATAGTTGAAAGTTTTACAGATGGACAGAAAGCTTTGGATAGTATTTACCAAAATTCATTTGATTTATTGGTATTGGATATAAATGTACCTACAAAAGATGGTTTGAGTATTTTAGAAGAATTAAACTCTAATAAAACTTTCATTCCTACTATATTTATATCAGCATTAAATGATATAGATGATATTACAAGAGCTTATGAACTTGGTTGTAGAGAATACCTTAAAAAGCCTTTTCATTTAGAAGAATTGGGTATAAAAATCAATCTTATTTTAAAAAAAGAACAAAACAATACTTATCATATCAAGTTTTCAGAAAATTATTCTTATTCAAAGGATAAAAAAACTTTATATTTCAATGGCGAACCACAAAATCTTACAAGAAAACAGCTAGATATCATACATATTCTAGCTTTAAATATCAATATGATAGTTGATTTTGAAAGATTTAGAGTTGATGTTTGGGATGCTGAAGATATAGACAATCCTACAATTAGAGCTGAAATCTCAAGATTGAAGAAAAGTTTGAAGGAAGATTTTATAAAAAACATAAGAGGACTTGGATATAAAATAGATAGATATTATTCTATATAATAGTTTTTACTTGTGTTTATGTGTAAAATTCTAAGTTTTTAATTATATTTATCAATTTGCTATTTGTTTGCTAGAAAAAGACATTATACTTCCAGTATTGGTTTTGTATTATCAAGAATAAATCTTGTTAGAAAACTCAAAATAACATATACTTAGGAGAGGAAATGGATAATAATTTAGTTGAAAAAATTAAAAACAATCCAAACTATCAAGAACTAGTAGCAAAAAGAAGTGGCTTTTCTTTGAAACTATCAATTTTTGTTTTAGTTATGTTTTATGCTTATATCTTAACAATAGCATTTAACCCAACAGCATTAGGTGCTAAATTAGGCGATGGTGTTATGACAATAGCATTTCCAATAGGTGCGGTGATTATCATAGTAAGTTTTATTACAACTTTGATTTATGTAAATAAAGCAAATGGTGAATATGAAGATTTAACAAATAAGATTAAAGAAGATGTAAAGGATGTATTATGATTAGAATATTAGCTTTATTATCAATATTTGCTTTAGGACTTTTCGCTGCTGGTGATGCTAGTTTTGAGGCTACAAAAAGAGAGTTAAATATCCCAGCGATTATAATGTTCTTTATTTTCATTGGTGGTACTTTAGGTATTACTTATTGGGCAGCAAGAAGAACAAAATCTGCAAGTGATTTTTATACAGCAGGTGGTGGTATAAGTGGTTTCCAAAATGGTATGGCAATTGCAGGTGATTATATGTCAGCTGCTTCTTTTTTAGGTTTATCAGGACTTGTATATCTAAAAGGTTATGATGGACTTATTTATGCTATTGGATTCTTAGTTGGTTGGCCTGTGATATTATTCTTAATGGCTGAAAAATTAAGAAACTTAGGTAAGTTTACTTTTGCTGACATTGCTGCATATAGACTTGGTCAAAAAGAGATTAGAACTCTAGCAGCTCTTGGTTCTATCGCGGTTGTAACTTTATACTTAATTGCACAAATGGTTGGATCTGGTAAACTTATTCAAGTATTATTTGGGCTTGAATATGAGTATGCGGTTATTTTAGTTGGTGTTATGATGATCATTTATGTAACTTTTGGTGGTATGCTTGCAACTACTTGGGTACAGATTATCAAAGCAGTATTATTACTTTCTGGTGTTACTTTTATGGGATTCATGGTGTTAAACCATTTTGGATTTAACTTTGAAGCACTTGCTAGTAAAGCTGTTGATTCACATAAATTAGGTATAAAAATTATGGAGCCAGGTGGATTTATCTCTGATCCAATTTCTGCTATTTCTTTAGGTATGGCATTGATGTTTGGTACGGCTGGTCTTCCTCATATCCTTATGAGATTTTTCACAGTTGGAAATGCTAAAGAAGCTAGAAAATCAGTTGTATATGCTACTGGATTTATCGGGTACTTCTACTTAGTAATTGCTATTATTGGTTTAGGTGCTATTGTTTACTTAAACTCACCAGAAGGAGCACAATACTTCGTAGATGGTAAGTTATTTGGTGGAAATAATATGGCAGCAATTCACTTATCTCATGCAGTTGGTGGAAATGTATTTTTAGGATTTATATCAGCGGTTGCTTTTGCTACTATTTTAGCAGTTGTTTCTGGACTTACATTAGCAGGTGCAAGTGCGATTTCACACGATTTATATGCATCAGTTATAAACACAAATGCAACTGAAGAGCAAGAAATGAAAGTTTCTAAAGTAGCAACTATTGTTATAGGTGTTGTTGGGGTTATCTTAGGTATTGCATTTGAGCAACAAAATATTGCATTTATGGTAGGACTTGCATTTGCTATTGCAGCATCTGCTAACTTCCCTATATTGTTCTTATCAATTTACTGGAAAAAACTTACAACAAGAGGTGCTTTCTTAGGTGGATTATGCGGATTGGCAACAGCAGTTACTCTTGTAATCGTTGGTCCTATTGTTTGGGTACAAATCTTAGGAAATGCTGAAGCATTGTTCCCTTATAAACACCCTGCGATTGTTTCTGTAACAGTAGCATTTATCGGTATTTGGTTCTTCTCAATTACTGACAATTCAAAAAGAGCTCAAGAAGAGCGAGAGTTATTTGAAGGTCAAAATGTTAGAGCTGAAACAGGTATTGGTGCTGATGGAGCAGTTGAACACTAAAAAATTATTCGAAGGAGATTTTTCTCCTTTGAAAAAAGGCAAGTTTTGAGTATCTTAGAACAAAAAGAATTTATAAAAAATATCCACCCTTTTGAAAATCTATCAAAAACACAATTAGATGAATTTAGTAAAAATATCGATATAGTATATTTTAAACAAAATCAAGTCATACAAAAAGCACAAGATGTTCCTAGTCATTTGTACTTTATCATAAAAGGTTTAATTCATGAGAAATTAGAAAGCGAAGTATTGTCAATATACTCAACAAATGAGATATTTGATACGGTGTCATTGATAGAAAATTACTCTAAATATGAGTTTATAGCCATAGAAGAAACTATATGCTATACCTTACCACGGGAAGTTTTTATCAATATTTTACATAGCAATACACAGCTTGAGAGTTTTTTCTTTCAGTCAATTTCTGATAAATTAAACAATCACATAAATTACGAACACAACAAAGAAATAGCAAATATTATGATAGCTAAAGTTAAAGATGCCCAAATAAACAAGGCGATAATTTTAGATGATAATAAGACTATTTATGAGGCAGTTTCTATCATAAAAAAAGAAAAAGTACCAAATGTTCTTTTAAAAGATAGTAAAGGTGAACTATATATTGTTACTGATTCTGATTTTAGGGAAAAAGTCATTTTAAATCGAATGGATGTTGATGATAAGCTTATCAAAATAGCCTCAAAAGGTTTAGTATATGTAAATGAAAATGATTTTTTATTTAATGCCCAGTTACTTATGGCTAAACACACATTAAAAAGACTTATTGTCAAAGATGATGATGACAATATCGTTGGTATATTGGATCAAATATCACTTTCTTCATTTTTTGCTACAAATACTTTTTCTGTATCAAATCAAATAGAAAAGGCACAAAATTTAGAAGAATTAAAAGAATGTTCACATTCTTTTATCAAGATTGTAAAATCTCTAAATGCAAAAGGTGTAAAAATAGAGTTTATCTCAAAACTTATAAATCAACTAAATAGAAAAGTATTGGATAAGGCATATAAGTTTTTAGCTCCAGAAGGTTTATATGAAAAATCATCATTGATAGTTATGGGAAGTGAAGGAAGAAATGAACAGATATTAAGAACTGACCAAGATAATGCTTTGATACTAGAAGATGATTGTGAGATATCTAAAGATATCATAGAGGATTTTACACAAAAATTTACCCAAACTTTGGAGGATTTTGGTTTTCCACGATGTAAGGGAAATATAATGGTTTCAAATCCTTATTGGTGTAGAAAAAAAGCAGAATTTAAAGATTTGATATACGAATGGATAAATAAGCCAAGTGGTGATAACTTTATGAATATAGCTATTTTTTATGATGCTGCTTGTGTATTAGGAAATCAAAAGTTGATTGTGGATTTGAAAAAGTACTTATTTAAAATAGCTGGAAATAGCCAAAAATTTCATGCACATTTCTCAAAGGTTATTATGAGTTTTGATGTTCCTTTAGGTTTCTTTGATGGTTTTGTTTTTGATGATGAAAATAAAGAACATAAAGATGAAATAGATATAAAAAAAGGTGGAATTTTTATCATAGTTCAAGGTATAAGAAGTTTAAGTTTAGAAAATAACATCTTATATACAAATACTGTAAAAAGGATAAAAGAACTAAATAAACTAAAAGTCTTAGAAGATGAATTTGCCAAAGAATTGATAATGGCATTTAATTTTTTATTGAATCTAAAATTAAAATGCAACTTAGAAAAATTAGATAAAAAAGAAGATATAAGTAATTATATAAATCCTTCAGATTTAAATAAGATGGAAAAAGATTTGTTAAAAGATTCTTTTAAAATCATAAATAAACTAAAAAAGAAATTAGAATATCACTTTAAGTTAAACTATGTATAGAAAGATAAAAAATTATTTTAATGAGAAAAATTTAAAAGATAAAAGATTTTCATATCTTTTTGACAAAGAAGATTTAGATGAGTTTGTTTGTTTTGATTGTGAAACTACAGGATTGAACCCAAAAGTAGATGATATAGTTTCAATAGGTGCGGTTATCATCAAAAATAATACTATACTTTCAAGTAAAAAATTTGTTAGATTTGTAAAACCAAAAACAAAACTACAAGAAGAAGCTATAAAAATACATCATATTAGACAAATGGACTTAGAAAATGCAGAAAATATAAATGAAGTTATAGAAGATTTTTTAGAATTTATAGGAAATAGAAAACTTGTAGGATATTTTTTAGAATTTGATATGGCTATGATAAATAAATATTTAAAACCAAAATTAGGCATTACTTTACCAAATAAAGCTTATGAAGTATCTGCTATTTATCATGATTATAAAATAGATAAGATACCTCAAAGTTATATTGATCTAAGGTTTGATACTATTATGAAAAATCTAAATATACCTATTATGGGAAAACACGATGCTTACAATGATGCCCTAATGACAGCTTTGATTTTCATAAAATTAAGAAACTTAACGAAACTTATAAAATAGAAATACACAATTATTGATATAAAAAAATATTTTGTACAATTTTTGTACAAAATGTATCTATATTTTTTAACTAAAGTACCTTAAATATAAGCTTTGTTACCTTTTTTGATATTTTTTAAATTTTTTTAAATTTGATGTATATTTTATGTACTTTTTTATAAAAAAACTATAAAATAGTATTTAGGTAAGATTGTTAATTTTTTGATAATCTTTCATAAAAAATAAAAGGATGATTTAATGGGATTAATTACTAAAATTAAGCAAAAGGCAAAGCAAGATTTAAAAACTATTGTTCTTCCTGAAAGTGAAGATGAAAGAGTTTTAAAAGCTGCACAGCTTGTTTTAGAAGAAAAAACAGCTAATGTAGTATTAATAGGAAAGGAAGATACTATAAAAGCAGATGCTTTAAAGTGTGGGGCTAGTATAGAAGGGGCTAAGATAATCGACCCTGAAAAATTTGACAATATAGATAAATATATTGATGAATTATTAGAACTTAGAAAAGCAAAAGGTTTAAGTAAAGAAGAAGCGACAAAACTTATGAAAACTGAACCTAGATTTTTTGGTTGTATGATGGTTAGACTTGGCGATGCTGATGGTTTAGTAGCTGGTTCAAACTCACCAACTGCTGATGTTTTAAGAGCAGCTATTCAAGTTATAAAAACAGCTCCTGGTATCAAAACGGTATCTTCGGCATTTATCATGGAAACAGTAGATAAAGATTTTGGGGATGATGGTTTATTACTATTTGCAGACTGTGCGGTTTTACCAGATCCTACTAGTGAACAATTAGCAGATATTGCAGCATCAACAGCAGCAACAGCAAAAAGTGTAGTAGGACTTGAGCCAAGAGTTGCTATGTTGTCATTTTCTACTATGGGAAGTGCAAAACATCCGCTAGTTTCAAAAGTACAAGATGCAGTTGAGCTTTTAAAGGAGAGAAATGTTGATTTTTCTTTTGATGGTGAGATGCAAGCTGATGCTGCTATAGTTGAATCAATTGGGGCAAAAAAAGCACCAGATTCTAAAGTTGCTGGAAAAGCTAATATTTTAGTATTTCCTGATTTACAATCGGGTAATATAGGGTATAAACTAGTTCAAAGATTTGCAAAAGCTGATGCACACGGACCAGTTGTACAAGGTTTGGCAAAACCTGTAAATGACCTATCAAGAGGTTGCTCTGTTGAAGATATAGCAAATTTAGTAGCAATTACTTCAACACAAGTTAAATAATTTTATAAAATAAGGAGAGAAATATTATGTTAGTATTTATATTAAATGCAGGAAGTTCATCATTGAAGTATCAATTGATGAATCCAGTTGAAAAAAAAGTTTATGCACAAGGTATTTGTGAAAGAATAGGAATTGATGGTGTTTTAAAACACGAATTTGGTGAAAAAGAATTAAAACAAGAAATTCCTATGCCTACGCACAAAGAGGCTATTGAGTCAGTTTTAAAAACACTTATAAGTGGTGAAGGTAAAGTTATAAATTCTATTGAAGATATCGAAGCAATAGGACATAGGGCTGTACATGGTGGAGAAGAGTTTTCAGGTTCAGTGCTAGTTACACCGGAAGTTATATCTACTATGAAAAGACTTATTCCTCTTGCACCTTTACATAATCCTGCAAATATCTTGGGTATGGAGATTTGCCAAGACTTAATGCCAGGTGTTCCAAATGTTGCTGTTTTTGATACGGCATTTCATCAAACTATGCCTGATTATGCTTATATGTATGCCTTACCTTTTGAACAATACGAAAAACATGCTATTAGAAAATATGGTTTCCACGGAACAAGCCACTATTTTGTATCAAATGAAGCAAGAAAAATGCTAGATAAAAAACACAATACTAGAATAATAGTTTGCCACTTAGGAAATGGTTCTTCAGTTAGTGCAGTACTTGATGGTAAATGTATAGATACTTCTATGGGACTAACTCCTGTTCAAGGGCTTATCATGGGGACAAGAAGTGGAGATATAGGAGCTGGTACTGTTCAGTATATGATGAGTCAAGAAAATATGGATATAGACCAAGCTTTAAATATGCTAAATAAACAATCAGGTATCTTAGGAATTTCTGGAAAATCTTCGGATTTAAGAGAAGTTTTAGAAGGTATGGAAAATGGTGAAGATAGATGTAGACTTGCTGTTGATATGGTTGCATATAGTATTAAAAAATATGTTGGTTCTTATGTTGCAGCACTTGATGGTGTAGATGCACTATGTTTTACTGGTGGAATAGGTGAAAATGCTGCCCTAATCAGAGAAAAAGTTTGTGCAGGATTGGATGCTATGGGATTAGTAATAGACCCTGTTAAAAATAACAAAAGATCAAAAGAAGCTAGAGATATAGCTACAAATGCTTCAAATTCTAGAATTTTTGTAATCCCTACAAATGAAGAATATGTAATTGCTAATGATACTTATAAGGTAGTTACAAATAGTAAATAACAAAATAAGATAGATTTATTT
>PDWI01006587.1_pt1 | contig 14507 bp, 11 predicted proteins | sample 1430891 | NCBI WGS metagenome assembly PDWI01 (sample SAMN01162508, study PRJNA174530) | Oral metagenome, whole genome shotgun sequencing project. | biome: Marine environment; feature: Marine mammal; material: Swab sample of the gingival sulcus; isolation source: swab sample of gingival sulcus...
TATTTAGATGATATATTGTTAAAAGAAGAACGTTTATATATCACTCAAGATAAACGAGTTTTAAATAGTGAACTTAAAAAACTTTTTAACATATATCAAAATGCTACTGAAGAAGAAGTCAACGAGTTAGAAAAGAAGATTGATAATATATTAATTAGTATCTTTCCCTACTATTTTAACAAAAAAAAAGAACAAGAAATTAATAAAAAAATAAAATTAAAAGATAATATAGAATTAGAAGAAAATTTATGGTGGGATAAAAAAATATCTGATACTCTTTTCTCATATATTAGCAAAAATCTTTATGTGAATTTCAAAAATGATCCTATATATAGATCTATTCAATACAACAAAAAACTCATCCATAAACTCCTCACAAGAACTATGACCCAAGAAGAATATTATCGCCATCTCGAAACTTGAGATCCCGTAATAGACAATCTCAGTACTCCTTTAAAAACTAAAGATTTCTTGATGAATACTAGAGATGAAGAATGAAACATAGATACAAAACATGAAATATATCAACATGAACTAAAAAGAATTACATTAGAAGAGGCATTTAAGCACAATCATAAATCTCAAAAAAGTACAACAAAACAGAAAAAGAAAACTCATACTCCAAGACAGAACACTGAAATTTTAGATAAAATGCTCATAAATACCTTTAATACGTATTGTAATAACAATAACATTGATGACAAAACAAAAGCTCAAACATTAAAACTTTTAAGAAGATTACAAAAAAACCAAGAATGAAAGTATAGAAAAGATCATAACTTTAAAGGTATGCCCGATGAGTTTTTTGAATTAATTAATCAGTATGGATTTACAGAGATTATTGTTGAGAAAGTAAATACCAAAGAAGTACCTCTTTCGTGAAAGCAAGCAGAAGTTTGAAAAGATAACTGAAAAAATAACATACCAGATAACACACAAGATGATTGATGACATGATTGAGATCATCAACTTGATGAAAAAAATTACTTAGCACTCTGATATTTAGAGTGAACCATACAAAAGCTTACAGATTTAGGGTATACCTTCAGAAATCAAAGACAATTTGAGAAGCAATTTGAAAAACTAACTCAATGAAGAGGATTATTTGAAAATGGTATTAAAATTTTCTTAGAAAATAACGAAGATATATCTGAAAAAAGATTAAATTATAGAAAAATTAATATTTGAGGAAAGTATCGAAGGATTCTTATTGTTGGTGAAGGTAAAATCACAGAAATAGATTGAATATATACTCATGATGACTATAATGATCGTATCAAAGAACTAAGAATTTGAGGAAGAAAATAACTTTCTATTGACATTATTCTTCAAAAGATTATAAATTATGTTTGTTATAATAATTACATTTACCTCATAGTATATGAAACATGAATTTAACGCCATGAAAAGATCCTAATATTGAAGAAATCATAGATGATACACTAGATATTGTAAAGGAAGAAAGAAGAACAATAACCAAAGAATGGTTTGATAGTATAAAAAAAAGATTGCTTTCAATTCCTTGAAATATTTTTTCAGCAATACAAGAACGAAGATATTTATCAGATGCATTGACAGAAGAAGATTTTAACATGTTCAAAGATTTTGTTGAAAAATATAAATTAGAAGAAAAAAATCCCCAATTGAAAAATTTAGATTTTGAACATTTTCGTTCTCTCAAGACATTAGATTTTTCTTGAATTAAAACAAATTACGAGGATATTAGAGCGTTAAAGATTTTAAAATTTATTGAAGAGATTAATCTTTGGGATACAGATTTAGAAAAAATTCCCAAATATCTTTGGGATAATAGACATTTGACCAAAATTGGATTATATAAAAATAACATGCATCACGGACATATCACTTGATTTGAAAAATATCACGAAAAAAAATATAAAAAACATATTGAAACTTATTAATAGAAAATATAATCAACAAAAAATACCCTAAGGGACTTTCTCCATATCAAGGAGTGAATTTTTTTCCCTTAGGGTATTTTTATATTTATACTCTATATTCTATTTTTTTATTTATCTTGTCCCAATATCTCATTTATCTTATTTTCAAACATACTTTTTGGTGCAAGACCTCCTATCTGATAGTATTTTCCTGTTTTAGTATCAATCAAAATATTTCATGGAGTTCCTTCTACACCAAATAATTTATATACATTTGATGCTTCATTTCTCAATTCTTCCACATATACTTCATCTTCTACACATTTTTTCAATTTTTTTACATCATATCCTACTTTCTTTGCCACTCCTTCTAAAAGCTTAAAGTTCTCTTCAGGTTTTCTAAATTCAGTTGGAGACTTAAACATTTCTTTAATGAATGTGTAATATGTTTTAGCATCTTTCTGATCTCTTGCACACAACAATCCTAATTCAAGATTCTGAGCCTCTGCATGTACGAGATAAGGCACATGAATAGTATTTACCTTTCCTTTAAATGTTTCTTTTACAGCTTCTAATGTTCCCGCTTCTGAATGTTTTTTACAATACGGACATAAAAACTCACTATATTCCACAATGGTAAATCTTGCATCTTTAGGACCATTTATGAAATGGTGACGATTTTTTATATCTTTCAATACATTCAATACATCTTCACCTCATTTTAATCTCATAGCTTTTGCTTCTTTTTCAGCTATTCTTTGTTTTCTCATTGCCTCAATTTGTTGTTCCATTCTAGGATCTGAGAATTGTTTTTTTGTATTTTCTACCCATACTTTACGATCTTCTCTATATTTTTCAGTTTCAAATGCTGCTTGTAATTTTTCATAATTTTCTATACCTCCCATTTCTGCTATTTCCATCTCTTTTGCAATATTTTTGATAGTATAACTATATATATTTATTCCCGCAAGAACTAACAATCCTACCAAAATTAGTATTTTCTTACATTTTTTTCCTTTATTCATCAATATATTATTTTAACATATAAAAATTTATTATTCTAATATTTGTTCTATATTTCCATTAATTGATTCAGTTCTTAGATCTTTGAATGTCTTCATTTCTGTCAATTCTTTAAATGCATTATAATTTTCTATACCTCCGATTTGATTAAGTTTTTCCTTATTATATTCAGATCTTTGCATAACCAACATCACAGATAAAACAATATTTACAAGGACTAACAGCATGATCAATAACGATAAAATTTTTTCTCCCATAGTACAACATGTCCCATTTTTACTACCACAATGTACTACTTTGCTTTCATGTTTTTCATTTCTCTTGATTTTCACAGGAACAGTTTTTACCACTGTTTTTTTTGCATGTGATACATTTTTTCTCTTAGTAGATGTTTTTGTAGATGATTTTTTTTCTACTGGCTTCTCCATTTTTTTCTCTACCTTTTTCTCTACTTTTTTTTCAATTTTTTTTTCTACCATAATTATAGTTGATATAAATAAAAAAGAGTCTATTAACTATTAAATTTTATAAATACACTTATCAATATGCTTATCAATATACAGGTACATATAAATCTAATACTTTTAGAGTATAGAATCTAGAAGTAAATGCAACAAGAAGAAGTTTATAAGATCGCTTTTGGATTGACAAACAATAAATACACCAAGAAAAAACCTTGAAATTCTAGTAATAATTATGATAATATTTTTTTAGCTATATAGATTTTTTGTTTATGCAATTATTCATTAGTTCGTTTACAAAACATGAAAATACTCTCATCATAGACAATAAAGCGATCATTGACCAAGTAAGAAAAGTCTTGAGAGGAAAAATATGAGATCGTATCAGTATTCAAGAAGAAGTGTTTGCCTCTAATAATAACGCTAACAATACTAGTAATACTAATAGCAGAAATAATACAAGATATCTTATTGAAATTACTGCTCGAGACAAAAAACAGCTTGTCGGAACAATTATCTCTCAAAAAGAAATAACTCAAGATGGTCCCTATACAACACTCTGTGTTGCGATTCCTAATAAATGGAACAAAGCTGAACTTATTACTCAAAAACTCACAGAAATCTGAATTGATCGTATTATCTTTTGGCCAGCAGAAAGATCAATCATCAAAGGAAAAAATGATAACAAACTCAAGAGAATCTCTACCATTGCAAGGGAGGCAAGTGAACAATCTCTGAGAATAACTACTCCTGAAATCCTTTTTCTAGAAGATAGTACAATACTCCCCTCTTATCTTGCTCGTTCTGATTCAGGACAAGGTATTTTTGTCTTTGATATTCCTAATACTGATGAGCAACACCATACGCATATATATCCCCACTCCCCTACTGTTTCTATAGAAAAAAACACTCCCGCGATCACAGGTATTATCTGACCAGAATGAGGTCTTACAGAAAAAGATTATCACTGTTTCGGTGATACTTTTAGTATAACACCACTAGGAGAAAGCGTATTGAGAATGGAAACTGCAGCAATTATCGGAGGCTGGGAGATACATAAATCAGGAAAAGGCAAGATAAATAATAAATAATTCTCTAAAAAAATTTGAAAAAAAAGTAATTACCTGTATACTTGAGGAAAGAAATATCTCCATCGTATAGATATGTATATTATGGTATGATATGCTTTTTATTTTAGAGCTTTCTCTCACATGCAAGACTTCTCAAGATATGCAGGACAGTATACCCAACAATGTACTCATCACACTATTAAACACTATACTATGAGATATCTCATACGTAGTTTTTTAGTAGGTGTCTTATTTGTTTTTTGTTTTCAAATCTTTAATTTTTTACCTTTTTCTTCTGTATACGTGTCTGCTCAGGAAAATACTCAAAATAATACGCAAAATACTTCAGGACAAAATGCTGCGAACGAAAAAGAAAATGTCTGTTTCTCTCCCTCAGAAGGTTTTCTTGAATTTAAACATTTCATAGCAGATGTCATCACTGTGGTACAAAATAGAAAAAGGAAAACAACTTCTGAGAAATATACTATCTGAAATACCTGAATAATTCCTCCCTGAGTTTTTCGACAAAATATATTACATTACAGTGAAGTATGAATCAATATGCTCTTGCGCTTCACAGCTCCTAAACTCAAAAAGACCTGAGAAGAGGCTGTAAATATGGTTGCGAGTACTGCTGTTGTAAGTTTTTTCATGGCAAGAGATGCTCTAATAAAAAATAGTTGGTGATGAGTCACTACTTCTTTGCAAAATAGAGCAATACAAAGAGAGTACTATACACTGCAAGATATGGATTTTGAGATACAAAAGCTTATTTTTGATCTTGCAAATGAATGAAAGTGGACCTTTGACAAAAGAGTTGCTAACGAGACTGTTGCTGAACTCAATAGTGTATTACAAAAATATCCTGCTCAAGGAAGAATGTTTCAGCAAATTATTGTCAATCAAGATCTTACCTATCCTGAGCTTATGACTAAACTTTTGAATCTCACGAGTTGGTTTAGACAATTTTTAGCACGTCCACGACCTTGGAGCAATGGAAATGCAGTCCGAAAATTTATAGAAAAAAAGCAATATGGACAGAAATCTCAAAACAAAGATCATATTATCGTACTGTTTAATCAAACATGAGTAGAAAAGTTTGGGAAAGCATATATTGATACACATTCATGTTCCACCGCACTGAAAGATTTCTGGAAAAGTATCAAATCTACAAAAGGTATCACAAAAGATATACACACGTCTTGGAAAGAGATCAAAAAAGAGATCAAAGATGCTAGTAAGAGATTATGACAAGCTGGGAAAAGCCTTTGAGCACATACAGCAAATACTTTTTCTAATGAAAATAAAGAAATCAGTGATATTCTCAGTGATAATCAAATTGAAATTCTGAGAGAAGTCTATGGAATTGATGCAGGGAAAATGATCAAATGACAAGCTATTGGATTGGCTGATCTTTTTAAGACGAGTAAAACAGAAGATACACCATGACAAACTACTCAACAACAATGAAAGAAAAATAAAAAGAAAAATAAAAATAATAATAAAAAGAAAGATGAAAAAGATAAAAATAAAGAAGAAGAGGAGACTGATGAAGAAGAGAATAAAAAAGAGAATAGAAAAAATATAAAAGAACGAATCCATAGCCTAAACAAAAATGATCCTAAAGCAAAAGAAACACTCCATTTCAGTCAAAAAATCAATACTATTTTAGAAAATACTTCTGCATTGCATAAAAAAGCAAATACTGCTCATGTAGAAAGTACTAACCACAATATCACTCGTAAATTTAAAGAAATAGGATATCTCCTCAAAGAGATACAAGACATTATAGAAGATAATGAAAAAAACCTCGTAAATACTTGTAAATACCAATGCAAAAACAAAGGAACACGTAGCTGTAAAAATTAATATATTTTATATATGAATACCATAATGAACTTGATGAATATGATGAATCTACATAAACTCTATTACCGTATCTATTATATATTAAGTATCACATTGATTTGATGCCTATTACTCTTTTCTTCTCCGCAAACTTTTGCTAACACTCTTTTTGATCCATCTTTTTCAGAGATACAGGAAACTATAGATGAAATACTGAGAGAATCTATCAATCTTGCTATTAATCTCGAAAACAAAACTGAAAATAATAAAAATAGTCTCTCTACAAAAATACTGATAAAAAATTACTGCAATACCCTCAAAGAAGATGACAAATGAGCAAGATTTTTCTGAGGAGATGATCAAATCTACAAAGCACAAGATTCACTCTTTAATTATCTCCTCTGTAATAGTATTCAAACTGATAATGAACGTGATCAAACTATCAAAGAAAAAAAACGAGATTTTCTCACGAAACATACTCTCAATGCACTTAATATCATTGATTACAAGGCATATACATATACTTGTGATCCGAACAATCAATATATAGATATGAATACTTGCCGTTTTGAGGAGTATCTCCCTCAGATGCTCCAAAGTATCTTCAATGACTATTACACTATTGCACAACTTCGCATCCTCTGATCTACTGACAGTAATGAGAAAGTAAAAGAACAAGCTAATACTTTTTCTAAAGAACATTTTGCGGGACTAGAACTCTGTGGAAAAGATAAAAAAAGATATCCTAAAACCTGTAGAAGATTACAAGGGTTTATTAGAAATGTTCGTAATCTCGCAGACAAGACAACTATTATTGATGTAAAAAAATTGAGTAAAAGTGCAAAAGCTTATGAATGTTCTTCTATGTATAATAGTAGCTACCCTAGTATTTACTGTGGACTACTATGAGAACAGCAAAAAAAAGGAATTGCCTTTAATAATTTGGTATATAATGAACTTTTTTGGTATAGAATCTTCGTACAATATTATATCACACAATCTTCAAAACATTCAAATACAATCTTTGTGAGATATAACAACGAAAATAAAAATTGAAAAAATCAACAAACAATTTATACAAAATATCTCAACGCAGATACCAATCTTACTCAAGCACTTGATATTGCTAATACGTATTTACAGTCAGTAGAAAATAGTTTTCCATATCATATTGGATTTCTCATGTATCAGGAAGATTTGATAAATATTAGAAGACCACTCGCTGATATGTATACTCCGATTAGAACTTTATTTGATAAATTAAGAAATGTCCAAGATGCAGATAGCTAAAAGATTATATTTCCTCGGTATAGGGATGAGTGTTGCTAGTATGAGTATTTTTAGTATATCACATACTACTCTTGCTTTTTCTGTAGATGCAGGACTTGATCGTCTCCTCATGCAGGAATACAATCAAATCAAAGAAAGAAATGCACAAAAAGATCTCATGAAAGAAACCGTATGATCACTCGGAATAGAAAATCTTATTGATACGATTATACAAGATCTCAACAATAAAGATATTATGCTATTGAAAGATAGTATTGATGCTACGACAGATTTTTTCAATGATCGTTATCTCTGTGATATGAAGAGCAAAAATATCATGAAAATACTCTATGAAACAAATAAGGAACTGACACCTGAGATAGAAACACTCCTTTTAAAATGAAAACCTAAGAGAGCTACCCATAAAACCTTTAAGTTTTGTAAAAAACTCGTTCGTTGTAAAGAATTAGCTATAAATAAAAGAGATATTAGTATCATTGATCGTAAGACCCGAGAATCTCAAGCAACGATCCAGAGCTGTATCAATGAAGTAAATGATATTTATAACAAAGTAAGAGCTAATCAAGAAGATCTTGCTCAAATGAAGGATATTACTGCTAATAAAAATCTTTTCTGGAATGGAGATACTGAGGATAGTAGTTTTGATATTATTCATGATATGAATACAGTAAGCAAGCTCATCTTACACAAACCTAAAGAGCTTGATAGCTATACTGCACATTTTAAGATGATTCAGGCAAAAAAAGACAAAGACAAAAATAAACAAGAGACTTGAGGGGATTGAGATACGTGAGATGCACATCATTGAAGTACATGAAATGAAAATACCTGAGACACTTGAGTTCAGAATACTAATAATACTGATGATGATACTAATAATGATACTAATAATGATACTATTATCACCCCTGTAGAAGATACCCATCGTACAATAGAAGATATAGTATATTATGGAGAAAATATCTGAAAATGAAATAAAGATAGCACTCAACAAGAGATCACTACAATATTAGGAAACCCATATACTAATAATAATTTGTGAAATAGCTGTGATGTACAAACCATCTGATGAATTAACACCCCCCTCAATATACAAAAAAAAGTGATGGATACACTCAATACTCCACCTATGGATAATAGCTATGATAATAATCAGAATAATGGTGAAAACAATGAAGATGAAGTAGCATGAGTATGAAACACTGATACTAGCTCTACTGTTTGAGATTCTTCTAATCCAATATTTAGAGATAAGGATGGAGATGGTGTATATGACAAAGATGATAATTGTCCAATGGTAAAAAACCCAAATCAAGAAGATAGTAATAATGATGGTATCGGAGATGCCTGTATGATTGAGTTAGATCCATGAACTATGCAAGACCAAGTGAGATCTTGTTATCAGACTTGTGATGAACAGTATTCTTGAATAGATCAATTTAACTGTAAAGTTAGATGTACCTGTATGACATACGAAAGTGATTACAGTAAACAATTTTGACAAAAATACGGTCTCTCTGATGGACTTCTTAAAATTGAGCTTTGTATGATCCCTCCTAGAAATCTTCCAAGTCCTAAACAAAAAACAATCTATAGTATAGAAGAAATTATTGATGGTATCCAAGGAGTTGTAAAAAAACTTAGAGATTCTTGACAACTTCATGTCCTCAACAAAACCCATGAAGCGATTGATACCAGTAACAAAAATGCAAATATTGCATCTGAAATTTCATTTGGTCTTGCATTAGAAAGTAAAAGAATGACATCAGAAGAACCAGAATATGTACAATCTGATACCATGAAAGCATATCACAAAAAGCTCAAAGAAGATATTCTCAAATTCAATAAAAAAAGTAGCTTACCTAAAGAACTGAATAAATATGCTGTCATGCATCACTATCCTAAAAAACATATCGCAAAAGAATATCTTCCTGCTAACACTACGACTACTGTACTCCATGAAGGGAATAATAGCGTTATCGATACTTTCTTGTCTACTAATCTTTCTACTTGGTTAGATATCGGACATGGATTAGAAGATCTTCTTGAACTTACCACCTTACTAGATAACAAAAGAAAATAAAATAACATACAAAAGAATATGCAAGATAATATTTTAAATACCCTATAAGATATCATATAAGACAATATATACTATAAAAAAAATAGTAAAAATTCTCACTTGAAAAAATAAAGTATAACCATAGACTTCTTTTGTAAGAAACCATGAAGGAGTTTATTATACAATATATCAATCTATGATCAAAGAAGCACAGACTATGCTCGTAAATACTCTTGCAAAATGAGCAATGAAGATTAGAGCAAAGATGAAATATCCAAGCATGCAAGAACAAGAAAAGTTTTTGTTCAAAGAAATTAACGATGCAAGAAAAACGATTTACGGAAAAAAATATAATTTTTCTGATATTAAAACCGTTGCAGATTTTCAGAGGCAGGTACCGATAGTAGATTATAAAGAGATGCAACCACGAATCCAGTATATGCTTCAATGAGAAAAGAACATTACGCGTAAAGGGAAAATCCCTCGGTTTGCGATTTCTTCGTGAACAACAGGGAAAGAGGGGAAATATATTCCACTGACCAAAGAGCATATCAAAACCAGCCAGTTTAGAGGGGGATCTGAACTTATGGGACGATATCTGAAAAACAATCCTCAGAGTAAATTGTTTACCGGAAGTATTATCGCTATTGGAGGAACCTTTATCAAAAATCCTTATACCGATGAAGATAATGTTGGGTATATCACCGCGATCTTACAAAAGCATTCTCCACGGATTGGAAAATTTTTCAAAAAACCCTGAGGGAAAATCTCGTTTATGGAAGACTGGGAAGAAAAAATCCAAAAAATTATTGAAACGACTGTTGATCAAAATATCACGGGAATCACAGGGCAACCTTCACGATGCACTCAATTTTTATACAAAGTCTTAGAATATACTGGAAAGAACAACATTCTTGAGGTTTGGCCACATTTTGAACTTTTTATCGGAGGGGGGATGTCGGTTGATTTGTACAGAGATCAGTTAGCAGAATTGTTTCCATGAAATCAGTTTAGATATTATCAGGCTTATAACGCATCGGAAGGTTTTTTTGCAATCCAAATGGACAATGAAGATGAAAATATGATGCTACTTACAGACAATGGCATATTTTATGAATTCATCCCTCTTGAAGAATATGGGAAAGCTAATCCCAAAGCACTAACCTTGGCAGAAGTTGAACTCAACAAAGATTATGTATTAGTTATCACAACGAATGCAGGATTATGGAGGTATGTCATCGGTGATGTCGTGCAATTCACCTCACTCTATCCGTATAAAATCAAAATTACAGGAAGAACAAAATATTATATTGATGTAGTAGGAGAGGGAACAACCGTAGAGTATACGGATAAAGCCTTGCTCAATGCTTGCAAACAAACAGGGACTATCGCGACAGACTACACTGTTGGACCTGTTGCTCCCTCAGGAAACGAAAGAGGAGCCTATGAACGAATCATAGAGTTTTCTACACTTCCAAAGGATCTTCCCGCATTTGAAAAAATACTTGATGAGGAGTTGCAAAAAGCGTTTTCAAATTACTATGATGAAAGGCACTATAATAATTCGTTAAAAAGACTTATTGTGCATCCAGTGGAAGCAGGAACTTTGAATACTTGGCTCAAACAGTCTTGAAAAGTGACGGGACAATCAAAAGTCCCTAAACTCGCAAATCATAGAGAACACTTAGATAGTATTTTAGCGATGTTAGGAAAATAAAGATGAAAATTTATGAAAAAAATAGATGGCTTTTAAAAAACAAAAACTTAACCCTTAGATATTTACTTGGGCAAGAAAAATTAAGACTTATCAAAAAATGATTAGTTGAAATGGAAGAAAAAGGTTATTCTTATGGAGTAAAAAAAATGAATGTAGAGGATCTTGATGAATTTTACAACCTCTATTCTAGATTTATTCGTGAAAAAGAAAATGCAAAAGTTCATGATCTTGTAGCATTATATACTGAAAGAATAAATACTACTAACGAAATCTATTTTTGATATATAAAAGATGAAAACAGTAAACTTTTAGCAGGAGGAATTTTTGTCGCAAAGCATGATATACCGCTTGATTCTTCTGTTACTATAACAGGATTTAGAGCATATACTCAAGATATAATACTTGCAAAATTAAGAATATGATACTATATAGAATATTTTTATTATCAATGGTCTTTAGAAGAAATACAGCCCTCTTATTTATCAAGATGAAGAGATAGAAATGCTTATGGAACGCTATGAACAGATATTGGTCTTGCTATTCATAAATTACAATTCAAATTTTTACCCTATGCTTCATGAGAAGAAATACAATTTGATAAAAAAGATATTACCCAAGAAACCCTTATTTTTGCAAACCCAGATGAAGAAGGGAAATATCAGAGAGCAATACTTTATACTCAACTATCAAAGGAAGAAATCCAAAAAAAATATAGTTTAATAGAAAAGAGAGGAATAAAACTATTAGTAAATAAACTTTAGTTTTTCAATAATTCAAGAATAAATTCTCATGTTTTTTTAGGGTCATTAACTATAATTACAATAGTATCTCATTTATTAGAAATTTCTAATGCTTTTTTTATTGCATCTTTCCAATAAATTATTTGATAAGTATTTCTATTTTTTTCTTTTATTGCATTTCAAAATAGTTTCATAACTTCTCAAGGCTCTCTCGTAAAAGCTCAAGTTAATGATGTATATGATTTCCTTTCAATACCATCAATTTTATCATAAACGATAAAAGTATCAGATAACTGAGAAATATATTCTCAAGTTTCTCTATATAAATCATTTTTTCTATCTGGAGCAAGTCTAACAACCGCAATCGTTTTGTTTGTAGACAAATCAGATGCTAAATTTAAGATTGCTTTTAATGATTGTTTCTCATGAGCATAATCTAAGATTATGTTTCTATCGTTATAAGAGATTAAACACATTCTTCATCAGTAAACATCAGGAGTATAAGCATCCAATAATTTTTTAATTCCATCAAAATTTTCTAAAAATTGTTCTTCTCATAATAATTTCAATAGACCAGTTAAAACAAAACTTATATTGTATACTGAAGGAAGAAACTTCCCATAAAATGAGAATGTATTATTTTTAAGAGAATATACTACCTCTTCTTTTCATACTTTTATTTTAATTTCTTCTTTATTCAATAACGCTATAATTTTTGAATTATTTTGATAATTTTTTTCTTGGTTTGTTACATATAACAATAATTTTTCAGTATCTTTTGTTATATTTCTAATTTCTTCATCATCATAATTACAAATTACAACTCAATCAGATGAGATTTGAGAAATAAAATACCGTTTTCTTTTTGCGATATCTCTTTTATCTTTTATAAAAACTCACTTACGAGCAGTTGGTCATATATGATCTTCATATATATTAGTAAATAATCAAATATCATGACTATGGTATCATAATCAACTATCAAAGCAACCAATTGAAGTCTCAAATATACTATAATCAATATTCCACTCATTATTTCTATCTAATCAAAGATGAAGGAATCTCCCTGGACATTTTGAAGGAATCATTCCAGAGACTTTTTTTGAATACTTAACATCATAAATTTGTTTTCAATTTAATTTTACTGTTTCCGTATCAACTGAAAGTGTCTTTTTATTCAAATTTAGTAAAATATAATCTAACATTCTCACAATAGTCGTTTTCCCTTTTGTTCATGTTACAGCGATTTTTTTCATTATTAAACGTTATGTATATAAATATGTTGATATAATAAAGAAATCTAGCTTAAAATCAAATCTACATCCCTCTAATTCCTATCTCCATCTATCTAGAGAATATTTCTCTTTCTAATAATTTTTTCTATTTGAGAGGTATCTAACTCAATTTTTTTCTTCACAATCTTTTTCAAAGGAATAAAAGGAGAATTGGCTTTTCTAAAAGAATATTGATCAGTTTTTTTCTTAATATCTTTAGGGATTGTATTTAAGTCCATTATGGAATATCATTTTGAACTAAGAATAAAATTCTTTCAACCTGACCAATCTACAAAAATTCATTCTTTTTTTAAAAGTTTTAAGTTATTATACAAATCCTTTTCCATTTCTTCTTTTGATAAATCTGGCAAATGACTTAAATATTTTTCACTAACATCTTTCATTATTATAACATATGTTTTATCTCAAACATCTAACACTTCCAAAGGTAAGGCTATTTTAGGATTATTAATTTTTTTTCCAACAGCAACCATTTTTTGCAAATCTTCATAAGTTTCAAAATCTGGAATATTACAAACTTTCACTAAAATACAAGGATCTTCTAAGCTTCTGAATATAAGACCATAGTTACCTTTTCAGACAGGGGCAGAAAAATCTAGGGGTAATCCTGATTTTTTCCATTTCTTTTCTTCAAGTTTATTAATTTCATGATTGTAAGATGTTTCTAGTTCTGCATATTTTATATTTTCTTTTTTAACTCATGAAAGGAATACTCATAAAAACTTATTTTTAATAACTTCTTTCTCTTTTTTTATAGTATTCAAAAAAGCTATTTCATTTTTTCATAATCATTCTATATCATTATTTTTATCTTTTAAAAAAATATATCTATTTTTGTCAAAAATACGGCTTTTTTTATTTAGACCCCCTTCATTATTTATTAATTCAGTAACTAATATTTTTTCTGTCTCTTTTGCTAATGCTCATAGCTCAGGATTTTTCTCTTCTAAATATGTAATTTTTCTCATAGATATAAAATCTTAGTTAAAACCTTCATTTTCCTACATACCTCTAATTTCTCTTTCCATTTGTCTAGAAATATCTCTTTCTTTGATGATTTGTTTTTTTTCTACTTTTCTCTTAAGTTTTCCAATTCATAA
>PDWI01006588.1_pt1 | contig 14507 bp, 11 predicted proteins | sample 1430891 | NCBI WGS metagenome assembly PDWI01 (sample SAMN01162508, study PRJNA174530) | Oral metagenome, whole genome shotgun sequencing project. | biome: Marine environment; feature: Marine mammal; material: Swab sample of the gingival sulcus; isolation source: swab sample of gingival sulcus...
ACACTTTGATTGCCGATGAAAATAGTAACAACCCCATAAAAACCCTCTTTGAAAGTCTTTTGATTTTTAATGAACACTTCAAAGAAAACCATGCGCCTAAATACCAATTGAAAAAATACTTTCCTAAAGTTTACGAGGAGATTTACAAAAGAAAGTTTGAGTTGATTACCAACGCCATCAAAAAAAACCTTAAACAAGGGATTGCACAAGGTTATTATAGAGAAGACATCCATCAGGATATTATTGCCAGGTTTTATTATGCCGGCATGAGTGCCATAAAAGATTACGACATTTTCTCTTCTGAAGCCTATAAACCTGCCCAAATAATGACTACATATACTATTTATCACATTAGAGCGATTGCTACCCCTAAGGGTTTGAATACTCTGGAAAAATATTTATCTGAACATGAACTATAAGATCATCATACTACTGGCGTTTTTAATGCCTTTCACGATAATGGCTCAAGGTCAAAGGAACTTTAGTCTGGAAGAAGCTATAGACTATGCCCAACAGAACAGCTATGCTATTCGCAATGCCGAAGATGATATTGCCATTGCCAAGAAACGGGTGTGGGAAACAACGACTATAGGTTTACCGCAAATCAACGCAGAAACAGATTACCGGAACTTTTTAAAACAACCGGTACAGCTTATTCCCGCTGAATTTTTTGGGGGGCAACCCGGAGAGTTTGCAGAAGTTTCATTCGGTACTAAACAAAACGTCAGTGCTTCCGCCACCCTGACACAATTGATTTTTGACGGATCTTATATCATAGGCTTACAATCGTCTAAGGTTTTTCTTAAAATCAGTGAAATAGCCAAAAGCAAAACAAGAATTGCCGTCAAAGAAGGGGTTATCAATGCCTATGCCGGTGTTCTTATGGCACGTGAAGGGATCAAAATCCTCAACAAAAACAAAGACAATGTGTCTAAAAACTTAGCCCAAACCCGTGAAATCGTTAAAAACGGTTTTGGAGAAGAACAAAGTGTAGAACAACTGGCACTGACCTTAAATACCATCGTCAATCAATTGAAAACCATGGAGCGCCAGGAACAATACACCCTGAACATGCTCAAATACGCCATGGGAATCCCTATCAGCGAAAACATAGCATTAACAGACACATTGGAGGCTCTTGCCAACACCTACAATACATCTTTACTACCGGATAACAGCTTTGACTTGTACAATCACATTGATTATATCATGACCATTAATAATCTCAACGCCAAAGAACTTCTGGTAAAATTTGAACAAAGTAAGGCTTTACCTTCACTAGCGACTTTTTTAAACTACGGTATAACAGCCAATAGTGAAACTTTTACGTTTCTGGACAAAGACCAGAGATGGCTGGACAGTTCCGTATTTGGGGTTAAACTCAAGGTTCCTGTTTTCAGCAGTTTAAAACGTTGGGCAAAAGTGCAACAAGCCAAAATAGACTTAGAAAAATCAAAACGCAAACAGCTTGAAACAGCCGAAAAACTCAACCTGGCTTATCAAACCGCTAAACTCAACTATGAGAGTGCAATAGACACGTATCGCAATGCTCAAGAAGCCCTTAAACTTGCAGAAAGTATAGAACGCAAAGAGAGCATCAAGTTTTACGAAGGAATTTCAGGTAGTTTTGACTGGAGTAATGCTCAAAACCAATTGTACAGCAAACAACAAGCCTATTTACAATCTATATTTGATTTAATCAATAAAAAAGCGGCTTTGGATACGGCATTGGGTCAATAAATCACATTAAGGCAAACGCACATGAAAAACATACTCATCATCAACGGAAATCCCAAAAGAGAAAGTCTCTCTTTGGCACTCTGTGAGGCTTATGCTAAAGGTGCGCTATCCGCTAATGCACGGGTCAAAACCCTGCATCTCTCGGACCTTAAACTGCCTGAATATTTCAAGCAAGACTACAAAACAGAAGATTCCACAGCGGTTAAGGCTCTTCAAAAAGACATCTTATGGGCGCAACATTTGGTATGGGTTTATCCCACTTGGTGGTATACGCCACCTGCTCTCGTCAAAGCCTTTATTGAACAGGTCTTTACCTCCGGATTTGCTTTTAAATACAAAGAAAATCCCTACAGGGTAGACTGGGAGTCTTTTTTGACCGGAAAGACCGCACATATCATTTCAACGATGGATGCACCACCATTGTATTACCGTTGGATTGTAAAAAATCCGGGTGGGAAACAGATGAAGCATTTTTTGAAATTTTGCGGGCTAAAACCCATCAGACAAACGTATTTTGGTTCAGTCATTAAATCCACAGACAAAAAACGTCAACAATGGCTGACAAAAGTAGAAACACTAGGCAAACAACTGAAGTAAAAACAGATAAACAAACAGATAAACACATGAAAAAAATAATCCTCAGCATCATTTTGATAAGCGTTTTAATTGCTTGTAAAAAAGACCAAAAAAGCAATGACGTTTCTTCTGATTTATCACAGCTCAAACAAGAAAAAGCCGTGCTGACCAAACAGCTTGACAGCTTGGGTCTACGCATGAAAGCCATAGATGATGCCATTGCTCAACTACAAACCACCAAAAACCACCAAAAAGTCACGGTTTTTGATGTCAAGGATACGGTCTTTAAGCATTATATCAGTATACAAGGCAAGGTGTCTTCTGATCAAAACCTTGTGCTTACACCTGAAATGGGCGGAGCAATTACCGGAATTTTGGTACGCGAAGGACAGCGGGTAAGTGCCGGACAACATTTAGTACAGTTTGACAACCAAACCATTGTCAACAAAATCAATGAACTCAAAGTACAATTGGCACTAGCCACAACAACTTTTGAACGTCAAGAGCGTCTGTGGAGCCAACAAATAGGCTCTGAAATGCAATATTTACAGGCTAAATCTCAAAAGGAAGCACTTGAAAACGCCTTGAAATCACTCAATTCGCAACTTGAAAAACTGACCTTAAAAGCACCATACAGCGGTGTTATTGATGAAGTTTTTGCTAAAAAGGGGGAAATGGCAGGTTCTTCTACGCCTATTCTAAGGTTAGTTAATCTCAGTAAAATGTATGTAGAATCCGAAGTTCCTGAAACTTACCTTACAGCCATCAAAAGACGTACACCCGTCATTATCAATTTTAACGCCATAGGCAAAGAGGTTCATGCTAAAATCAATGAAGTAGGAAGTTATATCAATCCTGAAAATCGCAGCTTTAAAATAAAAGTCAACCTCAACAACCGTGACCGTGACTTAAAGCCTAATCTGTTAGCAGACTTGAAAATCAATGATTTTTCTACTGAAGGTATCGTTCTGCCCAAACAAATCATTCAAATGGATCAAGAGGGACAAGCCTATGTGTTCAAAGTCGTTAACAATGATGGTAAAACAAGTGTAGAAAAAACCCTGTTAGAGCTGGGTGAAGAATACAACAACAATGTCTTAGTGACCAGCGGACTGACAGTAGGTAATACACTGGTTGCAGAAGGCGGAAGATTTTTAAAAGACCACGATCAGATTTCTATACAATCGTCAAACGGTCAATAAGTCATTAGCATATCAACCCATTGAAAAATAAAGATACATGAGCGAGAATATAAATAAAGAATTTGCACTATCGAGTTGGGCCATCAAAAACAAGATGACCGTTTTCGTCATCATTGCCATTCTGGTTACCGGTGGTATTATCGGCTACAGGAGCATGCCTCGTGAGTCTTTTCCTGAAATTGTCGTACCCCAAATATTTGTTACAACCGTCTATCCGGGGAACTCTGCCGTAGATGTTGAAAAACTCATTACAGAACCCTTAGAGAATGAAATCAATTCCATTTCAGGCGTTGAAAAAATCAACTCAACCTCTGCTCAAGGCTTTTCATTTATTCAGGCAGAATTTGATTTTAGTGTATCCCCCGAAGAGGCCCTGAGAAAAGTCAAAGACAAGGTTGATATTGCTAAATCTGACCCTGATTTCCCCAATGATCTCCCCGCAGACCCTTCGGTTATGGAGCTCAATTTTTCTGAGATGATGCCGGTGATGAATATCAATCTGTCCGGAGAATTTTCAGTCTATGAACTCAATGATTATGCGGAATATTTACAAGAAAAAATAGAAAAACTACCCGAGATTACAGATGTTGATATCCGGGGTGTTCAGGACAAGGAAGTAGCTGTAAGCATTGATTTGTATAAGATGCAAGCATCAAAAATAGGTTTCCGGGATATAGAGAACGCCATTAAGTTTGAGAACATGAATGTCTCCGGAGGTGAAATCCTGGAAAATGATCTCAAACGCAATGTGAGAATCATTGGTGAGTTTGACGACCCGACAAAAATAGAGAATATTATCGTCAAGCAGGAACGTGGAAACATCGTCTATCTGAGAGACATTGCCACTGTAAAATTTCAAGATCAGGAACGCACCAGTTATGCCCGCGAATTCCTCAACCCGGTGGTTATGCTGGATGTAAAGAAAAAAAGCGGTAAAAACCTGATTGAAGCTTCTAATAAAATCCGAGCTATCATCGCCAAAGCTCAAGCGGAGACTTTCCCAAAGAATCTTATTGTCTCTATTACCAATGACCAGTCGAGTATGACCCAAAAACAAGTACTCAATCTGGAAAACAGTATTATCATGGGAGTTATACTGGTCGTATTGGTACTACTATTCTTTCTCGGTTTACGCAATGCCTTATTTGTGGGAATTGCGATACCGATGTCTATGCTGATGTCATTTGTTATGCTCAATATCATGGGGGTTACACTTAATATGATGGTATTATTTGGTTTGATCCTGGCACTGGGTATGCTTGTGGACAATGGGATAGTCGTCGTAGAGAATATTTACCGCTTACGCAGTGAGGGTTATTCCCTCAAAGACGCCTCAAAATACGGTGTGGGAGAAGTGGCAATGCCTATTATCGCCTCTACAGCAACAACCTTAGCGGCTTTTATTCCACTGGCTCTTTGGCCGGGTATGATAGGTGAGTTCATGAAATATCTGCCTATTACTCTCATTATCGTTTTGGGTTCTTCACTTTTTGTAGGACTAATCATAAACCCCATGTTGACCTCTCTGTACATGAGACTGAAAGAGAAAAAAGTCAATGCCCGAAAAATCATTCTATATGCCAGTCTGTTTATCATTGTAGGGGTAGCATTGATCATTGCCGGACTTTCATTGTCCAACAAATACCTTAATGCTCTGGGGTTATTGAGTATTATTCTGGGCGTTTTAAGAGCTGTCAACACCTTCTTTTTTACACCGGCGACACAGTGGTTCCAAAACAGGTTGGTTCCCGCTTTAGAGTCCTCTTATGAAAGAACTTTGCGTTTTTCTCTGCGCGGTATTAATCCTTATCTGGTCTTTGGTGGTACGATTGCTTTGCTTATCATTACTGTAATTATGATAGGTATGTTCCCACCCAAAACATTATTCTTCCCCAATACACCTCCTAAACACGTGTATGTCTATATAGAATATCCTCAGGGAACGGATATAGAAAAAACCAATGAATTGACATTGCAATTAGAAAAAGACTTTGAACAACACCTCAAAAAATATGAGGTCAACGGCAATAATTTCTTAGTCAATTCTATTATCGGTCAGGTGGGTAAAGGGACTGCCCCCCCTAATCAGGGTTCAGGATCCAATGTGACACCAAACAAAGCCCGTATCACAATAGATTTTGTAGATTTTGAATTCAGAAGAGGGGTCAGCACAACCAAAGTGATGGGAGAAATTCGCGAAGTTGCCAGCAAGTATCCCGGCGTAAAAATAGTTGTTGACAAACCTAATAACGGTCCGCCTACCGGGGCTCCTATCAGTATAGAAGTCAGTGGTGAAGATTACAATGAAATTATACAATGGGCGAATAACATTAAAACGCATATTGAGGAAAGCAGTGTTGCCGGTTATGAAAAATTAAACCTCGATGTGGAACGGGATAAGCCAGAGCTCATTATTCATATAGACCGGGAAAAAGCGAGACGTCTTAATTTGTCAACCGGCCAAATAGGTGATGCCATACGTACGTCAATCTACGGTAAAGAGGTTTCAACTTTCAAGCATAAAGATGACGACTATCCTATCAACATTCGCCTTGATGACAAGTACCGCTATGACAAGAGTGCATTGTTAAACCAATTGATTACTTTCCGTAGTCAAAGTTCCGGTAGAATCATCCAGATTCCTGTTTCTGCCGTAGCCGATGTGGAAAACACCACCACTTTTAGTTCGGTAAAGCGTAAAAACACGAAAAGGTTAATTACCATTTCGTCCAATGTACTCAACGACTACAATCCTACAGAAGTCAACAATGAAATCAAGCGACTGTTAAAAGACTACAGCATTCCTAAAACCTTGAAAATATCATTTACGGGTGAGCAAGAAGAACAAGCTAAGCAAATGGCTTTTCTGTCCAAAGCCCTTCTCATTGCCATTATGCTTATTTTCTTTATCATTGTTTGGCAATTTAACTCCATTTCTACACCGGTAATAATCTCTACCTCTGTACTATTGAGTATGATAGGGGTTCTACTGGGGTTATTGATTTTCAGAATGGAATTTGTGATTCTTATGACTATGGTGGGGGTCATATCTCTGGCAGGTGTTGTGGTAAATAATGCTATTGTATTGATAGATTATACCAATCTGGTCTTAAAACGCAGAGGTTTAGACAAAGGTATTGCTGAGGATAAAATCGGGGATTTAGAAACCCTCAACGAAAGTGTTGTAGAAGGAGGTAAAACCCGTTTACGACCGGTATTACTAACTGCTGTGACCACTATTCTCGGGTTATTACCCCTGGCTTTGGGTATAAATATTGACTTTCTGAAACTCTTTACAGAGTTTCAACCCAATTTTTATCTGGGTGGTGATAATTCAGCCTTTTGGGGACCTATGTCATGGACAGTCATCTTTGGATTGAGTTTTGCGACTTTCCTAACCTTGATTGTAGTCCCTATTATGTATTATTTCTTAAAACGTATCCAACTGAGTAGAGAGCTCAAAGAAAAGAATAAATAACAGCACCCACTGTGTTGAGATTTATGAATTAAATAATATATCATTCATCATGAAAAAAATATATTTCTTAATCATACTAATGGGCTTAATAACCTTGTCAAATCAAGCTCAGGAAGTAACCGTCAATAAAGATCTCAAAGTCGGTCTGGTGTTTAGTGGTGGTGGTGCTAAAGGGTTTGCCCATATAGGTGTACTCAAAGCTCTGGAAGAAGCCGGAATTACCGTTGATTATATAGGTGGCACGAGTATGGGAGCTATCGTAGGCGGACTATATGCTTCCGGTTATAGTGCACAAGAGATTATTGACATTGCTCACGACTTGAACTTTGAGAATTATATGGATGAAGAAATCAGCAGATCCAATAAACCTTTTCACATCAAAGAAAATGATGATAAATACGTCATCGAAGTGCCTGTAAAGAATTTTGAACTGTCTTTACCTTCAGGTTTTACTCAGGGAGTTCAAATCATGAATAAAGTATCCAAATACACGCAACACGTGAGTGACATCAAAGATTTTAACGATTTACCTATCCCTTTTTTATGCGTAGCTACAAATCTGGAAAATGGTGAAGAAGTCATTCTGAATCATGGGGATCTTTCTGAAGCTATTCGTGCCAGTGCAGCCTACCCTACAGTTGTAAAACCTATTCAAATAGACCAAAAATTACTGGTTGATGGGGGGTTGGTCAATAATTTTCCGGTTGAAGAGGTTAAAAGTTTAGGGGCTGATTATCTTATAGGCGTTGATGTAGGGTCAAAAAACTTGTATAAAAAAGAAGAATTACAATCATTGGTTAAGATTTTAGAGCAAATGGTCAGCTACCAAATGATAACTCCCGAAACACTCACAAAAGAGAACAAGGTCAATCTCTATATAAATCCCGTCAGTGATCAATACAATACTTTTAGTTTTGATCAATTGGATTCTATTATTGAATTAGGCTATAAAACTGCTTTAACCCATATGGATAAGCTTAAGGCTATCGCCAAAAAACAACACAGACCAAAAAAACCAACGTCAAAAGTTGTTATTCTAGATCGTTTTATTGTCAAAAGCATCCAATTTTCCGGCAGTAAAAATTTCAACAATGGCTATTTGTTGGATAAAATGCAATTGAAAGTAGGTAAAATCATTTCCTTTGAGGAATTATCAAACGGGATAGACCGGCTTTGGGCGACCGATAACTTTTCCAAAGTCCAACACAGGGTCGTTATGGATGGTGGCGAAGGAAGTGTTTATGTTGACCTGGTGGAAAATGATGTTTTATCCCATATTCGCATAGGGGGAACCTATGACGAGTTATTTAAAGGCGGAATCTTAGTCAACTTATCGAGCAGGCGATTAATTTTTGGGAATGATTTCTTGTCGGCTGATGCAGTCATCGGTGAAAATTTCAGGTATAATATCCATTATTTTATTGACAATGGTATCAATTTAAGTACCGGCATTCAATCGACATTCCAAAGGTTTGATTACAATGCCAATTTTAACGAAAGCTTTTCAACTTTTGCCCCTGAAAACAACTTTAACAACCTTGGTTACAGCAACTTCACAAATAAGCTGAATTTTCAATTTGTTTACCGGGATAATTTTGCCACGGGCTTTGGTGCCGAACATCAGCTAATCAGGGCTAAGAATAAAAACCCGCAGTATTTAAGAACCATTGAAATGATGCATGTAGAGAGTTTGTACGGGTATATGAAGTATGATTCTTTTGATCATAGAATGTTTCCTAAAACCGGTTTTACTTTTCAGGCTTTAGGTCATTGGTTTCTGGGGATGCAAAATAACTTGATTCCTTTTAAACCCTATATGCAAGGCCAATTGCTATTCGGGTATGCTTTTCCATTGGGTAAACATTTTTCTGTTCAGGTAGAATCAGAAGCCGGTTTGTCTTTTTCTGACAATACCCATCCATACCTTGATTTTCATTTGGGAGGTAGTCAGGATAATGAACTGCAAAACTTCAGAAGTTTTTATGGCTATCCTTTCGCCCATATAGGCGGCAAATCTTATTTAAAATCAGGAGTAAATATCAAATATGAATTTTATAAAAATGCTTTTATAGGTGTTGCCGGGCAAGCGGCAAGAGTGGAAGATAACATCCTTGATGACCTTGCTCTTTTTGAAGATACACATACCGGTTATAGTGTATTTTTGGGCGCTAAAACACCCGCAGGACCCATCAAAGTTACTTTAGCACATGCACCCCGGATGAATGATCCGATATTTACAGTAAAATTCGGTTATTGGTTCTAAACCTGAGTCAAAACATCATGAATGTCCTCCGGCAACCATACGCATGATTTTCAGATTAAGTCTGAAAAATTCAAATATTTGTTTGATATAACATGATCTGAAAAACCTTACAGTAGGCGTTGGTTCTGTGCCGTAAGACAAATTTGTATAAGGTTTTGTTATTTTTTTACTTTTATCTTGCATAATCGATAGGGTTTAGTAAAATCTTTTTCTAAATAGTTAAGGCGCTCCGGCAACTCGTGTTATTGTTTTAAGAGAGCGGCGTTTACATCGTTTAATTGATTAAAATTATTCGGGAATCAACCACCAAAAAGGTTTGTTTTTGGCTTTATACATAAACATATAATGCATAAAGAGTTTCATCCAGTGACCGGCTAAACCAACTTCACCTACGGTATCCCGGAGATTTCTACCCCATTTAGGATATTTTTCCCAGTCCTGAACAATAGGGTTTACAGTCATAACAGCGGCTTGACCTTTTCGGATACCATAGCCTGCAGACACAATACAGGCGGCACCCATTTTTGCCATAGAGGCAGTATGCGGATGCTCTTCTTTACCGGTTTTGATACGATGAGCTATGTTTTGAGCCACAATTTTACCAATAACCCCAGAGGGCATACCGGTTCTGGGCGGTGTAGGGAATATTTTTCTACCGTTGGGACTTTGCATAGGTTTTGACATGGCATGTGGCGGCGCAAAGGCAATCCCTGAAGCATACATATTACTGTAAACAGGACTTTGATACGTCAACGGCCAGTCTGAAGCCAGCCATTCTTCATAAGGTTTTCCGGAATAGTCTGCATCTACTTTCATCATACCGTTAGCCGCAAAAACTTTACCGGTGATGTCTTCTCCGTGTTTATCATAGGCTTTCAAACCTACACCGGCAAAGCCGGGTATTAGCATGGCAAAATCAAATTCCTTGGTGTGCATTTCTCCCCTTAGGTTTTCATAATGCACTTTGTTTTTTTCTACTTTATATACTCCTGCTCTTTTAATCCAGTTGATACCGTATTCTTTAAGGATTGATTCAACGAATATTTTGGTCGGGGTAACATAACCGTTTTTCTTGATATAAGCACCTCCCATACCAAAATCACCGAGCTCATACTCGTTGGAAATCCACCACAGATCAGCCAGATGAGTAAGCTTGCGTTTACCGATTTCAAAAGCGATATTGAGAATATATTCAAAGGCAGCACCCTGACAAGTTGCCATGGCATGACCGGTACCTACCAGAATGGTCTGCTTTTCTCCTTTTTCCATCTTTTCCAACGTCTTTTGCAAGGCTTCCCAAGCATGTGCCGCATGACCATACGTACACACGGAATATGTATGATTGTCAGATGACAGACCTTCTGTAGCACCAAAATTGAGTTTGGGACCGGTAGCATTGACCAGATAATCATACGTAACCTTTTCTGTTTTGCCTTTATCATCACCGGCAACATATTCTATATCCACATAGCCCTGGGCGTGTTCTGCATCGCCTTCGGGATGAATTGCCGTAGCTTTTGCCTGCTTATAAATAACCCCCATTTTTTTATACACAGGGGCTAATTTGAATTTCACCTGCTCCGGAGTCATTAAGCCTACCCCTACCCAGATGTTAGATGGCACCCATTGATAATTACTGTTAGGAGAAACCATGACAACCTCATGCGATTTATTTAAATACCTTCTCAAATAAGCAACAGCTGTATGACCGGATATACCCGCACCTAAAACGACGACCTTTGACATAATTATAAATTTAGAGTTGTTATTCTCAGAATAAAGATTAGTACAAAGATAGTCAAAAATACAATGAGATATACGGTAAATGACAGGTTAAACTCTTTAGACTTCTTGGCTTTCGCAGTAAAATTCATTTTTACAGACATTTACAACTTACACTGTAAAAATATTTGTCATTTATCAAAAATGCTAACTTTACATGATTGGTTATAAAATTTTAATTTGAGTTCAAAAATGCGAGTTAATTGCCTTATATTTGCCCCTCAATAGACTTTATATGATCCAACGTATTCAGACCATATATTTATTTATAGCTTTTATCATCTCGGCTATCCCGGGATGGTTTCTTTCCTGGTTTACTTTTGATGAAAACAGTCAAAATTTCCGGGATATGTTAGCCACTCAAGACATGTTTCAAATCATTATAGTAGCCGGTTTCGTTCTTGTGGGGTTATTGGCTATTATAAGTTTATTGAGCTTTAAAAACAGACTATTTCAAATGCGGTTAAACCGTGTCAATATAATATTAAACTTATTGTTATTTGGTTTATTAGTTTTTTATCTATACAAAGTATCCGGAGAATCATTATCCATAGATTCAATGAAGGGTATTGGGGTTTGGATTCCTTGGCTTTCGGTAGTGTTTTTGCTTTTGGCAAATACCACTATCAAAAAAGACGATAACCTCGTAAAATCTGTAGATCGATTACGGTAACCATAGTTTATTTAGTACTTTAGTCGTGCTGCTATTTGAAATGGCAGCACGATTTTTTTTATAACTGTTTCTGAACAGGCTGATTAGAGGCTTACCCGTTCCAGTGTAAAGCAAAACCGGGAGCCCACACCTATCGTACTATCGACACTTACCTCTTCTCCATGCGCTTCAATAATATGCTTGACAATAGATAGCCCAAGCCCTGAACCACCTTCTTGCCGGGAACGGCCGGAATCTACCCTGTAAAATCTTTCAAATATTCTGGATAAATGCTGTGGAGCAATACCTTCGCTACTGTCTTCGACACAAACTTTTATCTTTTGATGATCTATTGGACTAAAACTCACATGGCAAACACTGCTCTTTTTGGCATACTTTATCGCATTGGTCAGTAGGTTTTCCAATACTTGTTCTATACGTTTCATATCTCCATAAACCAAAATAGGATAATATTCCCGGTCAAAATCCAAGGTTATAGCATGCTGTTGGGCATTAATTTCCTTCAGTTCAAACACACTTCTGGTCAGTTCCACAATATCAAACTCCTGAATATTGAGATGCAAGTGTTTAGAATCCATTTTAGAAATAAAATCCAAATCCTCAACAATGTTTACCAAACGATCCACATTTTTGGCCGCCTGTTTCAAGTATTTTTTCTTTTGTTTTTTATCGGTTACATTACCATCCAAAAGAGTCAAAAGATAGCCTTGGATGGAAAACAACGGCGTTTTCAGCTCGTGAGCCACATTTCCCATAAACTCACGCCTGAATTGGGCTTGTTCGTTGAGGTTTTCTATTTCAGACAGTTTCTTATGGGCAAATTTTTGTACTTCTTTAGACAGTGTTTCCATATCAGAAGTGATGCGGGCTTTTTTCAAATCTTTGATGTTGAGCAGGGCTACTTCCTGATAAATGTTCTTGACTCTTTGGTAGATAAATTTCTCGATACGGTATTGAATAATGACAAATGAAACACCGTAAATAATAATGCCAAAAACAATGATATATACTACTGGCAGATGCAGCTTTAACACATAACCCGTCAAACCGAATAAGATTAACGCAATAACAGCCACATAAAATGAGGTTTTCAGGGCAAAAGAGTATGATCTTCTAATCTTCATCGGTACCCAATACAAATTTGTAACCGACTCCTTTCAGGGTTTTAAAATAACGGTTACCCAATTTTTTTCTCAATTTTCTTATGTGTACATCTATAGTACGATCGCCTACGACAACATTACTCCAGACGGTATTGAGAATTTCTTCACGCTTAAAAACATTACCGGGACTACCGGCCAGTAAGTATAACAACTCAAATTCTTTTTTGGGCAGTGGAATTACTTTATCGTCAATCCGGACCGTATAAGCACCGCTATCAATAATAAGATTACCTAACTCAAGGGTGGTGTCTTTTTCTTTATTTTCTTTGAGCCGTCTGGAAAGAGCTTTAATTTTTTTTAAAAGTATCTTGGGCTTAATAGGCTTGGTAATATAATCATCCGCACCGGCGTCAAATCCGGCAGATTGGGAAAAGTCTTCACCCCTGGCCGTAAAAAACACAATGATTGTATCTTTAAAAGCTTCTTTTTCCCTCAATCGTTCACAGGCTTCTATACCATCCATTTCGGGCATCATGATGTCTAGTATAATCATATGCGGATGATGTTTTTGAGCGGCTTTGATGGCTTCTACACCATTGGTTGCAGTATAAATATCATAGCCTTCATTGCTCAAATTATACCCCACAATCTCCAAAATATCGGGTTCGTCATCTACCAGTAAAATTTTGATGTCACTTTTTTTCATCACGCTTAGGTTTGAATAACCCCTCAAAAATACTGAAACTTTTAGCAAATTGTTATGTGATAACAATTAATTAACATAGCACGCAGTAATTAAGCCTCTTAAACAAAGTTTCACCTACGTCAACCACAACAGAATTAAGCCTTTATGACTGTTTATTCTTATATTAAGTTAATGTATCCACAGTCGGCAACTTTATCAAACCATAGCTTTATCATAAATATAAGGTAACACGCTCTATGGTCATAGATTCTACTTTTGCCCCGGTGAGTTGTGAGACACACAACTTGATTATCACTTATTGAATTTAAAAACAAAACTAACTTTTTTAAACATGAAAAAATTAATCTCATCAGCATTATTTGCTATAACATTTGGTTTATTTATAAGCTCTTGTAGTTCTGAAGATGTAAAAGAGCCTACTTGTTCAGACGGGATTCAAAACCAAGGAGAAACAGCTATTGATTGTGGAGGCCCTTGTGGAGACTGTGCCCATATTGTTACCGGTAAAATAACAGAGAACACAACATGGACCAATGATCAAATCTGGGTTATTGAGAAACATGTGGTTGTAACCGATGGGGTTACATTAACCATTGAACCGGGAACTATTATCAAAGGAAAAGAAGGTCAAGGGACTTTAGCATCTGCTTTAATTATTGAAAAAGGAGCCAAAATAATGGCAGAAGGAACGGCAGACGCCCCAATTATATTCACCAGTATCAATGATAATATCGCTTTGGATCAAACGTCAGGGACTAATTTAAGTATCGCTGACACCGGTCTTTGGGGAGGACTTATCATTTTGGGTAAAGCCACCGGTTCTTTTGAAGGAAATGTTACTGAGTTCAACATCGAAGGTATTGCCGCAAGCGATGAATATGGCTCATACGGCGGTACTGATGATACTGACAATTCCGGCAGTTTAAAATACGTTTCTATCCGTCATGGCGGCACTGATCTCGGTGAAGGCGATGAAATCAACGG
>PDWI01012799.1_pt1 | contig 14507 bp, 13 predicted proteins | sample 1430891 | NCBI WGS metagenome assembly PDWI01 (sample SAMN01162508, study PRJNA174530) | Oral metagenome, whole genome shotgun sequencing project. | biome: Marine environment; feature: Marine mammal; material: Swab sample of the gingival sulcus; isolation source: swab sample of gingival sulcus...
TGTCATCGCCAATCAGGATCAGTTCCGCAAATTATCTATTGAATACAGCCAGCTGGAGCCGGTCGCGCTGGGCTTCCGCGAATATCAGCAGACACTGGAGGACATGGAAACCGCACAGGAAATGCTGACTGACCCGGAAATGAGGGCAATGGCAGAAGAAGAACTGCCAAAGGCAAAAGATAAACTGGCTGCACAGGAGTTGGTGCTGCAAAGAGCACTGCTGCCAAAAGACCCGCATGATGACAGCAATATTTTTCTGGAAGTCCGTGCTGGTACCGGCGGTGACGAGGCTGCCATTTTTGCCGGAGACCTGTTCCGCATGTATACACGTTACGCCGAACAAATGCGCTGGCAAACCGAGATTATCAGTCAGAATGAAAGCGAGCATGGTGGCTACAAAGAAATCATTGCCCGCATGACAGGCAATAATGTTTACTCACGACTCAAATTTGAATCCGGGGCACATCGCGTACAGCGGGTGCCGGAAACCGAATCACAAGGCCGTATTCACACATCCGCCGCCACGGTCGCTATTATGCCGGAAGCAGATGAAGTGGAGGCACAGGCAATCAATAGTGCTGATTTGCGGGTGGACACCTATCGTGCCTCAGGTGCCGGTGGTCAGCACGTGAACAAGACCGACTCCGCCATTCGTCTGACACACTTGCCCACCGGTATTGTGGTGGAATGTCAGGATGAACGCTCCCAACACAAAAACCGTGCACGGGCCCTGTCATTATTACAGGCTAGATTGCTGGAGAAGGAGCGTCAGCAACAGGCTTCTGAACAGGCCGAGACACGGCGTAATTTAGTGGGTTCCGGTGATCGTTCCGAGCGTATCCGTACCTATAATTTCCCTCAGGGGCGAGTGACCGATCATCGCATCAATCTGACGCTGTATAAACTGGATGACATCCTTGCCGGTCAGCTGGATCAGATCATTGAGCCACTGATTAATGAATATCAGGCGGATCAGCTCACCGCACTGGCCGAAGACTAACAGCAAATCCAGACTTCCCAATGCAGATAAAAGACCTGCTGCAGCAAGCTACGCAACAACTAGCAGAACAATCAAATAGTGACAGTACCCGACTGGATGCCGAGTTATTACTGGCTCATTGTTTACAAAAACCGCGCAGTTATTTATTTACCTGGCCAGAAGTTGAGTTAAAACCGGAACAGCAACACTGTTTCGAACAGTTAATGACACAACGGCTGGCCGGACAACCCGTTGCATACCTGCTGGGACAACGTAACTTCTGGGATCTGACGCTGAAAGTGACACCAGACACACTGATTCCGCGTCCGGAAACCGAATTGCTGGTGGAAACCGCACTGGCCTTACTGGCGGAAAAGCCACAGGCACAGATTCTGGAAACCGGAACCGGTAGTGGTGCAATTGCCATTGCTCTGGCCAGGGCAATGCCCACCGCACAACTGCTGGCCAGTGATATTTCCTTACCAGCACTGAAGATTGCAAAAACGAACAGCCAAAGCTATGAGTTAAACAATATCCACTTTATGCACTCAGACTGGCTGAAGCAGATACCGCCGAAACTGCGCTTCGACCTGATTATTTCGAATCCACCGTATATTTCGGCAAATGATCCGCATCTACAGCAGGGTGATGTGCGTTTTGAACCACTTACCGCACTGACTTCCGGTGCTGACGGGTTGGATGCTATTCGCCAACTGATAAAACAAAGCCCAGCTTTTTTAAAACCGGGCGGTGTATTAATGTTCGAACATGGTTATCAACAGGGCAAACAAACCACAGCACTGATGCAGGCAGCAGGATTTTTTCAGGTATGCTGCCGGCAGGATCTGGCCGGACATGACCGTATTACACTGGGTCATGTCCGGCAGTGACAACTTAATCCGGCACCGTTGTACCTTCCAGTTTGCCATCAACACTGACATCTTCATCCCGCCAGTATAAGCGTGGTAATATTTTTGTCAGATCCACACTGGCACTGTAATCACCATCATTATCAGCATTGTTCTGATCCAGCACCGGTATATTGAGTTTACCGACACGGATACTGACTGTCTGCTGACAACTACTCTCGGAACAGTTGCCGCCAGCGCCATCATTCAGTTGACCAAAAATCAGCTGTGGTGCATCCAGAATTTCATTGAAGCCGGCAATCAGAAAATCATCCTTACTGGTAACAGGATTGCCTTCGGCATCCTGTATTTCCTCCCGGTCCAGATTGGCGACCGGCTGACCGGTCAACAGATCTAGAATATAGGCCCGTGAAGTGTTTTCTGCTGGACTGCAAACACCGGCTACACTATCCGCACCCTCTGCATTGGCCAATGCAAACGTGGTGAACACCACTTTATCAAGAAAGGTCAGCGAACTGGCCAGCACTTTCTCACCATTATGCGCCAGCGGATAATACCAGCCTTTCTTATCGTCTATGTGCAGGATATTGCCTTCAGCACTGTTACGCAGATCCGAAACCGAGATCAGCTGACTTTCGGTAATTGCGGTAAAATCGCTGGGTGGCACATTGTAGACATTCTCATCCAGCAACACATAAAAACGGTCATTATCACCGGTATCCAGCGGATGGGTACGATAACCACTGCCCAGCGAAACCGTTAGCACCGGTTTGCCCTGTGCCAGTCGCATTGCCGTATCCGGCTCGTAGAAAAACTTGCGCCGGTCACCATCCCCGTCAGTCGTTGCACCGAGATCGGCCAGCTTGGTCAGTGTTGAATCAAGGCTCAGCGCCGTGACAGTACCACTGGTATCAACACCGGTTTTAATATCCACCCGCCAGACATAACCACCGGTATCTGCAAAATACAGACGGTCCAGTGTGCCATCATTATCCATATCCAGCACCCGGATATCACCCGGAATACTATGCGTCAGCAAAGCTGAGCCTGGCACCGAATTACCCTTCAGTGACCAGATCAATTCACCAGTCAACGCATCAACAATGTAGACATCTGAGCCCAGTTCGGCACCGGGTGCTCGTGCAGTGTGATCCTGCTCTTCCTTACGCACATCATAGCCACCACCAAACACCAGTACATACTTGCTTTGGGTTGGATTATCGGGGTCTTTCATCCGTGACAGAGTTGGTTTAGACCAGGTTTCACCCAAGGTACTGTAACCCTCACTAATTGCCCCGGCTACACCATCCGGAGAGATTTTCCAGACAATGTCGGGCTTTGTGGTCGGTGAGGTAATATCCAGCGCGTAATACTTATTACCGCCGCGACGCATACCGAAGAACAGATATTTCTTTTTTACCTCATGACCGTCAGCATCTTCTTCAGTGAAGTTCCACAAGGTCAGTGGCCCATCCAGCCCGTAAACATGATATTTACTTTTGCTGTCAGCCATAAAGGTTGACTGATTCTTCAATAATGAAGAAGGCATAAAGGCCCATTGTTCAATACCGGTCTCAGCATCAATTGCATGCAAATAACCTTCATTAGTCGGAGCCATCACCAGCGTTTTATCATCATAGGCTACGACTACCGGCTTGGTATTCAGCATATCCCCCATGTGCTTGCGGATCACGACATCATCACCCTCAGCCACACCATCCTTGTAACCACGGGCAAAGTTAATCAGCGTATTGCGGGTTTCATCAGCGATATTATCGGTGGTACAACTTGTGACCTCTTCAATATTGACCGGACCTTGCACCTGATTTGGCTGAGATGTCGGCCAAGGCACAACAGCAACTTTATCGCCATCGCAATTATAATACCAACCCAGCGTTGAAGAATTAGTCAAATTATATTCTGTTTTGTAGGTACCCCGACTAAACAGCTTATTTGGCAATGCCATGGTACCGGTTATGGTGCTCAATGCAACCAGTGTATTGCTGGTCGCATCTGTCCATAAGCTGCGATTATCCGGGTGAGGAATCTTATTCGCCGCCCCACCTTTGGTCACCGTGGCACCGTGTACTTCAGGTGACCACAAATCCTGCGCATCACTGGAGAGTGCTCCGGTTTCGGTCAATGCGCTTTCATTATTACTGCCGACAATACTGCCATCATGAGTGAGCGTAAACTTGCGCAAATTACCCGACCACAACGGTGTACGCTTACTGTCCAGTACCGGAATATAGACACTGCTGCCATGAGAGAGCAAGGCATCCTTATCCACAGAAAAACTTGGTGAAGAAAATGAGAATGATTTTTTCTTAATAGAACTAAATATCTGCTCAAATGCTTCTACCAGTTCTTCAGAGGAGTCCGCTGTAAAAGCACCATTCTCAACGGTTGCCAGGCTGGCCAGATAATCCGTGCCATTCGGCTCATCGCTCATACCAAAGGCAACAGTATAAGTTTCTACCACCTGATCACCCGCAAAAGTAGCATTCTGATCGTTATTAGCCAGAAACTGGGTTAGTTCCGGGCCACAGGTACCACTGGTATAACCATTCGGGCTATCGACACAGGTACCACCAATCATATCCGGCACTGTAGTGGTAATTGTCGTACTGGTATGATCCGGCTTGAGCAAAGGTATCTCAAAAGTATTATAGGTTGTATCCGGGTATACTGACTCTGGATAACGTCCCGTACCATCCGTCGTCCGGTTCGAGTAATAAGGATATTCCGGTTTGCCATCCGACATCAGCACCAGGTAATTTGGCTGACATTCATTCTCAATTGGCGTGTTATAAACTGCATCACCGCCAGAACCGCCGCATACGGTATGGGTACATCGTGTGGCCAGTGTCGTGCAACTGTAGTCACCGTTTTGGCAATACCCATTACCACTGTCACCACCGCCCGAGGAAATCCACTTACAACAGCTTGATAACAACACTGATTTACAGTCTTTTTGCGAACCGTTGCACTGATTCCAGTTGAGATAACAGGTTTTCTCTTCTGTACCCACACAGTCTGCAGTGCCGGTATAACTTGCAGGGTGTGCTGCCCAATTGTAAGCAGGTGGGAATTTACCCCAGACAACTCCTTCACCCCGGTAATAACGTGCTGCTTCATACAGGGCATCAATAATCGGGGTATAACCGTTGGGAGACCAGCTATCCACCACGCTGGACAGAAAGTATCTGACCGGTAACTCAATCCCATCAACCGCAGTAGGCACTGACAGGTTATCCGCATCCGCAAAGCTGCCAATCACGTCACTGGCATTCTGATCAATCGGACTCACCGGAAAGGTAACCCCCTTGATTGAGTCCCAATGGTAATCTCGGTTGAGTGGCGCATTGGCATAATGCATCAGGCCCACATTAATCTTGTCCGGGGCGCCCATAATCACCTGACGAAACGCATCCTGCATGACCTGCATCCGGCTTTGACCACCGCTGCCTGACAGCTCAGTGCTCATACTGCCCGAAGCATCCAGCACAAACAGCACATTGGCATCCGACATCGCCGCATCATTCTGATAAAAAATTTCTGTTTCATCCGCCATAACCGACAGGGGTATCAACACCGGCAGACAAACCAGCAGCACATGGCTACTAAAAGCCTTGAGAGGTCGTAGAATTTTCATAACTGCTTCCTTTTTATTTATTACTATGAAATGGGTGCAATATTGATCAATATTTACCAGCAATCTTTGGTGGTATCAACAGGTGTTGCTGCATTATTAAATGCCTGTTTGCGTCCCAGATTATTCAGGGTAAAAGTGGCACAGGTTTTATTACTGTGGTTATCGTTTGTACATACTGTCCCTCAGGGCTGTCAATAGTATCAGCTGAATAATTCAGCTGACTCAGCGTTGAAGCATAACTGAAAGTGCGGCTGAAATAGGCTTCCTGACGCTGGACAATCTGCTGTAAACCGATCTGCGCATCGGAACGCTTGCTTTTACGCACCTGTTCGACATACGAGGGATAAGCAAACGCCGCAATAATGGCAACAATCGCCACTACAATCATAATTTCAATCAGGGTAAAACCATACTGTTTCTTTTTAACTGACATCATGCTAAAAACTACCTTATTGTTATCATAATTAATACGTTGTGCCGGGATTCAGATTTATTCTGATCTATTGTAAACTTTGCAAACCGTTATTCCGGTAACACGTCACCCGTTGCCGGAGTATATTTCAATACACCCTGAGCGTGCATACTTCTGGCTCCGGTACCGGCCAAACGGGCGATGGAGTCCATCGTAAACAGTCGACAGGCCACACCACCCGCATCCGGTACCATTTCCACACTCATGCCAAAACCTTCCTGGCCGGTACACATAATCGGTGGCCCCATACTGATCGTTCCGGTGGAATTGGTCTCACCATCATTCACAGCATCCGTGAAATCCCATGACTTTTTATCATCCGCCTCGGACACAGTCTGTGCAATATTAAACAGCGTGGTTATCCGCTCCAGCACAGATTCCGCGCTCTGATACGTCATTGCACCAAACATCTGATTGCCGGCAATACGCATATCCGTGACACCCATTCGTACTGCTGCGACACCAATAACTGTCAGCGTCAACAGAATCACCAGTCCCCACAATAAAACCGAACCGGTCTGTGTCTCAGGTCTGCTCAGCGTGGCTTTATGATTCATCTTATTCATTAGTTTCTCCACATTACATCCGGCGTGCGACATTCTTCAGCCGCACGGTAGTGGTGTACACACCGCGCTGAAAACGGTCATTGCGCGAAATGGACCGATCCAGCACCTGATAGACTTCTGAACGGGCATCCTGAAATGCTGGCTCTACCGAACGTACCAGTATCCCCACCTGTACACTGATAATTTTATCCCACATATTACTAGCTGCCACTGTGGTAGCATTCCAGTAGTTTTCCACCGAACCATCCGTATCACTGTCAATGCCATACAAAAACTGCACACTTTCCACACCCCGTGCCCAGGCCTGCCGATTGACGTGCAAAGAACCACCGCAACGCAACATGGGTACCGTCTGGTTCAGGCTGTTCCTCACCGAACTGGGTCCGACTGAAAACGAGTTATAAATCAGCCGTGAAGTAAAACCCGGCGCATTTGGTGGCAGACAGGCATTACGCAATACACCACCTGTACAATCTACCGCCAGACCACTATCAGCCATAAAGGTCAGTCCAATGGTATCCCCAGCAATCCCGGTACCATCAGCCGATGTGGCAATAGTGGCCGCATTATTAATGTTAGAAGCGCCATCAGCACAGCTGGCACCGGAAATAACCGTACCATTCGGGATAATATAGTTATCAATGGTCACGCCGGAATCGGAGGCATATCCGGCATGTGCAATATGCTGTTTCAGCGCCCGCAAAGCAGCCCGGGCATTTTCATCCAGTTCGGCCGTCTGACCCTGTAATTTATAGGTTTGCTTACTGCCGACATAGACTGTGCCAACTCCGGCGATCAGAAATAATCCCAATGTCATGGCAATCATCAGTTCCACCAAAGAAAAGCCGCCACAGCGGGATGAAAACGACCAGCTGGTATTGAGTTGTAAATTTTTCTTACTCATAATCTACCTCACTGTGAAAGTTAGCACTTTCCTGACAAGACAAAAGTGCGTTGTTATAGTTGTTGTATCTGTTAAATGACGGCATCAATGGACATAACCTGATTTTCCTCGGTCAGTTCAATAGGATTGCCATCATCATCGGTTCCTTTAAGATCCTTTTCCGTTACCTGTTCAGTCCAGGTAAAACTGACCGTGCAGTCAGTTCCGCTACAATTCACACCGAAACTACCATTCAGCAGCTGTGTATCAGCGCCAAAATTAACGGTACTAGCACTCACGTGACCACATTGAATAGTGAACAGATCATAAGCAGCCGTTTCTGCGGCACTGCAAGCCGTTGAGCCGACACAATCTTTCGACAAGCCAGCAGAACAATCAACGGCAGTCGTATTATAATCACCGCTGATCACAGCATCCCGGTTGGCTCGCATACGTTCAAACAGCTCATGGATCATAAACGCAACCTGTTGTTTTTGAGTGGCATTCTGTGCTGATTTCAGACTGGAAACCTGTAATCCAGCCAGACTTAACAGGCCGATAGAAAGTATCAGGGCTGCAATAAGAATTTCGACAAGATTGAGACCTGACTGGTGTTTGAGAGAGTGATTAGTCATGTTTTTTTATAATTTAATGAGTACTGTGACTTAGTATAACTAATATTTAGTTTGGCAGATAAATTTGACTGATAGGGCCGACTAAGGGATTTTTTTTTCTTACTAACGGCAAACTGCTATAAAAACAAACATTTTTTATGTATTCACAAAATACTGTTGTCACAGTCCAAGTCATGTAAAATACTACATTCAAATATTATTACTTACTAACCTAGCTCCATGATGTTGCTGCCTGAATCCGAAATTCCTTTTGTTGACGAATTGAACACTACACAGCTCAAACAGTTGCAACAAAGCTGTGCACAACGACTGAGTTCAGCGGTCATATTCAGTGATTCTTTGCAATCCGGTGGTGAAGGACCCAGGCTTGCCGTGATCCCTTACGGGCGCTACGAAATGGGTTCTGATACCCGCGAATATGGTCACTCAAGGCATGAATACCCACAACATCTGGTCAGCCTGCGTCAGCCGTTTGCTATCGGTGTTTATCCGGTACTCACCGAAGAATTTGAACAATTCCGGGCGGCAACAGAATGGCAACTACGCAGAGACCTAATCTGGCACAGCGGGCGTTTTCCGGCGATTAATCTGCGCATGCAGGATGTACAACTGTATCTGGAGTGGCTCAGCAAACAAAGTGGACAAACCTACCGTTTACCCACTGAGGCAGAATGGGAATATGCTGCCCGTGCCGGAACTACAACGCCATTCAATCTGGGCGAAAGTGTCAGTTGTAAAAATGTACATTTCAACCCTAACTTCCCCTACCAAGAAGCAAAGGAAAAACGCCGCTGGTATCTGCCACGCTGCTTCCCCAGCGTCAAGGTCAGTGAGGCCGGCCTGTATGAGCCGAACAATTGGGGACTGTATGATATGCATGGTAATGTCTGGGAATTCACCAGCAGCCATTGGACCACTTCGCATCTGAATGCCAATCGTGATGGCAGCCCGGCAGCCAGTGCTGACCCTCACTGGTATGTCACCAAAGGTGGTTCATGGTTTGATGGTGCAGTAATGGCACGTAGTGCAGCGCGGAAAAAGCGTTATCTGGATGAAATGGATACCAACCTAGGTTTTCGTGTCGTACGCGAACTTGACTGGCAGGATTAAATCATTTTCAGGTCGGGCCTGCGCGGTCATATTTCAGTGCCATACCACCCGGCCTGATATCCTGAATACGGCCATCGTGCCAGACCAATTGCCCGTTAACGAGGGTAGAAGCAATCGTCGAGCGGAACTTATAACCATCAAATGGCGTCCAGCCACAGCGTGACAGGCTGCTGCTATGCGTTGCCACCCTACCCCTTTCCACATCGACCAGCACCAAATCAGCCCAGTAGCCCTCACGGATATAACCCCGCTTGTGAATATTGAATATCTCCGCCGGGGCATGGCTGGTTTTCTGCGCAATCAGCGGCATGGAAAAAATGCCGTCATGGTAATTCTCCAGCAACGTCAACAGACTGTATTGCACCATCGGGATACCGGATGGAATATCGAAATAACTCTGATTCTGTTTTTGTTCCAGTAGCTGGGGGGCATGTCCACTGCCGACCACATCCAGTCGCCCGTCCAGCAGACCCTGGATCAGAGCGGCACGATCTTCCGCCGTTTTAATCGCCGGATTATACTTAATCAGCGCACCACAGGTCGCATAGTCTTCATCGCTAAAATGCAGATGTTGCGGGCAAACCGCTGCGGTTATCTTTTTCTCTGCCAACTCAGTTTCAGACAGCAGCTCCAGCTGGGCAGCCGTGGAGACATGCATAATGTGTAGACGGGTATCGTATTGTCCAGCCAGCTCCAATGCCAGCTTGGTTGCAATCATGCATGCACTTTCACTGCGAATGACAGGGTGAAATTCAATCGGTACCTGCTCTGCATAAATACTGCGATAGCCTTCTTCATTCTCAACGATGGTTGGCATATCCTCACAGTGGGCGCACACAATCAACGGCGCATCCCGGAACACCGCTGCAATGCTTTCCATATCGTCCAGCAGGTACTCATCATTCTCCACATCACAGCCCAGGTGGATATTCACACCGCAGGCGGAACGGGGATCAAGTGCCTTGATCAACTCCAGATTATCCCTGCCTGCTCCGAGATAAAAACCAAAATTGGCCCGTGCACGACCAGCTGCCAACCGCTCCTTTTCTTCCAGTGCTGACAGTGTACGTGTGCCACTGACCAAATCCGGTGAATCCAGAAAGCTGGTGACACCACCTGCCACCGCCGCAGCGCTTTCTGCCGCCATATCCGCAATCAGGGTTTCACCCGGCTCCCGAAAATGCACGTAATTATCAATCATACCCGGCAGTAAAAACCTCCCTTCTGCATCCAGCACCTGTTCCTGCTTAATATCCGCCGCAAAGGCATTACCGACCGCTGCAATTCGTCCGTTCTCAATCAGCACATCACCCTCGATGATATACCCTTCATTAACAATCCGTGCATTAACAATTAACAAACGTTCCACAACCCCTCCTGTGCAGCCGTTTTTAGTGCAGACGATCCAGAATCATGAAAGAGCAGTCAAATGGATTTTCAGTATCAGCGGGTCTTTCTTCAAAAAAAGACGGCTGCCAATGCAGATGATCATAGTGAGGGAAGCAGCTGTCACCGACAACACTCATATGGATAAGCGTAATATATAAACGGTCGGCTTGCGGAAGAAAATACTGATAAACTTGTGCGCCGCCGATAATCATCACTTCTTCGGCGTCACCTGCCAACGTCAGTGCCTGTGCAGGTGAGGCAGCCAACATGGCTCCCTGTGCGACAAAACTCTGATCCCGGCTAATTATAATATTATGACGTCTTGGCAACGGTCTGCTGCCAATGGATTTCCAGGTTTTGCGACCCATAATCACTGGCTTCTGCAAGGTATGACGCTTAAACCAGGCCAGATCTGCCGGTAAATGCCAAGGCATATCACCATCGCGGCCAATGACCCGTTCCGGTGTCATGGCCGCGATCATGGAAATCACTACAACAACACCTTACTTGATCACCCGTAACGAGGGGCGTTTACGCTGTGGAGGATTATCATCATCACCCTCTGTTACCGGCTCATCAGTGACCTCAATCACATCATCAGCAGGGTCATCAACATCACTAACGGCGGCCAGTTTAGGTTTCTTACCGCTGGCAGATTTGATCTCATCAGTACCCTCTTCATCCTGCTGCTGATACTCACTGGCAGAAAAGCTCACCCCTTCCACCGGTGCTTCACGGGCATACAGAGCTTCGATGGCATACATCGGACAATAGATGTAAAACGATACACCGCCAAAACGGGCGCTAAAGCTCAGAGCCTCATCGTCCATCATGAAATCCTGCACCGCCATCGGGCTGATATTCAGGACAATCTTACCGTCTTTAGTATGTTGACGTGGTACATTCACCGCCTCGGCTTCCGCATTAACCAGAATATGCGGTGTCATGTGATTATCGACAATCCAGTCATAAAATGCACGCAGCAGATAAGGGCGTTTGGGTGTCAGACTCATGGCCGGATTGCCTTCTCTGCCTTGCTCAGTGAAGCCTGGAAGCCGTCACGGGAAAAAATGCGATCCATGTACTGCAGGATTGGCTTGCCAGTACCCGCCGGAACATCAATACCGTATTTCGGCAGGCGCCATAAGACCGGTGCAATCGTACAGTCCACCAGCGTGTAGTCATCGCTGAGGAAGTACGGTTTGATAGCAAACACCTCCGCCGCACCCAGAACACTTTCCCGCAGAATCTCCCGCGCTGTATTCGCCGATTTCTCCTCACCGCTTTCAATATCCGTGACCAACGAAAACCAGTCGCGCTCAATACGGTACAGTGCCAAACGTGAGTGTGCACGGGTCACCGGATCAACCGGCATCAGTGGCGGATGCGGGAAGCGCTCATCCAGATACTCCATAATAATGCGGGCATCATACAACACAAGGTCACGGTCAATCAGTGTGGGTGTTGTATTGTAAGGGTTCAGCTCAGCCAGGTCGTCCGGCTTATCATCAGGATTCACATTCAGAATATCTACAGTGATATCTTTTTCCGCCAATACGATCCGTACCCGATGACTATCGGCACAATCTAGGGAAGAAAACAGGGTCATAACAGAACGTCGACTGGAAATGGATGCCATAACTAAACTAGAACTCTCGCTACACAAATAAAAAAAGCTACTCCGGCATTTTACACCGGAGTAGCCTCGGGAGATTATACTAAAACGCGGTTAATGAACATCCCTCCAGTATTCTTTCTTCAGGAAGTAGGCAACCACTGCAAAGACCATCAGGAACAGGAGTACCCAAATACCCAGCATTTTACGGTGCAGTTGCGCCGGTTCACTAACATAAACCAGAAAGTTGGTCAGATCACGCACCACCTGATTATATTCTGCCGGAGATACACTACCTTTCTCCACCAGTTTCAGCTCCTTGGTGATATGACCGTGGCCATCGTCGTGCGTTTCCGCTTCCTGCCAACCTTGTAGTTCCCACAGCACATGCGGCATACCGGCATTTTCAAACACGGTATTATTGACTCCCAGTGGTCGGGAAGGATCCAGATAAAACGCTTTCAGGAAACTGTAAATCCAGTCACCACCACGAGAACGACCTACCAGCGACAGATCCGGTGGTGCTGAACCGAAGGCAGCCTCACCGTATTCAGCCGTCATGCCATTTTTCATCAGCTCACCCACTTTGGTCGGATCACCCTTGGTGCGGGTGAAGATCAGGTTATCCGCGACCTGCTTGTCGGTTAACCCCAGATCCTTGGCGACCCGGTTATAACGGCTGAAGTCCAGCGAATGACATCCCATGCAGTAGTTGACGAAATACTTTGCCCCCCGTTGCAGGCTGGACTTGTTGTGAATATCAATATCCGCATCTTCCAAAGCAACATGCCCCGCCGAAGCTACCACACCCGAGACCGGCAACATGGCTGCACTCAGTGCGAACATTACACTTGCAATAAACTTTTTCATGTTGTCAAACCTCATTCCGTAACCCGTTCAGGAACTGCTTTTTCTTCATTACAACTGGCCTTAAAGGCTGGCAGTAACAATGTCAGACCGAGATAAATCACAATCAGCGGGAACTGCATCATCAACTGTGCCGCCTCTTCCGCCGCTTCCGGATTATAACGGAACACATAGTCATACAGTACAACAACACCCAGCAGAATGACGAACCATTTAAGGTAACTGACCCTCTGTGGATAACTGTGAACCCAAAGTACCGCAAAGAACAGGAAGTAAATCTGTGTCATGCGGGTGCCCAGCTCCTTATAAACCGGTGTGACCGCTTCAACACCCATCCAGCCTAGAATCATGAACACAATTGCAAACAGGATCAGGTTCAGCTTGTGCGCAGTGTTACGATACCGCCAGGATTTAATTGGGTTACGATCCAGCCACGGCAGGAAAAACAGCATCACAATCGCCGCAAACATCGCCACCGTACCCCACCACGGATCAGGGATAGCACGCAACACGGTATAGAATGGGGTGAAATACCAGACCGGAGCAATGTGTTCCGGCGTTTTCAGCGCATTGGCCGGTTCAAAGTTTGGCTTTTCCAGGAAATAACCGCCCATTTCCGGTGCAAAAAATACAATGGCGAAGAAACCCATCAGGAATACCACGACCCCCAGGATATCTTTTACCGAGTAATAAGGGTGGAAAGGGATACCATCTGCGGGTGCATTATCACTCCAACGATTACCTTTCGGGCCTTCCTTGATTTCAATACCGTCCGGGTTATTCGAACCCACCGCATGCAACGCAACAATGTGGACAAAAACCAGTGCCGGTAAGACCAGTGACGGAATAAAGAAATGCAGGGCAAAGAAACGGTTCAGGGTGGCATCACCCAGTACGAAGTCACCGCGGATCCAGATTGACAGTTCATTACCGATCACCGGAATAGTGTTAAACAGGTTGATAATAACCTGTGCCCCCCAGTAGGACATCTGGCCCCACGGCAACAGGTAGCCCATAAAGGCGGTTGCCATCAGCGCCACATAAATTACCATGCCGACCAGCCACAGCAGTTCGCGCTTACCTTTGTAGGAGCCATACATCAGCGCCCGGTACATATGCAGGTAAACCACAATAAAGAATGCCGAGGCCCCGGTTGAGTGCATATAACGGATAAACCAGCCACCCGGCACATCACGCATAATGTATTCAACAGAAGCAAACGCCAGCCCCGCATCGGGTTTATAGTGAAAAGCCAGAAACAGGCCGGAGAAAATCTGGATCGCCAACACCAGCATTGCCAGTGAGCCGAAGAAATACCAGAAGTTAAAGTTTTTTGGCGCATAATACTGAGCCAGATGGTAGTTCCAAGTTTCCATTAACGGGAAGCGATCCTCAACCCAACCCAGGAAACCAGTGTAATTATGTGCAGGACGTTCAGCCATTATGCAGTCTCCCCACTTTCACCGA
>PDWI01006592.1_pt1 | contig 14503 bp, 14 predicted proteins | sample 1430891 | NCBI WGS metagenome assembly PDWI01 (sample SAMN01162508, study PRJNA174530) | Oral metagenome, whole genome shotgun sequencing project. | biome: Marine environment; feature: Marine mammal; material: Swab sample of the gingival sulcus; isolation source: swab sample of gingival sulcus...
AGAAAAAAATAAAATTTTTAGGAGGTAAAAATAAAAAATAAAATAAACAAAGAATTAAAAAAAACATAAAAAGAAAGTGTTTTGATTTAAAACAAAAACCAATTTTATAAAATTGGTTGAAAAAAAAATACTATGTGCTATTATCGTAAGTATAATGGTGTTTGTTTTCAAAAAATTTATTATTTTTTGTTAATCATAATTAGAGAAAACTAAATAATTATTTATTTTTATCTAAATAACAATTTAAATTAAGAACATTAAAAAGAATACTTATAAGAATATCAGATTAGTGAAAGGAGAAAAATTAGTATGAATAAAATTCAAAAATTAGAAGAATTTATTATGGAAAATAAAAATGAATTAGTAGAACTTAAATGGAGTGATTTGATAAATACTTATTCAGAAAATTTAGGATTAACAAAAATTCTTTTAAAAAAACTTGGAGAAGATAAATTTTTTGAAAATGCAAAAGAAACTTTAAAAAGTTTAGATAAAAGTATAGGAAATTATATATCTAATGCTAAAAATCCTAGTTATCAGATAGCAATAGTAGGAGCAATAAAAGCAGGGAAATCAACACTAATAAATGCATTATTGGATTATGAATTAGCAAGTGTTAATGTAACACCTGAAACAGCTACTCTTACAAAATTTATTTATTCAGAAAAGAATTCTATAAAATTAAAATTTTATAGCAAAGATGAATGGAATGAAATTTGGAAGGAAGCTAAGGAAAGACAAGCAGAAATTTTTTTAGAAGAATTTAAAAATTTAAATGCAGAAAGCATAAAGGAAGAATACGTAGGAAAAGAAGAAATATATTTAGAATTTGAATCAATAGAAAAAATGAAAAAAGAGATTTTTAAATGGACTTCTTCTCAAGAGAAAGAGCATTATTTCGTAAAAGAAATACAAATAGGCTTAAAAGAACTTGCTCTTCCTCAGCAGATATGTTTAGTAGATACACCGGGTCTAAATGATATTATTGATTCTAGATCAAAAATAACAAGGGATTATATAGATATAGCTAACGCTATAATTGTATGTGTAAATGCAAAAACATTAAGAAATGAAGAATTATTAACAATAAGTAAAGTTTTTTCTAAAGCTAGATATAAAAAAGATAAAATTTATGTTTTGGGAACTCAAATAGACACTATGAATTCATTTGAAGATTGGAAAAAACAAAGAGAAAACTGGATAAAAATATTAAGTGGGAAAGAATTTTTTGAAAGTAGAAAAAAAGCAGAAGAACATTTAATTGGAATCAGTTCTATAGCTTATTCAATGGCAAATAAAATAAAAAATAAAGTATCTGAAAAACAAATATTAGAATTAGTTTCATATAGATTAATAACATTAGATTCAGTTATTGGAATATTAAAAGAAGTATCTGAGGGAAGTCTTGATAGTGATGAAGTTAAAGATATTAAAGAATCAATAATAAAATATTCTAAAATTAGAGAAATTAAACAAATAATCAATAATGGTTTATTAATTAATTTTAATAAGGATATGGTAATAGATTATACTGGAAAATACAAACTTTTAAAATCGGAAATTCAAGCCCTTAAAGATGATGTATATTTAAAAATAAAAGAAAAAGTAGAGGAATTAAATAAGTCAGAAGCAGAATTGAAAAAGGCTATAGAAGAGAAAAAAGATAAAATAAAGAAGATTGAAAAGTTAACTAGTGCTTTAGATGAAAAAATAAAAGAAACTAAAGATGATTTTAATGTAGATTTTTCTAAATTAAAACAAAATTTTAAAAAATTAGAGAAAGATATTAAAGCAATAAAAATTGATGACTAAGGGAGGAAAAGAAAATGGGTTTTTGGAGTTCGCTTGGGAGTATTATAACAGCTCCTGTAAGAGCAGTTGCAAGTGTTACATCTGCATTAGTAAATGGAGCTAGCAAGATTGTATCTGGAGTATCTGATTGGGTAAAAGAAAATGTATTTGGTTTATATGATACTCCGAGTTATGTAGCTAATAATGCAACAGTAGAAGAAACAAAGAAAGTGAATCAACTTCTAGAAAAGTGTATAGAAAGTTATAGAGAAAAGGCAGAAGAATACGATGAAATAGCAGCAAAAATTGTAAGTGAACAATTTGAAAATTTAAAAGAAAAACTATATGAAGTTAATTTGGTAAGTTCAGAAAAAATAATAGAAAATTATGTTTTTGAAATTTTTGAAGATAATTTAGAAAAAATAAAAAAAAGTTTAGATAAGATTTATTCTAAACAAATTTCTAATGTTTTTTCTTTAAATAATAAAAAATTATTAGATATACTTGAATTAGAAAAAGGGAAAAGAAAAAAAGAAAAGTTAAGGGAGTTAGCAATAGAAACTATTTCAAATGCTAATACTAAACTAATGAATGAATTATCACAGTTTCTTGAACAGCAAAGTAAATTTATCGAGAAAGGTCTTAATGACTATATGGAAAAAATAAAAAATATAGCCATGGCAAATGAAAATGAAACAAAAAAAATATTAGATGCAAAGTCCAAAGATATAAGTGTAGCAGAAGGGTTAAAAATTAGATATTTAAATTTATTGCAACAACTAGAATTATTAGAACAAGTTTTATTAAGGGAGGCATAAAAAATAATGAAAAAAATAGACTTAAATAGATTTATTTTTTCTACAAAATCAGATATAGAAAAAGTAGAAAAGAAAATAGAGAAACTTTCAAAACAACAAGAAGAAATTTTAAAAAAAATAGAAACTATATTAAAAGTAGAACAAGATATTTTAAAAACTATAAAGGATAATAAGACGGCTTCAGAAGAAACAATAGAAAAAACACATGAAATTATAACTCAATTTTTTATTAAAGACTTATTAAGTGAACATAGAGATATAGTAAATGAATTAACAAATAAAATATGAAATATTTAGAATTATAAATATTGAAAAAGTAGGAGTTAAAAATGTTAGAAAAATTTAAAGAGTTATTAGAGGTAATATCAGAAGTAGAGAAAGAATTAAATAGTAGTAAAGTCAAAAAAAAATCTTCTCAAATAAAAACTAATAAAAGAAAAGAAAAAAGAGAAGAAAAAAGAGAAATAAAAAATAAATTATTATAAATTAAAATGAGGAGGAAATTATGAGTCTTTTTGATAAAATGTTAGAGAATTTTAAGAAAGGGGATATTTTAGAACTATAAAATGAATTAAACAAATTAAATGATATAATTGCAAATAATAAAGTTGAAGAAGAAATAAAAAAATATATGGTAAATAATTTAGTTAAAGAAGATTTAAAAAAAGAAATAATTAAAGAATTAGAAAACTCTAAAGATGAAATTACAAAAGAAGATTTAGAGTTTTTAACTTTAATTGAAGAAGAAAGTAACAAAGAAGAAGAGGGGCAAAAAGATAAAACTAATGAAATAGAAGAAGTAAAGATTAAAAGAGAATTAAAAAACAAATTACTATAAAAAAGGAGTGTAAGATGGGAATTTGGGGAATTTTAAATATTGATAATAATATATTAGGTAGTGTTAATAATATAGCAGATAGTGTAGAAAAAGGAAATAAGGATAAAAAAAAAGAAGTAAAAAAAATAAAAAAAGAGGAAAATAAAAGTGAAATTAAAAAAGTAGTAAAACCTAAAAGAGAGATAAAGAATAAGTTGTTATAAAAGAGGAGGGAATATTAAATGGGAATTTTAAATTTATTATCTATGATTTCTAATTCTAATGGTATTATTGAGAAAAGTACGATAGAAAAAGAGCTATCTAATGGATTATTTGGACTTAGTGTTGCAGTTGAAAAAGCTCTAAAAGCTAAAGCCTATTTAAATGAAGGGTTTAATATGAAAGATATAGTAGAATTAGCACCTACTTATTGGGACCCTAAAACTTATAGTTGTTGGGAAAATTTATCTGAAGATATGTATTTTTGTACTAATAAAAAATATAGAAATGGAACTACTGAACCAAGTAAAGAGCTTACAGAACTTATACAAGCAGGTATAGTTGAAGTGGAAGAATTTATAAATTCAAGTTTAACAAAAGAAGTTATTGATAGAAAAAATATAGATGAAATAGAGCAATTATGTATGTCTAACGAAGCATACTCAACTGATAGAAGGGAAATATTGACTTGGAAAGTTTTGGAATTTTTTGATTTAAATTCAGAAACAAGTGAAGAATTAGAAGAAGAGCGAGAAGAAAGTAAAAAAATAGTAGTAAAACCTAAAAGAGAGATAAAGAATAAGTTGTTATAAAAAAGGAGGAGTAGCCAATGAAAAAAAAAGAACTATTAAATTATATTTCAAATATTAAGGCAGAATTAAATGAGGTATCAGATTTTGAAACCTCTAAAAAATCACTTGAAAATTTATATTTTAGCCTTGAAAATCAGCAAATTTTAGTACCTGTTATAGGAAATTTTAGTGCAGGGAAAAGTGCTTTTTTAAATTCCTTCTTGGAAAAAGATTATTTAGCGGTTGGAATAACTCCAGAAACTTCGTTAGCTACAGAATTAAGATATACTGATTCAGAAGAAAAAATTGAAGCTATAAATGAAAATGAAGAAATTGAAAAATATACTCTAGATAAAATAGATACTATTGTACAAAATGCAAAAAAATACAAATATTTAAAATTATATATAAATTCAAAAGAATTAAAAAGTATTGAACCCATAGTATTAGTAGATATGCCTGGATTTAATTCGCCTGTAGATTTACACAATAAAGCAATATTAGAATATTTAGATAAAGGTATACATTATATCTTCTTAATATCTGCAGTAGCTGGAACTATAAGTAAAACAAATTTAAGAGAATTAGAAAATATAGTTACATTAAAAAAGGATTTTTCTGTAGGAATAACTAAAACAGATCTTAGAATAGAAAATGATTTAAAAGAAATTAGTAATAGTATGAAAGAACTTATTAAGGATGACTTAGATTTAGATAAAAATATTCATTTATTAAGTATAAAAGACAGAGAAAGTATAAATAATTTAATAAATAGTATAAATATAGAGGATATAATAGAAAAAAGATATCTCTCACAAATTAAAGACTTACAAGAAAATATAATTCAAAATTTAGAATTAAAAATAGAATCTATTTTTATGGATAATATAGCTGCTGAAAAAAATATTAGAGAACTTAAGGATTCAGTAGAAAAAATAATTTCAAAAAAAGAAGCAAGTATTAGAGAGGCAAAAGAAAAATATGAATATATAAATACCGATAGTATCCTAAATAAAGTTGCAGCTGAATTAAATAATAGTGTAAATGAATTAACGGAAGTAGCTTTAAGTGGGAATAATGATTTATTTTCTAGTAGAATATCAGAAATTGTAAGAAATTCTTTAATAAATGAATTAGAAAAGACTATGAGTATGCTAACTTCTGAAGTAATAACAGATTTTGGAATATCTTTAAATCTAGAAAATAAAGAATTATTTAATGAACAGGTTATAGATAAAATCAAAATGACAGCTTCAAAATATATGGAGAGAGTTAAATTAAAATTTGATGGATTTACAGAAAAAAGTAAGACAGAAATTAAAGGAAAAGGAATCTATAAGGCTGGAATGACACTACTATCTGTTACAACATCAATAATAGCTCCAGTTATGGAAGTATTTTTAATATTTTTACCAGATATATTAGAAGGGTTATTTTCATATATTAATAGAAATAAACAACTTAAAGAAGTTAGACAAAAAATATTATATGAAATTATACCAAGTGTAAAAGTGAATGTTAGACCTAAATTAAAAGAAATTATTTTTGAAGAAGTTAATAAAGTTATAGTAGGAATATCAGAAAGTTTTGAAGAAAGTTTGAAAGAAAAACAAGAAATTTTAGAGAATACAAAAAAAGATAGAGAATTAAAAGAAATAGATAGAGAAAACGAAAAGAAAAAATATGAAGAAATTTTAAATAACATAAAAAATATAACTATAAAATAAAGGAGTAATCAATGAATATTTTAGAAAGAAATGAGCAACTGGATAAAATTATAGAAAAATATAGTTCATATTTACAAAGAAAAAATTTAGAAATTATTGAAGAACAGTCTTTATTAAGTACAAAAGAACTTATAAAAACAATAGAAAAATTTAGTAATGAAGAAAGATTATTAAAAATTGGAATAGTTGGAGAAGTAAAAGCTGGAAAATCAACTTTTTTAAACTCTTTAATTTTTGATGGAGAAAATATATTACCTAAAGCAGCTACTCCAATGACTGCAGCTCTTACTGAAATAGTTTATGGAGATAAATACAGATTACATATCTTTTTCTATTCTGTTGAAGATATTGAAGAAATGAAAAAAAATTCAGAACTTTATGAAAAAATATATGAAGAAGAATATAATAAAGCTGTAGAAAAAAGAAAGGAACTTCTTAAAAAGCATCAAAAAGAATGGAATGAAGAAGAAGAGAAGAAAATAGCAAAAAAAATAGATGTAGGATCAGATATATTAGTTTCATCTTATGAACAATATTCTAAAATAAAAGAAAGTGGAATTGATTACTCAGATCTTCAAGATAAAGTAATAGAAGTAGATACATTGCAAGAAATTCAAGAAGTTATGAAAAAGTATGTTGGAGTTAATGGAGAATACATGCCATTTACAAAAAATACAAAAATAGAATTAGCTATAGAAAATTTAAAAGAGATAGAAATAGTTGATACTCCTGGAATAAATGATCCTATAGTTTCTAGAACACAAAGAACAAAAGAATTACTACAAAAATGTGATGTGATTTTAGCTTTATCATCAGCAGAGAGTTTTCTTAAAAATACAGATGTTGAATTAATAGAAAATATAAAAGATATAGGAATAAGTCAAATATATTTAATTGCTTCTAAAGGTGATACTAATTTATTTGGAGCAGAATTTAAAAATAAAGATTTATTTTCAAACTTAAATGAAATAAAAAATAAATTAAAAAAAGTATTAGAAAATAGTTCTTTAAATAAAATGATAAAAAATGAAATTATTTTAAGTTCAGGAATGGCAGAAAGTATTTTAAAAAAACTTGATAATATCCAAGAACATAAAGAGGAAAATAAATTATTAAATGATTTAGTAGAATTTTATGGAGATTATTTCAATAAAAATAACAAAGATTTATTAATAAATAATTTGAAAAAATTATCAAATTTAGATAATATTATAAATATTTTAAAAGAAATAAAAAAAGATAAAGAAGAGATAATAGATAAAAGAAAAAATGATTTTTTTGAAAATTATATAGTAAAACAAAGTAAGTATATAAATACACTAATAGAATATTCTAAAAAACAGATAGAAGAAATAAATAATTCAGATATAGAAAGTTTAAATGAATCTATAAAAAATCTATCAAAATCTAAAAATAAAATAATTTCTTTATTTTCACTATCTTATGATGATATTATTAGAGATTTAAAAACAAATTTAAAATACAATTTAAATAATATTATTAATAAAAAAAGTTTAAGCATAAAAACATTAGTTTCATCATCTCAAACTACAGAAAATCATACAAAAATGGTTGATAAAAAAGGATTATTAAATGTGTTTGCTAGAGGTTTATGGGGTGGTGGAAGAGAAGAAGTAAGATATACAGTTGAAAAAATAAATACTACTCCTATAAAAGCAGAATTAGAATTATTAAAAGAGAGTATTAATTATGATATTTCAATTAAATATGAAGAAATTATAAAAAAATGGAAAGTGGATTTAAGCAAATCAATGGTAACTACAATTAGAGATAATTTAGATTTAGAAGATATAGATGATAACGAATTAAAAAGTAGTATTTTATATATTGTAAATAAATTAGAAATTCCAATATTTAATTATGATTATAAATTAAGCTCTCTATTAGCTAGTTCAGGTACAATTAATGGAAATTTAGTTGATGAATATGTTTCAGAAGTATATGAACATTTAACAAATTTCACCAAATTTTATTATAGTAATATGGAAAAAATAATAGAAAGTATTGATAACAATTTAGGGAAATTAAATCCGTTAGAAAAAGTTATAAGTAGAATAGATGAAAATTTAAATCAATTTAAAGAAAAAGTTGAAAATAAAACAGAATCAATTGATAATTATACTTTAATTATAAATGAATTAAATGAAATGTGAGGTCTTACGAGATGAATTACAAAAATTGGGAATTAATAAAACAAATATTGGAAGCTCCTAAAATAGAAGACAAAATATTTGAAGAATTAAAAAGTAGTTTATTTAGTAAAAAAATTGATTTTAATTCAGAAAAAAATAAATTAAAATTTTTAAATCAAATAGAGGAAATAATTAATTTTGATTTTTTATATCAAAAAAATATTATTGCAATAGGTGGAGGATTCAGTAGTGGAAAATCTAGTTTTATAAATAGTTTAATGCTAGATAGTATAAAAAATAAATTAAGTATAGCAATAGATGCCACTACTGCTATACCAACTTATGTTGTAAATACTGATAAAGAGTTTCTTAAAATATATTCTAAAAGTGGAGGAATTACATATTTAAAAGAAGAGTATGAAGAATTATTAACACATCAAAACTTAAAAGAAATAGGTTTTAATATAACTAATATAATGCCTTATATTGTAAAAGGAACAAAATTTAAAGGAAAGAATTTATCAAATATTTGTTTTATAGATACACCTGGTTATAACTCAGCTACTACCGAAATTACAATAAATGATGAAGATAATTCTGTAAATTTTTTAAAAAACTCTTCTACAATAATATGGGTGATAAGTGCTGTAAGCAATATTACGGAAAATGATGTGAAAATATTATCTAGCATGGAAAATAAAAAAATTTATATAATTCTAAATAAAGCTGATAGAGTTCTTGAAGAACAATTAGAGGAAAAAATTGAACAAACAATAGAAACATTGGATGAAAATTTTATAGAAATAGAAGGGATTTCTGCATATTCAAGTTTAAAACCCTTAAAAGAATATCCTTATTATAAAAAAAAATTATTTGAGTTTTTGGAAGAATTAAATTCTGAGATAGATAAAGTTAAAGAATTTAAAACTCTTTTGGAAGAACTTTTTGAAGAAAATATTAATCATATAGGAGAAAAGCTAGAAAGATTAAATTCGGAAATAGAAAAAATAGATAATTTTATTGAAACAATAGATAATTTAAATTTAGATAAAATAAAAATGGATAGAGATATGATATGTAGCTATTTAAATTCATATGAAAAGAAAAAAAGAGAGAAGAAAATAGATGAATATATATTATATCTAAATGAAACAGACAAAAAATTTGAAAGAATGAATAAATTACTTGATAAAATATTTGTTAAAACTGAAGAAAAAATTGAAAAATACATTTAAACTAATAACAATAAATACAAAGGATATATAAAAATGGAAAATATAAAATTAAAAACTTTAGCTGAAATATTTTCAGAGAATATTGATACTTTAGAAAAAGATGATTTAATCAAAAAGATTAAAGAACAAATAGAGAATATAACTAAAGATTTAGAATTTTTAGAAATAAATGAAAATATACTAAATAATTTAATAATTTTAGAAGAACTTCTAAATCGTATGATGTATGAACCCTATAATATATTTAAAAAAAATATTTTACTAAATTTTTTAGATAAAAATTGTGAAAAAAAAATAAAAAAAGATTTATTTTTGTTACCACTTATAAATTCTCAAACAGTTAATAAATATATATTTGATTTAAAAGGTGCTATAGTAAATAATAAGATAACTTTAAATGAATTAGAAAAAGAAACTTTAGTAGATTTATTTGAGGAATTTAGTTCTTTTCTTTCTGAAACTATAGAGCAAATAGATATAGGCTTTCATAATAAGAAATATTCAGAAATAATTTTTATAGAAAATACGGATACAATAATAGATGGAGAAGTTATTTTTATATCAAGTGTTTTAGAATTTTATTTATATTTACAAGAAAGAAAGAAAAGAAAAGATAAAAAATCTGTATATTTAATTATAACAAACAAAAAAGAATTTGAAAAAATAATAGATGAAGTAAAAAGTTATAATTATATTGTAGGAGTCTCTTTATATTATGATGAAATTATTTATAAAAAAGGAAAAACATTAGAAAATTATATCTTTGAAATAGAAAATAAAAAAGTAATTTATTTAGAAGAATTGATAGATAATATAATATTAGAATATATTAATATGATAGAGAATGAAAAAGAAAATAGGAATAAAATTTTAAATAATATAAAAGATTTTAATTTAAAAATGCTAGAAAATGCTTATTTAGAAAATAATGAAGAATTTGATAATTCGACTCAAGAGTTAAAAAATATTTTAAGAATAAATAATCTAAATAAAGAAATTAGAGCATTCAAAAACTTAAAATCAAAAATAATAAAATTAATATGTAATAATTTAAAAGAAAAATACAACTATGCATATGAAAAAATAAAATTATTATTAGATAGAGAAGGAGAAGATAATGAAAGCAATTGATAAATTTATATACCTTTCAAATATATTAAATGAAGGTCTTGTTGGAAAAGAAGATATAATAAAAGCAGGTTTAATTTCCTTGCTTTCTAAAAGCAACTTAATTTTAGTTGGTCCTCCAGGAACTGCAAAAAGTGAAATAGCTAGAAGACTTGCAATGGTTTTAAAAAAAGGAAATTGTTATGAATATTTATTAACTAAATTTACAACTCCTGAAGAAATATTTGGACCACTATCTTTAAAAGAATTAAAAAATGATAAATTTTTAAGAAATACAGAAGGTTATTTGCCAACAGCAAATATAGGTTTTTTAGATGAAATTTTTAAAGCTAACTCTTCTATTCTTAATTCTTTATTAACAATAATAAATGAAAGAGTTTATCATAATGGTAATATTAAACAAAAAACAAATATATTATCAATAATAGGAGCTTCTAATGAATTACCTACAAATGAGCCAGAATTACAAGCCTTATACGATAGATTCTTAATAAAAAAAGTTGTAGAATATATTTCAGATAATGATTTTCATCAATTATTAGATTTACAAAAGCAAGCTTGGAGTATCGAAGATAAATATAAATTTACAGTAGAAGAAATAGAAGAAATTAATATAGAGGCAGAAAAAATTACTCTAAGTTTAGAAGTTAAAAAGATATTATTAAAAATAAAAAATAAATTAAATAAAGAATTTTTAAATGATATCGGAGAAAAGATTTCAGATAGAAAATATGTACAATTAATAAAGCTTATAAAAATATCTGCATACTTAAATGAAAGAGAAGAAGCTTATTTAGATGATTTAATTATATTAAAAGATTGCTTATGGAATAAAATAGAAAATAAAGAAAAAATAGGTCAAATTTTTGATGAAATAATAGATAAGGAACTTGTATAAAATACAAATTATTCCCTTTTATTAAGCTAAAATTATAGAGTGGGTGTTAAATATTTATGAAAAGTAAAATAGAAACTATATTACAGAAAGTTAATAAAAGAAGAGAAAAAAAAGAAATAGAAGTAGGAAGTATAATCTATAAAATTGGAGAACAAGATAAATTTGGAATAGTTATTTCAGATGAAAAATATATAACTTTATTAGATTCTGAAACTAATGCAAGGGTAATAGAAGAAAAAATTTTTCCTACTTCTGAATATTTTATTGGAGTTTCTGAAGAAGAAGTTTTTAAAGATAATAAGTTATATCAAATAGCAGTAAGTAAAAAAAATGAAAATAATATTTTAAGATTAAAATATAAAAATACTCAAAAATTTGTTTCAAATATAATAGAAACTTCAAAAAATAAAAAAATTAATACAACTAATGAACTTAAAGAATTATTAAAAAAAGAATATAATATAAATAAATGGAAAAATAATTATACTAACTTATCTATAAAAGAAAAAAATAAAGAAATTGATAATTTAAAACAAAGAAAAGAAGAATTGCAAGAAAAAGCACATTCAGAATATAATCAAATAAAAAAAAATGAATTAAATGATAAATTATCATCATCAGAACATAAAGAAAATAAAAATTTAGAAGATTTGATAAAGAATAAAGAATTAATAAAAGACAAAGTTCAAAAAGAAATAAAAGATAATAAAAATTTAAGTTCTATAGAAGAAGATGAAATAATAGATAAGAATAAATATATTAATTCTCTTGAAGAAACAATAAAAAATAATAAAGATGAAGAATTAAATGATTTAATACCAAATCAAGAGATTAGAGAAGAATTGAAAGATATTTTTAATAAGATAGAAAAAAAAGAAGAAGAAAAAGAAAAAATAAAAAAAGAAGAAGAAAAAGAAAATATAGCGGAAACTAAAGATTTAGAAAAAGATATGAGAGAATTGATAGATGAAATAAATACTTCTAAGTATGATAATATAGAGGAAGTAAAAGAAAAATTTCAAGATTTACTTTCTTTAAAAAATGAATTAAACGATGAAAACATAAAAGGAAAAGAAGAAATATTAGAATTTTTAAATAATTTAGAAGATTTAGAAAATCAAATAGAGAAAAATAAAGACTATTTAAAAGGCTGGGACTTAACTTTAGGAGAATTAAAAAATTTATCAAATGATTTTTTAGATTATTCGGAAATCTTTGAAAAAAATAAAGAGCTAAAAAAAATAATTGATAAAATTGGAAGAAAAGAAAAAAAAGAAGAAAATATAAAAATAGAAAAATATATAAATGAATATGCAAAAGATGAAATTTATGGAATAATTAGACGAGATGATATAGCCAGAGTATTACCTACAGAATTAGTTTATCTTACAAATGAAGATACAGAAAATATATTTTATATGAAATTTTTAGAAAAAACTTTAGCTTGCTATGATATAAAAGGTGAAGAAGAAAGTGAAGAAAGTGAAGAAAAAAATGCGGAAGAAAAAGGACCTATAATAGCATTACTAGATACTTCTGGTAGTATGGGTGGAAATAGATTATTAAAAGCTAAAGCTATTTTACTACAAACATTAAAAATTGCTAAAATTGAAAAAAGAAATATGAGAGTATTATTATTTGGATCTACTAATGAAATAAAGGAATATAATGTTGATTCTGAATATTCTATTAATAATTTTATTTCTTTTATTAATAATGCATATTCAGGCGGAACAGATTTTGAAACACCTTTAAATAGAGCAATAAAAATAGTAGAAAAGGAAAAAACATATAAGTTTGCTGATATTTTTATGCTAACTGATGGTTTATGCCCTATAAGTAAAAATTTAGAAAAAAAATTAGAAGAAATAAAAAAGAAAATTGATATAAAATTATATACAGTAGTAATAGAAGGAGATGATATATCAGATATTTCAAATTTCAGTAATGAAATTATTAGATGTTAGTTAAATAATTCACACTTAGGGAACAAATTGCCATGTCAAATTGTTCCTTTTTTTCTTTCTTAAAAAGAGTATAATTTTAAATATATGAACAAACAAATTTTAAAATTAGAAGGAGGAAAATTTATGAGAATTGATGAAGAGGAATTAGATGGAATGTTTAATGAAAAGGAGCAGGAGGAAAAGATTTTAGAAAATGAAGAAGTAACTACTGATGACGATTTTGAAGAAATTAATATTGAAGAAATGGATTTAAAAGTTGAAGATTATAATAAACATTACTCAGCAGAAAACTTATGGAAAAAAATTAAAAAACTTACTAAAAAAATAGGTTTAAAATTAACTTCGTATGTTTTAATTCTCTATTATGTATTAGAAAGTGAAGAAGTTGGGAAGAAAGATAAATTATTTATAATAGGTTGCTTAGGATATTTTATTTTACCAATAGATATAATTCCAGATATAATCCCAGGAATAGGTTTTGCAGATGATATGGCTGTTCTTGTTTTAGGAGTTAGAAGAGTTATAAAATATGTAGACGAAGTTGTTAAGACAAAAGTTCTTATAAAATTAAATGAATGGTTTGATTTAGAAGATGATTATATAGATGGAGTTTTAGATAATTTATAAAAAATAAGGAGGAATTAAAATGCAACAATCACTAAAAGAAAAACTTGAAAAATTAGCTGAAAAATGTAAGGATGATTTAGATGTAATTTCATTGAAAACTTTATACGAACAAAAAAATACATCTACTACTTATACTATTACTACTATTAGTGATAAAATAATAAAATTAACTAAAAGATACTCAGAGAATAAAGAAATTAAAAGTTTATTACCTACATTCGATGAGATTTACTTGAATGATTTTCTTGAGATTTTAGAGCAAGATACTAATGAGAATACTGAAGATAAGAAAAAAATTAAAGAAGCAATTAAAGAAATGTTTGATTTACCAGAAGGGGAGGACAAAAAAAATTATATGGAAGTATTCGTTACAATGGCTTTAGCAATAGCATTATTGAAATGTAAAGAATATAGAGATACAGTTGAAATGAAAATGGTAAAGAAGTTATTAGATTTACCATTAAATGAAGAAAATTATAAGACAATAAGTGAATGCCTTCTAAATTTAGGGAAAAATTTTTCAGAAAAAGAATTAGAGGTCTCAAATAAAG
>PDWI01006593.1_pt1 | contig 14502 bp, 9 predicted proteins | sample 1430891 | NCBI WGS metagenome assembly PDWI01 (sample SAMN01162508, study PRJNA174530) | Oral metagenome, whole genome shotgun sequencing project. | biome: Marine environment; feature: Marine mammal; material: Swab sample of the gingival sulcus; isolation source: swab sample of gingival sulcus...
TTAAGTTGTTCCGATGAACCGGTTGTTCCTTTTGTTCCTGTGAACATAAAAATAAATATTAATTATCCGGAATACAGTAGTCTGAAAATGATAGGCAATGCCATCGCTGTTACCGGAGGTGCGTATAGAAAGGGAATAATTATATACCGAAAATCGGAAGGGGAGTTTGTTGCCTACGACCGAACTTGCCCTTATCACCCGCAGGACGTATGCGGAAGAGTTGATATTGATGTTTCTATGTCAACAGCAGAGTGTAAATGTTGTAAGTCAAAATTTATTTTACTGGACGGCATGTGTTTCGATGGACCTTCCAAATATGGACTTACATCTTACGATGCGACAAATTTTGATAAATATACCGGAATTTTGTACATCACAAACCAAAGATGGTAGAAAGATAAAATTTCCTTCAATCATTCTTTCGTTTTTTGTAATGTATTTATAATTAACAAATTAATTTGCGATTCAAAGCATAGTGTTTACACTCTTTTTACGTTTAATATTCCTTTTATTTCTTTTATTTGTAATATTGTTTTTTCCAATTGTTTGGTATCCTTTACTTGTATTTTTATCTTACATTTAAAGCCTTTTTTCTCATCAATATCTTTTATGTCTTTAATTTTTATTTTTAAGTCTTTCGTTATTTTATCAAATATCTTATTGAGAATGAAGTTCTGATTTGAGCCGGAAATTTCTATCGTAGCATAAAAATTTGTTGTATCTTCATTAGTCCATTTTGCTTCCACAATTCGGTAAGGGTATCTTCGCTTCATGTCTTTTGCATTCGGACAACTTGACTTATGTATTTTAGTTCCTTTGCTTACTGTTATAAATCCGAAAACTTCATCACCTCTTACCGGATTACAGCATTTGGCAAGGTTGAAATCCAGACTTCCCAATTTGTCTATTACAATAAAATCTTTTTTTTCTTCTTTTTCTTCGCTTAGGTCTAAGTAATCTTCAACTTTCAGTATTGTTTTTTCGTCTTCTTCCGTTTTGTTTCCTGCAAGCATTTCTTTTAGTTCCGTAGAGTCTATTTCGCCTTTCCCTATTGCTTCCAAGAGTTCAAAACTTGTGTTGTATTTGGTGTAGTGCTGTCTTATTTCGGTGTATATATTTTCGTCGCAGTTTCTTTTCAGTTGTTCGCATTTGTGTTTTAATATTTCTTTTCCTTCATTAACGTTTTTGTATTGTTTTTCCTGAAAGAATTTTTTTATCTTGGCTTTTGCTTTTTTCGATTGTACTATATTTATCCACTCAAGACTTGGAGTTTTGTTTTTATTTGTAAGTATTTCTACTACATCACCGTTTTTCAGTTTGTCGGAGATAGATTTTATTTCCCCGTTTATTTTTGCTCCTATGCAGGTCATTCCTACTTTGGTGTGTACGGAGAAGGCAAAATCAAGAACAGTCCCGCCCGCAGTTATTTTTTTCAGCTCTTTTTTCGGAGTGAATACAAATATTTCTCCGGTGAACTCTTCTTCTGTTTTTTCGGGGATTTCCGAATTTTCAAAGTTTTCTCTTATCTTGGACAACCATAAATCTAAGGAATTAACATTTCCGCCTCCGTTTTCTTTGTATTTCCAATGTGCTGCTTGTCCTTTTTCGGCGATATAGTCCATTCTTTGGGTACGTATTTGTATTTCAACCCATTGTTTTTCTTTGGTTATAACTGTTGTATGTAAGGATTCGTAGCCTGTGTATTTTTTGGGTTTGGACACCCAGTCTCTTAATCTTTCGGCTTTGGGTTCGTATATGTCGGTTATTCGAGAGTAAACTTGCCAACAGTCGTTTTTTTCTTCTTTTATATCTTTGTAATCTTTTTTCAATATTATGCGTATGGCAAAAAGGTCGTAAACTTTTTCAAAAGGAACACCTTGTTTCTTCATCTTAGTCCATATAGAGTATATTGATTTCGGTCGTCCTTTAATCTCAAATTCAAAGCCTTCATTTTTAAGTATTTCTCTTATAGGACCGATAAAATGTTCGATAAAATTGTTTCTTTCTTCTTTTGAGGAATCTAATTTTTTTGCTATATTTTTGTATATGGGATAAGCGTAATTCTTCATTGAAAACTCTTCTAAATCTGTTTTCAATTTATATAAACCTAAGCGGTGAGCTACGGGAGCATGTACTCTCGTGGTTTCTAAACCTATATCTTTTCTTATTTCTTCCGGAAGTTGGTCTATTGTTTTTACTACTGCCAATCTTACTACAAGTCTTACTATTATTGCTCTCACATCATTGGAGTATGAAAGAAGCAATTTTATAAGGTTTTCGTTTTGTTTTGCAATATTTCGTTCTTCGCCTCTTTTGTCTTTCAGTTTTTTTAATCCGCTTTTGCCTAATATTATTTTTTTTGTGTTTATTTCTGATAATTTAAGTGTTGATTTTATCAGTTTTACGGTTTGGGCAAGCTCCGGTTTTACATCATTTTCGTTTATGTATCCTTTTTTAAAGGAGCGCAACAGAAGTGTAGCCTGAACCATGATAATATCGTTCATTATATCCGGTATTATTTTGGCTGCTTTTAGCGACCGTTTTATTTTCAGCAAGTTGTAGGGGTCTTCTGTGTCTCTACAGTTCCAAATTATTGTGAATATTTCTGAAATTGCGGCGGTATCTTTTTTCGTGAAATTCTTTTCGCACAATTCTATCAATTCATCATATTCTTTTTTTACTTCCGGCGGTATATTTAAGTTCTTTGTATTCATTTGTATTATTTAAAAGTTTTAAATTTCTTGTTGATTAATGTTTACGGCGACTAAGGTGTATAAAAAAATCCTGCAAATTAATTTGCAGGATTTTTCACTTATCTCTACAAATTTTATTATTTTCCGTTTCCTAATATTAATGGCATACCGTCTTTTCCGCTTCCTACAATTACAACTTTAGAGTTATTCGATTTTGATAGTTCTATTGTTGCTTCTATTCCTCTCATTCGGAGTAGTTTGTCGGTTAAGCTGTTGTTTATAATTTGGTTAGCGGCGGATTCTCCTTCTGCTGCTATTCGTTTACGTTCTGCTTCACTTTTTTCTTTTTCCAACTTAAATTTATATGCAAGTGCCTCTTGTTCTTGTTTTAGTTTGTTCTCTATTGCTTGTTTGATTTGCTCAGGGAGTTTAATTGATTTTACCAACATTGCTGTCATTTCAATATTATTTCTTTCGGAGGCAAGGACTTTTTTTGTGAGTTTAAATATTTCTTCTTCTACTGCTTTTCTTTTGGTTGAAAAAATTTCTTCAGCGGTAAAATGTCCCATTACATTACGAACTGAGGCTCTTAGTTCCGGAATAACTAATTTATCTTTATATCTCTTTCCGAAATTGGAATGCAAATGACCTATTTTTGCGGGAATAGGAAAGAAACGAACCGAAACATCTACGTTTATTGATAAACCGCTTTTATCGAGAATATCCATGTGTTCTTCTATTTTCTGTTCTCTTACGTCGTATATGTGCATGGTATTCCAAGGGGAAATTATATGAAAACCTTCGTTATAAACATGTTCTTTATCGAGTCCTCCCGAAAATTTGCGAAAGAGTACTCCTTTTTCTCCGGGCTGAAGTGTTATAAATATTTGACTGCTAAGTATAATTACTATAATTACACCTATGGCAATAAGTACTATTAGCGAGGATAATTGTTTTTTCATTTTAGTTTTATTTTTATTAATATTCTTATTTTCTTAGTTAAAATACAAAGATACGAAAAGATTTTTTTATGAAAAAGCTCAACTGAAATATTTAAAATAGAATTAACAGTATTTTAGCCAATTATATATAATCTTGTCGCCGAATTCGGTCATTACGGATTCGGGGTGATATTGCACAGCGTTTATATTATATTTTTTGTGAGTTATGGACATTAAAACGCCTTTATTATCTTCTGCTGTTACGGAGAAGCAATTCGGAAGTTTGTCTTTTTGTACTGCCCAAGAATGATAACGTACTGTTCTGAAGCAATTTGGCAAATCTCTGTATATGGGTTCATCTTCTTTTTTTATGTATGTTTTTTCGGCTACGCCATGAAGAATATCTTTCTGTCGGTATATTTCTCCGCCAAAATATTCTGCAATCGCTTGCATTCCCAGACAGATGCCGAATATTGGTTTCTTTCCGGCATATTTATCTATTATCTCTAATAATTTTCCGGCTTCTTTGGGTATTCCCGGTCCCGGAGACAGTAATAAGCGGTCATATTTTTGGGGTAGTTTTATATCGAGCTTATCATTATATATTACTGAAATATCACAAATATTGCTTTGCTCTAATATTTGAACCGTATTGTAGGTGAAAGAATCGTAATTGTCAACAACCAATATTTTCTGTTTCATTGAGTGTTTTGTGAAATAAAAAAGGTTATTTGTTATTACAAACAAAAAGATTTTAATTCTTCGTACAATTTCTGTACGGGTAATCCCATAACATTAAAATAAGAGCCTTCTATTTTTTCAATTCCGGTGTATCCTATCCATTCCTGTATTCCGTAAGCTCCGGCTTTGTCATAAGGCTTATAGTTATCAACATAATACTCTATTTCTTCCTCCGAAAGTGTTTTAAAAAAAACTTTTGTTTCCGCCACAAAAGTCTTCTCTTTTTCGGAAGTGAAAATGCAAACTCCCGTATATACCGTATGCACCTTACCCGAAAGTCTTTTTATCATTTCTATTGCATCGGCTCTGTTTTTGGGTTTTTCCAGAATTTCACCATACATACAAACAATGGTGTCGGCAGTTATAAACAAGCTATTCTGTTTTAGTTGATTTTTGTAAGCTGTCGCTTTTTGTTGTGCCAAAAATTTAACTATACCTTTGCCCTTTAGGTTTTCGGGATAATTTTCTTTTATATCTTTCTTCACAAAAACCTCGAAATCAATATCAAGTCCTTTCAGTAATTGTTGTCTTCTCGGCGATTGTGAAGCCAAAATTATTTTATATGCTTTAAGTTTTTCTTTTAACATTATGTTTTCTTTTTTTCAACAAAGATATATATTTTTGAAACATAATATGAACCCATTTAAACTTTTAATTTTGACTTAAAATGAGCGAAAATTTATTCGGATAATACACTTTTGGAAGCGTCCGGCGATGCTATTTGCAAAAAATTAACGAAACATGAATAAATTTCAATCATAGCAAAATAAATCAGTCTCGTGAAAAAGAAATATATTTTTATTACAATAGCCGTATTATTGCTACTGATATTAGGTTTTATTTTCATTTCATCTACCGAAAAAGAATCAAATAAAGAAATTGTAACAACCGTAAAGAAAGGGAAATTTATTGTTACAATAACAACCACCGGCGAACTGCAAGCTGAGCGTTCCGTTAAGATATTCGGTCCCTCATCTCTCCGAAAAGTAAGAGTTTACAATGTAAAAATTACGGATATAGTGCCGGAAGGAATGCTTGTGGATTCGGGTGATTATGTAGCTTCTTTGGATAGGTCGGAAGTAACAAGTCGTTTGAAGGATTTGGAAGAACAGCTCGACGAAATGGAGAGCAATTATGTTACCAAACAATTAGACACAACTCTTACTCTAAGAAATCAGAGAGATATGCTAATAAATCTGAAATTTGAATTAGAGGAGAAAGAATTAGCATTGAAACAAGCAAAATACGAACCTCCCGCAACAATAAAACAGAAAGAAATAGATTTGGACAGAGCCAAAAGACAATACAGACAAAATCAAGAAAATTATAAGCTGAAAGAACAGCAAGCCAAAACAAATATGTATCAGGCGGAACTGTACATACAGTCTCAAAGGAAAGAGATACAAGAGATTATGGACATCTTAAAGGAGTTTGAAATAAAAGCTCCAAGTCCGGGAATGATTATATACAGAAAGGAAAGAGAAGGCGGAAAACGAAAAGTAGGCTCAAGCATTTCGCCTTGGGACAATATAGTTGCCACTTTGCCCGATTTCTCTTCTATGGTTTCCAGAACATACATAAATGAAATAGATTTCAATAAAGTAAAAGTGGGACAAAAAGTGGAAATAGGAATAGATGCTTTCCCCGATAAAAAATATTCGGGAGAAATAATAAATCTGGCAAATATAGGAGAACAAGCAATAAACAGCGATGCAAAAGTTTTTGAGATAATAGTAAAACTTGACCGAACAGATACTATTATTCGTCCTTCCATGACCACAAGCAACACCATATTTGTCGCCGCTTACGACAGCGTTTTATATGTTCCTTTAGAAACAATACATTATACCGACAGCGGAAATTATGTATTTAAGAAATCTCCTTTAAGACGACATTTTGTAATAACGGGAGATGTTAACGAAAATAATATCATAATAAAAAAAGGTCTTGAGGAAGGCGAAGAAATACTTTTATCCGTACCCGAAAAACCGGAAGAAATAACTTTTTCAAATTTAGAAGTGGTGAAAGAAATTGCAGCAGAAAAACAAAAAGCCAAAGAAGAGGCGGAAAAAAAAGCAAAAGAAACAAAAAGAGAGAACAGAAAATTTAAAGCAGAGAGAGGAAACGAAAATACAGAACAAAAAATAATAAATAAGGCAATGAAAAAAGAGATGAGAAGAATGGAAAAAAGAAGTAACAAATCAAAAAGAAGAAAAGGGAAAAATAAACAAATGAAGTGAATTTTTAACAACTTTTTCGTCGGATTAGTAAAACAACAGTTTGAACTCATTTAGGTTTAAACTTTTAACTTCGGCTGAAAAAAGAGATAAAATTTGTTCATATTATAATGAGTTCAATGATTTCGGCGAATCACTTCCATATCATGAAAAATAATTTGTCATTCTTAATTTAACAAAATGGAACGCTACTTTCACGATATTACCATAGCAATAGAATCAATAATATCGAATAAGATAAAATCTTTACTTACCGCTCTTGGTATTATTTTCGGCGTTGCAGCCGTAATAAGTATGTTGGCAATTGGAAACGGAGCGCAACAAGAAATATTGGAACAAATAAAATTAGCCGGAGTTAATAACATAATAGTAAATTCACTCTTTGAGGAAGAAGAGGAGAACAGCGAAGAAAATACAGACAATAAGAAGAAAAAATTTTCGAGAGGTTTAACTGTTGCCGATGCCGAAGCAATAAAAGATATTTTGCCTACCGTATCTCGAATAAGTCCCGAAGTTGCCTTAAATTCGTATATTACTTTCAATGGAAACAGAAAAAGCACAAAACTAATTGGCGTATCTCCGGCATATTTCGATTTGTACAATATAGAATTAGAAAAAGGCTCGGTATTCTCACAATATCAGGCAGAACACGGACAAGCCGTTTGTATTATAGGCTCGAAAGTAAAAGCCAAATTCTTCAGTAAAACAAATGCCGTAGGGAAAAAAATAAAATGCGGCGATGTTTGGCTGAAAGTTACAGGAGTAGTAGAAAATCGTTTTGTGTCAAGTTCCACCGCACAAAAAATGGGAGTCAACAATCTGAACGATAAGATATATATTCCGATAAAAACAATACTTCTTCGCTATAAGAACCGTGCATTAATCGCCACGACAAAAAATAATCGAAGAAGTGATAACAAAAAGAAAAATAATTATCATCAGTTAGACAAAATTATTGTACAAGTAAAAGAAACCGCCGACTTAATTCCCTCCACTGAAATTATAACAAGAATGATTTACAGACGACATTCGGAAGTTGATGATTTTGAGGTTGCAGTACCGGAATTACAACTCAAACAGCAACAACAAACAAAAAACATATTTAATATCGTTCTGGGAGCTATTGCCGGTATATCACTTGTTGTGGGCGGAATAGGTATTATGAATATAATGCTCGCTTCCGTTATGGAAAGAATAAAAGAAATAGGAACTCGTCTTGCAATAGGAGCAACAAAAAAAGATATTGTGGTGCAATTCATATCCGAAGCCATGTTCATAAGTATAACGGGCGGACTTGTGGGAATTGTTCTCGGAATAATACTAAGCAAACTGATTACCAAGTTCACCAATATTCTTACAATCGTTTCGCCGACATCTGTAATTATTGCTTTCGGTGTTTCCGTATCGGTAGGCATAATTTTCGGTTTTCTTCCGGCAAAAAGAGCATCGGAACAAGACCCCGTAGTATCACTGCGAAATTAAAAGTTCCTTGAATTAAGAATTTATTTAAACTTTTTCTGTTTCTTAAAAATCGTTTGAAATTTATTCATATTTCATTTTTTTTTGACAAGTAGTAGTATTATGCGCTTCAAAGTTTAACAGCATCAAATAATACACAAACAATCAAATTAATCACTAACAATTAAACATTAATTATGAACATATCGAAAAAAAAATACAGCCTGTTTATTATTCTCCTAAATATCATGTTTTTATATAATTGTAACAGCAGTTTACAGAAACAAGAGCAACATGAATATGCCGTAAAAGAATCCATAGTCAATGAAGCAGTAGACGAAAAAAGCAAAAAGATAGAATTGGAAATGACAAAAAAAGGAGATGAAATAAAAAAAGAATACAATACAGAGTCTTACGACCATATAGTTGAAAATCCTTTCGTAAGTACACTTCTAAATCCTGTTTCCACTTTCGGAATAGATGTAGATAAGGCTTCATATTCAAATATGAGACGTTTTCTCCATAACAACATTCTTCCGCCTCCCGGAGCGATAAGAATAGAGGAATTGATAAACTATTTCGATTACAATTATCCTCAGCCTGACGATGAACACCCTTTTTCCGTAAACCTCAGCCTGACGAATTGTTATTGGAACAAAAATCACAAACTTTTGTCAATAGGACTAAAAGGAAAAGAGACTCCCCTAAACAACATTCCACCCGCCAATTTGGTGCTTTTGCTTGATGTATCCGGCTCAATGAGAAGTCCCCATAAATTGCCTCTGCTGAAACGAGCCTTTAAAGTTCTGCTCAAACAACTTCGCCCCGATGATAAGGTTGCAATAGTAGTTTATGCCGGAGCAGCCGGTTTAGTTTTGCCTTCAACCAAGTGCAGTGAAAAGGATAAAATAATAGATGCTTTTGAAAAATTAGAAGCCGGAGGTTCTACTGCGGGAGGTGAAGGAATAAAATTAGCCTATAAGATAGCTGCCGAAAATTTTACAGAACAAGGAAATAACAGAGTAATTATTGCCACAGACGGCGATTTTAATGTGGGCGAAAGCAGTGATGCGGCAATGGTGAAACTGATTGAAGAAAAGCGCGAAAGCGGTATCTTTTTAACTGTTTTAGGTTTTGGTATGGGCAACTATAACGACTCTATGATGGAAAAATTGTCGAATGCCGGAAATGGAAATTATGCTTATATCGACAATATTCTGGAAGCCCAAAAAGTATTGGGACATGAAATGTGGCGCACTTTATACACAATAGCAAAAGACGTAAAACTTCAAATCGAGTTTAATCCGTATAAAGTAAAAGGTTACAGACTTATAGGCTATGAAAACAGAACGCTTAACAGTGAGGATTTTAACGACGATAAGAAAGATGCAGGTGATATTGGTGCAGGACACACAGTTACTGCTCTTTATGAAATAATTCCGTCAGGTTCGGAGGAGAAAATATCCGAAGCCGATGAATTGGAATATCGGAAACAAGAAGTAGTAAAGAGTGATAATATTCTGACTTTGAAGTTAAGATACAAACAACCGCAAGCCGACAAAAGTACATTGATGCTAAGACGAATGAAAGAAAGTGATATTTTTACGGATAAACCTGACGAAAATTTTCGTTTCGCAGCCTCCATTGCGGAATTCGGACTTTTGCTCCGAAATTCAAAATTTAAAGGAACAGCCTCATTCAAAGCTCTTCGAAATAGAGCAAAAGAGGCAATGGGCGAAGATAAATTCGGTTACAGAAAAGAATTTTTGCAAATTGTTAATATTGCAGAAGCTCTGTCGGAATAAGCAGTTTGGGCTTTTCCCGAGTTTATACCAGACGAAGAAAGAAGAAACTTTCGTTCATTTTGAAGGTGATTTAAAAAGTATGCTCTCATAAATATTTGGAGTTTAGTACATTCTCGTTTATTTTTGTAATATTATAATGGAAATAGAGTCCAAATGCTCCGGTAATGTTGTTTATACAGATGATTGGGATAGCTTTCAGGAAAATCTTTTGTTTTTTTTAAAAAACTATATAACCACTTAAACTCCTTTGATTTAACATTCTTTTATATAAATTTTGGGTACGTATAAAAGACAGCATGTTTTTTGTATCGCCTCCCAAAATACATATAAATTTGTTGCCTAAAATATTGACCCATTCAAACTTTTAATTAAAACGGTATGAAATATTTTTTTCTGTTTTTAATTATTTTCTTTTCAGAAATTTACGTTAATGCACAGCCTTGGTTACAAAATATAAAACAAAAACGTTCAGAACTTAACTATTATCAACAAAAAGATGCTTTTGAAAAATACTGGAAAGACAAAAAAATAGAAAAAGGAAAAGGTTGGAAACAGTTTCAGCGTTGGAATTACTTTATGGAGCCGAGAGCTTATCCTTCAGGGAAAATACCCAAATCAGCAATATATAATGTAAAAAAAAGAAAGAGGAGCCAAAAAAATTATGGAAATTGGCAACCATTAGGACCCGATTATTCGCCCCCTTGGTTAAAATCCAAATTATCTTATGGAATAGGAAGAATTAACTGTATAGAATTTCAAGCCGATAATAAAAATATAATATGGGTAGGCACACCTTCGGGCGGTATTTGGAAAACCGAAGATAAAGGGACATCATGGCACAGCACTACCGACAATTTTCCTGCGCTCGGAATATCCGATATAGTTATCAATCCTTTATATCCCGACAGTATGTATATAGCAACAGGCGATGCCGATGGTGAAGATACATATAGTTTCGGGCTTATGATTTCCTCCGATGCAGGAAAAACATGGCAACCCACCGAACTTAGTTACAAAATCTCCGAAAAAGTTTCCACCACGAAAATACTTATAAATCCACAAAGTCCGCATAAACTTATTGTGGCAAGTACCGAAGGAATTTATGTATCGGAGGACGCAGCCCGAAGCTGGACAAAAACTATTGACGGAAATTTTACGGATATAGAATTTAATCCCGACAATCCGAATATTATTTATGCAGCCGACTGTTCGGGCAGTTCGGCAACCGTATTAAAATCCGCAGATGGAGGTAAAATATTTATGCAAACAAATGCTTTCCCTGAAAATAACCGCATGAACAGAATAGAAATAGCTGTTACGAAAGCAAATGCAGACAGAGTTTATGCAATAGGGAGCAACGGATTAGATAATGGAATAGGTTATTTTAATGTATCCTACAATAGTGGCGAGAGTTGGAAATATAAGGAAGCTCATAAACCTGAAAAAAATTTGTTGGGCTGGAGTGCCGACGGCTCAGACAAAGGAGGGCAAGGTTGGTACGACCTTACTCTTCTGGCATCACCTCAAAATCCCGACTTAATATATTTGGGCGGAATAAATATATGGAAATCTAAGAACGCCGGCGAAGACTGGGAACTTCTAACAAATTGGAAATCCCCGAAGAAACAAGAATATATACATGCCGACCAACACGAATTATGCTTTTCCCCTTTCGACAAAATGCTGTATTCAGCTAATGACGGCGGATTGTATCGAAAAAATGAAAATGATGAATGGGAATTTATAAGCGACAGTATGGAAATATTACAAGTGTATAACATAGGCGTAAATTCCCTGCGTCCCGATATGATAATCGCAGGTTCGCAGGACAACGGAACAATGCTGAAACATAACGGAAAATGGAGCAAAATACTTTCGGGAGACGGAATGTGCTGTTTTATTGACCCTATATCGCCACGCATAATGTATGCTGAATATAATAATGGCGGTTTGATGAAATCAACCAAAAGCGGAGCCGATTTTAAAGATATTTCACCGCCTGCTGAAAAGGGGAACGGAGCTTGGGTTACTCCTTTTATAATAGACCCCAAGGACAGACATACTTTAATAGCAGGCTACAACGATATTTATATGAGTAATTCGGCGGGAGATAAATGGAAAAAAATCACTAATAATCTGTCGCCATACCACAAGATACAACATTTAGCTATTTCCGCATCAACAGAGAGAGTGATTTATGCTGCGTCCTTTTACAGTATTTGGAAAATAAATCTGTATCCTCAGATAAAAGTTGAGAAAATAGGTACTACATTACCAAAATTAGCTGTTTCTTCCATAAATGTATCACCGAATTCTGAAAATAAAATATGGGTTACATTGTCGGGATATGAGGAGGAGAATAAAATTTTTGTTTCGGAAGATTCGGGGAAAAGTTGGCATAATATGTCGGTGGGACTTCCTAATGTTCCGGTTAATTGTATGCTTTTGGACAATACGGGAAATGAATTACAACTGTATGCCGGAACTGATGTTGGCGTGTTTTTTTATGATAATGAAGCACAACAATGGTCAGATTTTAGCCGAAATCTCCCGAATGTTATAGTTAATGACCTTAAAATAAACGGTTTCAAAAAAAAGAATAAAATCATTGCTGCTACTTTCGGAAGAGGTTTATGGGAGACTTATTCCAGCCCTTATGCCGATTTTAGTGTTTCAACCACTGAAACATCTAAAAATAAAGCTGTTACTTTTACTAATCTTTCGTTTATATCTCCCACTAAGTACGAGTGGGATTTTGGAGAAGGCGCAGAACCCCGATTTGTAAACGGAGAAGGACCGCATACCGTAAAATACAAAACAACAGGCATAAAAGATGTAAAACTGACGGTGGAAGAGGGTGGCAGACAAAATACTATGCTCAAGGAAAAATGTATTACAGTTCTGCCCGATTTATTTAACATTATATCACCAAATCCCTCCAAAGGCAATTTTAAACTGAAGTTGGTTTCGGAAGAAATGGGTTATTTAAAACTCAAAATAATAGACAGTAAAGGTGCTCTGATAAATACTTTTAAACTTAATAAAAACATGGAAATGCAAGAGTTTAATATAGAAACGGGCATCCATTCAAGCGGAATATTCTTCCTGAAAATAAAGGGTTGCGGCTTTAATACAACAACAAAAATAGTTGTAAACAAGAATAAATTATAGCATAAAAGTTTTACTTTGACTGAATGTTGTTTAATTTGCGGATTTCCTCTTCCGTTAATCCTGTTTCTTTAATAATGTCCTCCATAAGTTCGCCGTATTTCAACATTTTTTTTGCCAATCTTCGTTTGGCTTCCTCTTTTTGCAGTCGTTCTTCTTCTTCTCTTTGTTTTGCTTTCCTTTCTCTTTGTTTTGCTTCTTCTTCTCTTTGTTTTGCTTCTTCCTCTCTTTGTTTTGCTTCTTCCTCTCTTTGCTTTGCTTCCCTTTCTCTTTGTTTTGCTTCTTCTAATTGTTGCTCTTTCTCTATTCTACTATCTATATAATCCTGTTCAACTTGTACTTTCCTAAGTAATTCACTGTCCAACGTTGCGCGTTTTAATCGTTCTATTATAGGTAGTAGTTCGTTTTTATAATTTTCCTCGTCTATTTCTATAACAGGATTTATTTTTTCTCCTATCAATTTTTGTATGAAAAGATTTAATAATTTTTCAACCAAAGTATCTTGGGACGATTTATTCTTTTCATTCGCTATCAATATGTAACATTTGTGAGTTAGCAGTTCTCCAAATTTACTGTTTACTTTTAGAGGCTTTTGGGCAACTATATCGTAAGGTATATTATCATATCTTATCGCCCGACAATCAAACTCTGATAAGTTAAATCCCAAAATATAAATAGCAACCAAAGGCAAAGCCTGTTCTTTAGTTCCATGCTTTGTTTTAATTGTTTCGGTGCGTGCGTAATTTATTCCGAGATATTCTCTAAATCGTTTTATGGGATTAGGACTGTTATATTTCTGTACTTCGATTAAAATGGTTTTATCTTCGCCTTTTTCATCTCGGATAACTGCCTTGTAATCAAACCTAAGCAGTCCATTGGCAAAAGATGTTTCTTGTGGTTTGGCTTGCAGGTCGATAACTTTTGTGTTAAGTATTACGGAAAGTATTATCTTGGCGATATTACTATCTTCCATTAAATACTTAAAAGCATTATCGTATAAAGGGTTTAAGATTTGCATAATGGTAATTAGTTAAGCACATCGTGCTTTTGTTATATTCTTTACAAAAGAATCTGTTTTAATCTTAATAAAAGAAAAAAGCATTAATTTATTTTCTTCTAAATCGGGAGCTTTATATTAATATTTCCTGTTTATAATTACACTGTGTGTAATCGCCTGTTTTATATCTATTTTTTTCTTCTTTTTCTTAACCATTTTTCTGTGTTTCTCAAAGTAATTTTCCTCTTTTATTGCTGTTTCTGTATTATCTCCCGAACTTTTATATTTTTTAGGTTTGGCACTTACGTACTCACTACGCGCCAAATAAGGGTCTTCAACCTCTTCTTTTTTCATCATTTCATCTAATTCGGAGAAGGAATCATTTTCGTTAATCTCCGAATAAGCGGTCTTTTTTTTCTCTTTTTTCTTCTTAGGAATAAACATACTTATTATAAATGCTCC
>PDWI01006931.1_pt1 | contig 14502 bp, 21 predicted proteins | sample 1430891 | NCBI WGS metagenome assembly PDWI01 (sample SAMN01162508, study PRJNA174530) | Oral metagenome, whole genome shotgun sequencing project. | biome: Marine environment; feature: Marine mammal; material: Swab sample of the gingival sulcus; isolation source: swab sample of gingival sulcus...
TCAAAAGAATGTTCGCGGTTAATTAACGCATATGCGACGGCGATAGTGGCGCTAAAAAAGCAAATTAAGAGAAAAGAAAAAAAGAAAAAGCGCTTAAGGCAGACAAACCTAAATAAGCGCTAATCAAAAATAACTCTATTTTATTGTATCAGAAAAATAAGCAAAAAGCAAAATCAAGAGGTGAAAAATGATAAAACTAATTGAAGTAGAAAAATTGAAGCCACACCCTAAAAACCCGCGCAAGCATTTGGGTAGCCCAATAGGCAGCTTAGGTGAACTGATTGAAAGTGTCAAGCAAAATGGCATTATGTGCTAAAAAAGCCGGCATTGAAAAGGTACCGGTAGCAATAGTAGAAATGACCGAGCGTGAACAGTTGGCAACTATGCTACTTGAAAATATGCAGCGCAAAGATCTAACTGTTTACGAAGAAGCACTCGGGTTTCAAATGATGATTGACGTTGGTGATGATATTAAGACAATATCACAGCAAACAGGACTAAGCGAATCGACGGTACGCCGCCGTACAAAGTTATTAGAACTTGATCAAGAAAAATTTGAAGCATCTGTTTCTAGGGGCGCAACCTTAAAAGACTTTATTGAATTAGACAAAATTGAAGATATAGACAAACGAAACGAAGTTTTAGAGGCTGTTGGCACAAATCAACGTTTGCGATTGAGATAGAATCGACAAAAGACTTAAATATAGAATACATTAACTGGTACAGATTTAAGGACATAGATGAATTAAAAACTCCAGACGACGCAAAGACAAGACAATATTATTACCGAGTAGAACATTATTACATAGATCTATTTGCTGACAAAGTGACAAGTGATAAAAATGATGAGATAGAGGAAGAAAAAAGAGCTGAAGAAGCAGCAAAACGTACCGCTAGGCTGGAAATGGCGAATGCAGAAAAACGCGCAAGGCTATTAAGACAAAACTTTGTTTTATCGGTTAGCCCTAAAAAGGCAAAACAGCATATTGCGGACATCGTAAAACTGTTACTAGTAGCGTCCGATCAATCTTATTTCAGTATCAATACAGAAGATATTATAAAGGTACTCGAAGTAGATGAAGTCGGCGACGAAAAATTTAATAAGATAGTTGAAAAAACACCAGAATTAGCGTTGTTAAAACTTGTTTACAACGAATGCGATGCAGAATACACGCGCGGATATGTTGAGAATAACTTAAATTATCGTGAAAACAGAAAATTTGACGCAATGTATGAGCTACTGGAAGCGCTAGGCTATCAAATATCAGATGAAGAAATAGAACTAAAAGAAGGAACGCATCAATACTATAAAAAAGAGTAAAGAGTAAGCTATGATTTTAGGAAAACTAGGTATACCAAACTTACATAATGAAAGTCAGCATTTAGAGGCGTATACGTCTGATGAATGCACTGTCAGACAGATGACAGATAAAGAGCGCGCTAAATACGGCGCGCCAAGCAAGGTAAAGAAAAAACAAAACTTAAAATATGGACAAATATGCGAAAGGGGTGTGAAAAAAATGCCGGCAAAGAGAACGACAAAACCAGATACATTAGCAACACTTATTGAACAAGATTTAAAAGCAATTAAAGAAACAATAGTAAGATTAAAAGAAGAAATAAAAGAATCACAAGTGATTCAAAATTATTTAGAGAACTTATTAAAGAGAAAAGAGGCGAAATAGAAATGTCTTATTATAAAAAGTGCAGCCTATGTGGTGCGAATTTAGACCCAGGAGAACGGTGCGATTGTCAGACTAATCCCGACATTTCACTTTATAGGATAAAAGTAGCAGATATGCGCGACTTTGAGCGCAGGGCTTATCTAATCAATAAGGCACTTGGCTTTTATGATGGCAAAGACGACATAAATGATCAGCGCGGTTAGATATCAAGAGACGTGTTCTTTCTATTATATATAGTAAGAACAGAAAAGCGCCTCAAGTTTTAGAGGCGCTTTACGTCCTTGTAATTGGTATTATATTTACGACCACACGAGGTTAAAGATGAGAGAATTTTTATTTGATGATTATGAAGATCTATACAATATCGATTTACAAGACACACCAGAAGAAAAGATAGAAGATAAATTCAGAGATAAAATCATCAAACGTTTTAGAATAAAGACAATCAAAAGCGGCCAAATGCTTGAATCAGAAATTTACCCAATATTCAAAACAAAACCAGTTAAACGCGACAAGAAAAAGAGCAAAAGCAGAAAAGCGCAAAAAAACCTAAACGACAAGAATACCAAAAAGCATGTTACAAGACTAATCAACACAAATTTCACAGATGCAGACACCTGGGCAACCTTGACGTATGACGCTGATAATCTGCCGGCAACAGTAGAAGACGCCAAAAGAGATATGCAAAATTATATTCGCCGACTTAAAAGACAATGTAAAAAACAAGGTCTGCCAGAGCTTAAATATATTTATGTGACAGAGTACAGAGAGGGTGAAGAGAAAAAGCGTGTACATCATCATATTGTGCTCAATGTAAAAGACAGAGATCTTGTTGAAGATACTTGGCAAAGACGCGGTCGAACACAAGCGCGAAGATTACAAGCAGATGATTACGGCTATGAGGGATTAGCACGCTACATCACAAAAGACGTGACGAACACAAAGCGTTATTCGGCAAGTCGTAATTTAGACAAACCGATTATCAAAACAGCAGATAGTAAGATGACAAAAAGACGCGCTGAAAAAATAGCACGTCACTTAACAGACACACCGGCGTTATTTGAAAAAATGTATCAAAGTTACACATTTAACGACATAACTGTAAAATACAGCGACATAGTTAGCGGCGCGTATATTTACGTGCGAATGAAAAAGAAAGAGGGAAAAAATGGGCGAAAAAACAAAAGTAATCTACGTATGCGCACCTTTATCGGCTGACATAGTAGGCAGTGTAGAAGAAAACATTGAAAAAGCAATGACCTACGCCAGGCGTGTAGCTGAAATTGGCTATGTGCCAGTAACACCACATAGTAATTTTAAAGGCTTGTTTGACGATACTAATCCGCATGAAAGAGAAACAGCGATGATGATGTGCCAAAAATTACTTGCAAAGTGTGATGAAGTATGGGTATTTGGCAATTTTATCAGTGGCGGCATGGACACTGAAATTTGGTTTGCCAAAATATTAGATATACCCGTCATGTATGTTAGAGATTAATAGTCACAAAAAGAGTAGGTGAGCAATGACAGCCAAAGAGTATTTAAGCCAAATAAAAAAAGCTGATTGGCGAATAGAGCAGAAACGTCAAGAAATTAAAAGACTAACCGAACAAGCGACATCAACGACAAAAGAGATAAAAGCAAGCATTCGGTCGCAAGGCGTTAAAGATAAGTTGGGTGACATAGTTGTGAAACTTGCTGATCTTAAAAAAATATATACGGCTGAATTAAACAATTTGGTCGAGTTGAAAGAAAAAATAATCAGAGAAATAGAGCAACTAGAAGATAGCAGATATAGTCTTTTGCTGTATTTAAGATATGTGAGCCACAAAGACTGGGGCGAGATTGCCAAAGAGATGAACTATAGCGAGCGTGGAATATACAAGCTACACGGGCATGCTTTACTAAAGTTTTCAGAAGTGTGCAGTAAAGTGCAGTAAAAAGTGTGGTATTATGATATTGGGGGGAAGAATAAAGAGCGACCAAGAGCGGTCGCTTTTTGTGTGAAGTGAAATGGCAAAACACAATAAGCAATACAACAAGCGGGCAAAAAAGTTTTATGATTCTAAAAGTTGGAGGGCATGTCGTCAAGCGTACATTGCAACACGTGTACTTGCTGACGGTGCGTTATGCGAGGTGTGTAGGGCGGCCCCTGGTTACATCGTTGACCACATCGAGGAGCTAACACCAGCCAACATTAACAACCCGATGGTTGCGCTGAATCATGATAACTTACAGTACTTGTGCTTAGAGTGCAGCAATAAGAAAACTTTTAGTGATGCACGCTTATGTTTTACCGCAGATGGCGATGTTGTCGAGATAAAGAGACGCCCCCCATCAAAATAATAAAAGTACCCGGTGACCGAACGACGCACAAAGCTCTGTGTAACACACACGATGTGCGCATGACCCCCACCCTAAAAAGGACGGCGAGAAATGGCAACAACAAAAACTGACAATGAAAACAAAACGGCAAAAGCGGCAAAAAGTCAACAAGAAATTGCACGAGATAAGCGGATAAAAAAAGAGATTCGCAAGTTTAAAAAACTTATCATCGACATGTCGAAAGATGAACAGACTTTGCCGATGATCATCATACAAGAACTGGCTTTCATGATTGTTACGCTAGAAGATTTGAAAGTAGTTGTCAATCGAGATGGTGTCGTTACGAAAATGCAACAAGGCAGTTATGTTATCGAGCGAGAGAACCCAGCTTTAAAATCATATAATGCCACAATTCAACGCTATAATGCCGCCGTTAAATTACTTGATGATATTGTCAATAAAAACGGTTTTTCAAGTGAAAATGAAAAAGATATTAAAAGGTTTATGATGAAAAAGACTTAAAAAAGCTATGAAAACATACCCGAAATCGTACAATCCGGTACTGGAATATTGGCAGTATATTTGCGAAAATCCAGACAAGGTTAATCGCAAAATTAAGCTGCAAATAAAAAAAATAGTGTCTGACATCACCGACCAAACGAGCGGTGTATATTACGACAATCAAAAGGCAAATCATGTGTTTGAGTTCTTTGAAAACTATTTAAGAAACATCAAGGGAAAAGATGCCGGCAAGCTGATTGAATTACAGCTATTTCAAAAAGCGATATTGGGTTCGGCTTTTGGAATTATATATAAAAAAAACGGATTACGTCGAACAAAACGCGTCGTTCTAATCATTGCAAAGAAGAATGGCAAGTCGGTATTGCAGGCGGGTACCGGGCTATATATGCAGTTTGCCGATGGTGAGGGCGGCCCTGAGTGTTTCAGTGTAGCAACTAAAAAAGACCAAGCCAAAATTGTTTGGAAAGTTGCCAAACGCATGGTCAATCACGAAAGAGAACTTCGCAAAAGTTCGCGTTCGTTGGTAGGTGAAATCATAACCGACTATAACGACGGTGAGTTTCGGCCATTGGCCAGCGATGGCGATACACTAGATGGCCTTGATATACACTTTGTTTCGATGGACGAATTTCATCAATGGAAAAACGGTTATGATTTATATGACATTCTATACAAAGGCATGGACAACCGGCAACAGCCACTAGCAATGCTATCGAGTACAGCTGGAACGCTGCGTGAAGATATCTATGACATATTGTACGATGAGGCAGAATTAATATTAAATAATTACGAATCAAATGGCGATTTTGCAGACGAGCAGTCGTTATTTTTTATCTACGAACTTGACGAAAAAGACGAATGGAAAGACTTTGACAAGTTAATCAAAGCCAATCCCGGGATAGGAACGATTCGAAATAAAGAATCGCTTAGAAAAGAATGGGAAAAGACAAAGCGCAATCAGTCGATGTATTTAAAATCGTTTTTAACAAAGAATTGCAACATAAGAGAAACAGCTTTTGAATCGGCACTGACATTTGAAGAACTCAACAACACAGCAACGTTTAACATCGAAAAATTAAAACCAAACTATGTTGTTGCTGGCATTGATATGTCATCGACAACAGACTTAACATGCGTGACGTTCTTATTTATGGTCAGAGATGACCCGACAATTTATGCCGATCAGATGTATTTTATTCCGGAAGATGTTGCGCAACAGAAAATTGAAACAGACAAAATACCGTACGATCGCTTTCGTGATCGCGGCATAATCGTGTGGGTACCTGGCAATAAAATTGATGTTGAACTTATTTGGGAATGGATTAGCAACTACACGGCGATTAAGGACTTTGTCGTCTATTGGGCTGGCTTTGACAGCTGGGGCGCCGATATCTTGATGAAACGCTTTAGAGAAAACTTCGGGAAAAAATGTGTCGAGGAAGTCAGGCAGGTGTTCAAAGTTTTATCTAACCCACTTAAAGAACTACTTGCCGACATTAAAGCCAAGCGCATTAATTATAACAACAACCCACTGACAAAATGGTGTATGGGCAATTTAACATTGCAACAAGACAATAAAGGAAATATACAGCCCAAAAAGGGCAAGCACAGATACAAGCGCATTGATGGCATGGCGTCATTACTGGATGCCTATATTGTATTTAAGAATCATGAGGATGATTATAAAAATTTGATTTAAGGAGTAAGCGTGGGATTACTAGATAAGATTTTTAACCCAGCCGCGAGCGCTGAACAAAAGATAAGAGAATATTTTGAAGTGTTGACGGCTTATCAACCAGCGTTTACGTCCTTTGAGGGCTCGGTCTATGAAATGGAGTTGACGCGTTCAATTATTCATTCGTTTGCGTCGCACGTGTCCAAGTTAAAACCAGAGGTAAGAGGCAGTGGCAATGACATTTTAAAGCGTCGCTTGCAATTTAAGCCGAACCCGTATATGGATACAACAAAATATTTGTACCGATTAGCAACAATTTTGATGGTTGAAAACAACGCGTTTATCATTCCGCTCTATGATGATTATGGGTTAATACGCGGCTACTATCCGATTAGTCCGAAAAGTGCGGAAATCATTGACCACAAAGGTGTGTTGTATATAAGATTCTTAGTCGGCGCGACGCACTATGCGATTGAATTTGACCGCGTTGGAATTATCAACCAATTTCAATACGAGAATGATTTCTTTGGTGAGAATAATAAGCCGATGAAGCCGACACTCAATTTAATGCACACACAGAATGAGGGACTAATTGAAAACGTCAAGAGTGGCGCCGCAATTCGCTTTATGGCTAAATTGGCTAACATCATCAAAAATGACGATCTAGAAAAAGAGCGCGAAAAATTCAGAGAGATGAACCTTGATGCCGAGAACAGCTCTGGTGTGCTTATCTTTGACCAAAAGTACGAAGACGTCAAACAGGTCTTTTCTCGGCCGTATGCGATAGATGATAAGCAAATGCAACAAATCAAGAGCAACGCGTTTAATTATTTCGGTACAAATGAAAAAATATTACAAAACAACTACTCGTCCGATGAGTGGAATGCCTATTATGAGGGCAAGATAGAGCCTTTTGCTATTCAAGCGAGTTTAGTGCACACAAATATGACATTTAGCGAAAGAGAAATCGCGCATGGTAACGAAATAATATTAACATCAAACCGGCTACAGTACTTGACGAACAATGAAAAGCTAGCAACCGTTACACAGTTGTTTGACCGTGGCTTTTTAACACACAATGAGGGCCGTGAAATTTTTAATATGTCGCCGGTTGAAAACGGTGATAAATACTTTATCAGAAAAGAATATGCAGAGACAACAAAACTAGACGTCGACGACCAAAAAGACGTCATCGAAGAAAGTGAGGAGCAACTTGAAATTTAATGTTGTGTACGGGGCGCCTTGCTCTGGTAAAAGCACTTACTGCCGCGAAAAAATTGGCAAAAATGATATAGTCTATGATTATGATATGCTGGCGCGCGCCTTGACGTATGGCAAAACACACACCGTTGAGCGTGGTGCAGTGCATCAATATATTTTAGACTTTAGAATGATGCTGATTAGGCGATTGAAAAACGAAAAAGAAATTGAGAATGTTTGGTTTATTTCAACGGTGCTAACAAAAGGGATTAGAGAGTTATTAGAGCCATTTTCGCCAAATTACATTGAAATAAAAACGAGCAAAGATGAATGTTTGAAGCGTTTGGAAAACGATGATGAGCGGCCGGACAAAAAGGTGTGGCGCAAGAAAATTGAAGAATGGTTCGAAACATATGGAAACGAAGAGCGCAGCGGCTTAATTAGAAAACTTGAAAATATGCAAGTGCGAACACTAGCGCTGCGCGCGCAAGGTGAGCAAACAAAAAAGCGCATTGAATCAACGCACTATGTAGAGGGCTACGCAGCGACATTTGATGCATACCCTCTTTTTGAAGACGAAGACGGTGTCGTCTATGAAAAGTTTGAAAAGAGTGCGTTTGACGCTACTGACATGTCAGACGTCATTTTCCAGCTCAACCATACCGGCAAGGTCTATGCGAGAAAAAGCAACAAGACGCTGATTTTAGAGGTGGACGACAAAGGGTTGTTTACAGCCGCGGACTTATCAAAGACCGAGACCGCGCGGCAAATGCACGAAGAAATTGCTGCAGGGTTAATAACTAAAATGAGTTGGGCATTCAAGCCGGGCGACTATTATTACGACAAAAAAACACGCACGATTGTACACACGCGCGTCGACAAAATATATGACGTGTCAGCTGTTAGTATTCCGGCTAACGATGGCACTGAAATAAATGCTCGCGACTGGGCTAACGGAGCGATTAGCGGGGTCAAGCTGGAGGAGCTAGAGCAAGAGGAGAAAAGGAAAAAATTAAAATTGAGTATTGATTTAGAGTTGGAGGACTAAAAAATGAATTTGAAGCAAATTGAAAAAAGAATGAAAGCTATTAAAACAGAACTAGAAAGCGCCGATGCCGACATCGACGCATTAACTAGAGAGTTCGAAGATTTGAAAACAAAGCGCGCGCAGCTACTTGCCGAAAAACAAAGACGCGACAAATTGTTAAGCGATATCGCAAACGAGAAAATTGGTCATCGTACACAGAGCTTTGGAACAGGCGACGATGCTACTGAGCCAGTTGACCCGTTTGGCACAGAGGAATATCGAGCGGCTTTTGCTAAACATATGTTAGGCCGCGAAATGACTGCTGCCGAAAGTCAGTTGATGCAGCGCGCGTTTACGCACACAACATCGAACACCGGCGCCGTTGTGCCAACGACGCTACAAAATGCTATATATTCTAACATGGAAGAAGCGCACCCGATTTTGAAAGACGTTCAAATTTTAAGAACGGGTACAATTATTAGCGTTGCTAAGCACGTTTCAATCGATGAGGGGGACGCCGCACAGGTTGCTGAGGGAGTTGCGAATGACGATGAAAAGAACACATTTGTTAACGTTCAATTAACGGGCAAAGATTTCAGCAAGCACATTGAGTTTTCTTATGCGCTTGGCAAAATGGCAATTCCTGCTTTTGAAGAATATTTAATAAAAGAGATGGGCGACCGCATTGGTGCGGCAATGGCGGCCGATGTTGTAGCGACAATTGTTGCGGGTGTAAACGCGTCGAATAAAATTAACGTCGCAACGGCCGGCACGCTTGCGCTGGCTGACGTTACAAAGGCTTACGGCCTTTTAAAAGCGTCAGGCGGCGTTAACGTGTATGCGAATAATGCGTCAATCTGGAATCACATCGCCAATGTCGAGAACGCAACCGGCAAGGTGTCGTTTATCTCAGATGCGTCCAAACAAATCGCTGGCCAGCTAATAGGTAAGCCAATTAAAGAAGAGGATGCTGCGCCAGCAAATACTTTATTGATTTTAGCGCCGCGAGCTTTTGTCTTTAACGTTATTCAAGACTTTATGGTCGAACGCGACAAAGACATTAAGCGTCACGTGCATATAATCGCTGGCTACGCGCGCGCCGAGGGCACGCTTGTCAACGATTTGGCAGCCGTTGTGTTGACAGTCGGCACAGCTGGTTAGAGGTGAATAATGAATGTAGAGCTTAAAAGCATGATGTATGATCGATATAATCCAGAGCGGGTTTTTTTGGCCGGCTCTGTGATTAAGGTCAACGATGAAGCGCGCGCCAGCGGTTTATTAAAAAATGGCGTAGGTATCAAAACAATTAAAGAGGCAAACGAAGAGTTAGACCCTGTTGATGGCGGCAAAAAAGTTGCAAAGAAAACAACACGGAAAAACAAGAGGTAGCAAAATAAGCGAGGTAAGGCATGCTGGATAAAATAAAACTGGCGCTTAGGATTAGTCATAATAAAATAGATGATGACATTCTTGATCATATTTTAGCGTGCAAAGAAGATTTGAAAAGGGTGGGTATTGTTAACATTTATGACGATGACAAGCTGATCATTCAAGTGATTAAGTTGTACGTCAAGTGGCAACTCAATTTTGAAAATCAAGCCGAGCGCTATTTCAAATCCTATGAGCGATTATCAACCGCTTTATCTCAGTGTTCGCTGTACAACGGAAATGAATAGGAGTTCAGTATGTTTAGCGAACTGATTACATTTGTTGACAAAGACTACATAACAGACGATTACGGCGACAGAGTAGAGCAGCGAAATGAGTGTGAAGTCTTTGGCCGAATGGATCGCGTGTATTTAAGCGAAGCGATACAAGGTGAAGCGGCTGGGTTAAAACCCGAATACCGCTTCACTTTATCTGATTATTACGACTACAACAATGAAGAATATGCCGTTTACGACGGCAAAGAGTATCGCATACTTAACACGCAGCGCAAAGGAACAAGACTAGAAATCAACTTGATTGGTGATGTTGAAAATGCCGCTACCTAACGCCAAAACGAGGATTAAAAAAAGCGGCGTCACGTTCGAAAACAAAATCAACCAAGCCGAATACTTGATAACTGAACTTAGCCGCGCAGCGTTAAGAGATACAGCAAAGTTTTTAAGAAAGCGTGTAGGCGAAAAGCTTATCAACTACTTTAAAGACCTATATGTCTATGGCGACACAACCGCAAAACGTGCAGGTAAGCTAAAAAGGAGTTATCCACGAAAAGCAACACAGTATTGGCTTAGGAAGCGCGAACAAAACCTCGTTATCGGTTTTAAACAAAAAAGCTGGTACGGTTCGGCGCAAGAACTCGGCGACAAAGGAACGCCAAAAAAAGGCTTTTTGCGCGACACGACATTTGACAATATCGCAGAGATTAAGCGTATACAAGCGCAGTATTTATCAGCTTTGAATGACAAGAACCCAGCAGACCCAAGCGACGAAGAATACAAATCAGAGGATTAAAAAAGATGATACGTGAGATTAAAAAAGAAATTAAGGCAGAGTTAGACAGCTTAGCAAAGACTTATTTCGCTAAAGCCGACGCCGACAATATCTATCCGCATATCATCTTTGACTTCCCGACGCAGCGGTATCAAGAGGGGCAATCGGTTTATTCGTTAGACGTCGACGTATGGGATAGTGGATTATCAACTGCGCGCATTGATGAATTGTATGTCGACATCATTAAAAAATTGGATAGGCTGCATATAATCGGCGAAAAATCTAATTTTGCGGTATGGCATACTGGCGGCGGAACAACAGAAACTAAAACAGAACTACTAAGACGCACTCTGTTTTTTGAAGTGCATGTAAGGAGCAAAATTAATGGCTAAATGTAAAGTAATAAGCGGTTTAACAGATAAGACGGCGCAGCGGCTTATACTAGACGCAGGAGCTTTTTTTAAAAACTATTATGTTGAATCGCCTGATAACGGCACAACACCAGCTGACACATTTGAAACAGCGGTTGCGGCTGGCAAACTATTAGGCGCAACCAAAGGCGGCGGCAGTTTTAAAGCTGTGCCGACTTTTAGACAAATTGAAATCGACGGCATGCGTGGTGCTGTGAAAGGCACATCAGTCTTAGAAACATGGGACGTTTCAATCGGCGCAAATATCGTTGAATTTAAGGCTGAAACAGTAAAAGACATACTCGGTATCGGTAGTATCGATACAGACGGCGATACGTATGATGTCATCACAGGTAATATGTGCGTCAATGATGGAGATTATATCGATAACATCACATGGATTGGCAATATTTCAGGCTCTGAAACGTTAATTGTTATACAAGTGTACAACGCACTAAACACATCGGGTATCGACTTTAGTATGAACGATAAAGGCGAAGCAGTTGTCGCGGCTGAATTTATTGCGCATTTTACAGAGATGACAAATGCAACAGAAGCGCCGTTTAAAATCTACTTCCCGAAAGTGAGTTAATATGCGAAAACCGATTTTAAAAGATATTTTTTTAGGCGCTAAAATAGCGCGTAAAATAGGCTTAAAAGACGCTAATATCGATACTGGCGGAACGACCGAACAAGCAGGAGAGCAAACGCTCTTTTTTTTATTAGAAAATATTGACAAGGCAGAAGATGAGATATGCGAATTATTGGCTGGCATAACCGAGAAGAGCAAAGAAGAGATTACCAATTTGGCAATCGATGAAATACCTGACCTTTTTGATGAACTGATGAAGCTAGAGGGCATGACCGCTTTTTTTACGAGAGTATCAAAGTTGATGAAGCAACAGTCTTAGATTTTATTTTAAAAAGATATTCAGACATCGATTATGTATTTAATTTAGATGTCAAAGACGCATTGCGGTTATTAGAAAAAGCGCACGAAAGCGAAATCGATGACCATATATGGCAACTTTATGTTGCGCTTTATCCAAAAATGACGCCCGATAACGCGTTCAGCTTTTCAGAATTTAAAAAGTATTTTGAGCCAGTTATTGAAAAGGACGACAAAACAGTATTAACGCAGACTAAAAAAGCACTTGAAGCATTAAGCGAGGTTAAATAATGAACATATTTACCCTGATGGGCACAATCATGGTCGACAGCGACAAAGCTAACAGGTCGATTCAAAAGACAGATTCAAAAATTGAAAAACTTGCTAAAGGCTTCAAGTCTGGCGTTGGCACTGCTGCAAAATGGGGCGCTGGCATAGCCGCTGGCGCTTCTGTTGCAATCGGCGCGCTTGTAGCAACTGGCGCTAAGTTTGCAGACACAACGGATAGAGTAGATAAGTTTAGTCAGAAGATGAATTTATCACGCGAGGGCTTTCAAGAATGGGAGTTCATTTTGTCGCAATCAGGCTCATCTATCGACAGCATGCAATCAGGCTTGTCAAAACTTGCAGTATCAGTTGATGATTTGAAAACTGGCACGGGTGCAGGCGCGGCGGCGTTTGAACGGTTAGGCATATCGATAGAAGATGTCAAGGGCAAGTCGCAAGAAGAAATTTTTGAAATGACTATCACTGCATTGCAAGGCGTAACCGACGAGAGCGAACGCGCGGCGATAGCAAAAGACCTACTCGGCAAAGCGTCATCAGAATTAGCGCCTGTATTCAATACAACAGGTGAAGCGATCGAAGATATGCGCGGTAAAGCGCATGAACTTGGCTTAGTTATGGGTGACGAAACAATCGACGCTGGTGTTAAGCTGCAAGATACAATGGATCAAGCCAAAAGGGCATTTGGCGCCGTTGGTATTGCTTTAGCAGAAAGCTTTATGCCAATTTTACAAGATATGCTCGACTGGATAGTCGCGCATATGCCCGAAATACAGCAGTTTATCAAAGACGCTTTTGAAAACGCCAGAATAGCAGTTGATGCGCTTTATATGCTTTTTAAAGAGAACGTACTACCTATTTTAGAAACGCTTTACAACTATCTACAAGAGCACATGCCAGAGATTAAAGCGTTTATTAAAACGGCTTTTGATGGCGCTAAGGCAGCGGTAGAAGCGCTGTATACCGTCTTTAACGAATCGATTTTACCCGTCTTAAAAAAATTGTATAGCTATATAGAAAAACACATGCCGCTTATTAAAGATTTAGTTTCAAAGGCTTTTAATTTAGCGTTAAAAGCTGTAAAAGGCTTTTGGGGTTTTCTAGACGCATACGTGCTGCCTATTTTAGAAAAGTTAGGCAATTTTATAGCTGAAACGGTTATACCTATAATAGCGAAATTCGTTGGTTTTTTCTTAGAAAATATACCAAAAGCGGTTGACGGCGTAAAGTCAACTTTTGAAAAGTTAGGCAAGTTCTTTGAAGACGTTGGCGAAGCTATATCAGACGTCGTTGACTGGATTAATGACGCTATTGACGCGCTAAAAACGTTTCTTGCTTTTGATGGTCAAAGTGTAGACGTTACAGTTAATAAAACTGTCGTCGAACACAGAACTAAAAAGTCGCCAGCGAGTACAGGGAAAACAGGCAACCCGAATAGACCGCACGGCCATCATGCGCTTGGGCTTAATTACGTACCATTTGATGGTTATATCGCCGAACTGCACAAGGGCGAGCGCGTGCTTACAAAGCAAGAAAACGCAGAAATAAACAATAACAATGACGAGGTTGTGACGGTTTTAAAATCTGTACTAAACGAACTTGTTAAAATGAACGACGACATGCGCGATAAGTTCAAAAACGCACTTGAAACAGCTGACACAGGCGTAAGTAAACGCGATTTAAGACGATTGGTAGGCGCTTGATGATAGAACAAATTAAATACATCAACCACGAACGCGAAATAATTAGTTTTGGCCATGATGGACTATTTGCAAACTACAACGATTTGCGAAATTACAGCTGGAATTTTGACGCGCGAGCGGGTCGAATATATAAGTTTAAAAAAGAAATTGTGAAAAAACGCTTGCCGATTTTAGCGCTAAAAGACCACCTGACCGCTGATGGCAAAAATCGCATATTTGAAATCTTTGAAAAGGACATCATCGCCAAAAAATATGGCAAGTTGTACATCGGCGATTATTACTTGAATTGCTACATTACGTCATCGGTTAAAGGTGAGTACCTACTTAGCGAATGGTACTTACCGC
>PDWI01006594.1_pt1 | contig 14500 bp, 13 predicted proteins | sample 1430891 | NCBI WGS metagenome assembly PDWI01 (sample SAMN01162508, study PRJNA174530) | Oral metagenome, whole genome shotgun sequencing project. | biome: Marine environment; feature: Marine mammal; material: Swab sample of the gingival sulcus; isolation source: swab sample of gingival sulcus...
CTTTGACTACCTCAAAGAACACTTGCTCCTCGTCACGTCGTTTCCTCGGAGCGTGAACGGCTACGCCGTCCACTACCTACGAACAATACTGGCGTATCAAGTGATGGGGGTTTAGGGATTCAGGTGTTTCCCTATCTAAGACGAATTGCTACTTCATCATCCTGGTTCGGTTTAGCGCTGCGAATATGAAACCTGTCCTCTTGCCCGATGGGCGCCCCTGGTGTTTGTTGAGCAGCTGCCGGAGGCATAGCCTGACCGACCGATGGACTGGCAGGTTTAACGGTGAACGGCTGCTGAACCGCTGACGGCGATGCGCCAAAAGGCGGCGGTGGTGGCACAGCTGGAGGTTTCTGACCCATCGGCATACTGACTTGAGAGGTGGCGGTAGGACGCACGGGTGGTTTTGAGCCACCACCAAGCTGTTTTCTTTTTTCGAGCCATTCATCCAAAAACGATGATCCGGATGATTTCGGCACCGTACCTGGCTGCGAAAGTGCCTGTCCGGCGGCATTCTTCTTCTGAGGTGCAAGACGCGCAAAAATATCACGCTCCACCTCACGACGCGGTCGTGCATATTTGGCCGCTGAGAGACGCTTCAACGCATCGCTAAGTTCTTTATTGGCATGACCCATGGGTGGCAGACCACTCATACTGAACGGAGCCGATGGAACGCCATGTATTTGTGCAACGCTGACATATTCGTAGTTTGGCAGTTTTGTAAGATCTTCTGCATCAAACACGGGCGTATAGCGCTTGACCATTATCTCGGCATCAGTGATACCAACACGGCCAGTGATGGAAGTGCCGACGTTACCTATGATAGCTTCGCGTATCTCGTCCTTGAGCTGAGTCATAAACTGATTGCCCAACACCAGACTCAGGCGATACTTACGAGCTTCTGACAGGATAGTCGCAAAACTATCGGTCGCGAAGTTCTGGAACTCATCAACATACAACGTAAAATCCTCGCGTTCACTTTCCGGCATATTCGCTCTCGCCATGGCCGCAGCGTTAAACTTCATCACAAAAATGATGCCAAGGAGTTTTGAGTTTAGCTCGCCCATCTTGCCCTTTGAAAGGTTGACCAGCAAAATCTTTCGATTGTTCATGACATCAGCTATATTGAAGCCGCTCTTCGTCTGGCCTATGATGTTGCGCATAGCGTCGTTACTGATAAATGGACCAAACTTCGACACAACCCAGCTGATCACCTCGCCTGATTCGTTTGATCGTTGAGAGGCTGGAAACTCTTTCGTCCAAAAATCAAGAACCTGTTGATCCGTCACATATTTGAGTTTACTTTTCATATATTCCTGATCGACGAGTACTTTTGGAATGTCGATAAACGTCCCGCCTGCAGGGTCGGCCATCAACAGCAACGCACAGTTACGGAATATGTGCTCTAGCCGAGGCCCCACGATACCCGTATGTCCCGGATCGTACAGACCATACAACATAGAGATGGCCTCTTGTACCAAAAAATCCTTTTGGTCGGGGTGATCGAACTCAAACATATTAAGCCCTATCGGATTGTCCATATCCGATGGATTGAAGTAGATGATATCTTCTACTCGTTCTTTCGGAACCTTGCTTAGCAATGCCTCGACAGAGTCACCGTGCGGGTCGACGAAAGCAAAGCCTCGTCCATCCATCATGTCTTGAAACGCAAGATTCTCCTGGAGGACTGACTTGCCAACACCCGTTTGGCCAATCACATGTATATGTCGTCGGCGGTCCTTGTCGGTGATGCGAATAGGTTTCTTGACGCCACGAAACTCGTTGTAACCGATCAACAATCCCTCCTCCATGATTTCTGTCGGCCCATCAACCTGTTTTGACATCTGGCGCTGGACCTGGGAGGTGGGAATATTCCTCTGATTTGGTAAATGAAACAACGTTGCAAGTTCTACACTGTTTAGTACCACCGATCGTAGGTTCTGGGGGAAAAATCTAAAAATATACGCCGTCACGAGTCGGTCGATGTCCTTGGCGATCGAAAACTTGAATCCATTGAAGCTTGGTGAATCGTACAACGAAAAAGCTGAGACGACATTCTTCATCAATACCTGTGAGCGTGCAGCTGTGTTCGATGAAACAACGATTCGTATCAACACCTCGAAGCCAGGATAGCGTGCTTTTTCTTCAATAGCCTCTATCTCCTTCTGCTCGGTTGCCGTGAGCTGTTTGCTGACTGCATCACTTTCAGACGCACTTTTCTCCCCCGTTTCGGGCGGTTTCCATGGCGCCTCCATAATTTCCCGAAACGACACCACTCCAGCAAGCTTACCGCCTGACTTTTTGCCTGAGGTTCTGTCTTTTTTGATTTTTTCTACTTTTTTGAAGCTAGCATCAACCCAACCCTCTCCCGCTGGACGAACGAGAAACTGAATTCCTACGCCGTCCTCTTTGCCAGCAACCGATAGTGCGTTTAGGAGTGCCCGCGAAGCGTCGCTCTTGGACTCGGTATAGGTCATTATCGGCAGGGCAGTATCTTTTTTGAGAGTAAACTCACCGCCCAGCGTGCCGCTGCTTCGACCAAGCTTACTAAAGACAGAGTGTTCGGCCTTTTCCTCGAGGCGTGCCGACGGATAGGCGGCTGCCACTGCTTGTTTGACAACATCAACGAGCACCAACGGCACGACAACGTAGTAGTAAATCAGACCGTCGCGAGCGACGATTTCAAATGACAAGTGCCTCTGCCCATACAACTTGCTCTTGAAGCCCTTAGTGGCAGTGCTAGAAATGATATTGTACATCGCTTGTGCTTGTGAAAGCATTTCATCGGTCAGGTCTCGCTGATCTCGACCACTGTTTGTGTTGTCTAAATCCTCACTAGCTGGCGGCAGATGGATCATTATAGGTATCATTTTTAGGCCACGTTCGTAGTTTTTCTGCTCACGGAGCGAACCGCGTACAGCAAGCGCCCAAACACCGCCAGCAATAGCAAGCAGAATCATGGAGAACAGTACAAAAAGAACCGCACCCAGCACAGTCCCTAACTCCGTATATCGCTAATCATCGGTTTTTCCAATCTGAATACCGTACCTTTTCATGACGTAGTCGGCCTGTACATTTTTGATAGCCTGTTCTCGACCGTAGGGGTTATCCCTCGTCTCAAGCAAGACGCGCTTGATCGCTTGTACCCACTCTTTCTCCATAAGATCATCATCGCTTGCGACCAGCGGGGTCTGCGTAGTACCTGCCCGAGGAGCTACCTGCCCCGAGCCATCATTCATAGGCGCAGGTAGCGCAAGTGAAGAGGGTGTGGCTGGGCGTGTAGCACCAGCCTCAACAGCATGAGCACGCTGTCGCTGCGTCTCGATAGCAGTGTTTTCGGCTCGACGCTGCTCAACCCTGTCCTCAGTGTTCGCCACACTAGGAGTAATCTCAACATTGGGCGTTGGTTCGCTAGTGCCAAGTTCCCCTATGGGGTTATGCTCGGGATTCATATCTGTTAAATTATACCACAGAAATCAGCGCTAACGGAATCTCAACCTCTTCTCCACACATAGAAACACGCAATCAGTTCAAACAGTAGCAGAAGCCCGATATCAGAGGCGCGAACCTCCCCTACCGACCTCATCGCTAGGTATATTACGGGCCCAAACGCAAGCATACTGGCAAATGCGTATGCTCGCCGAACATCACCAGTTTGCGCGTATCGGCCCGTCAAGTATCGATACCCTCGCTTCAAAATGTAATCGCAAAGCAAAATCACAACAAGAAAAAAGCCCGTCACCACAACGTATACAGCAACAAAAAACAGCAGCAAGCCAAGGGGGTGGATAGTGGCGGGCGTAGTAAACCCTATCAGCGAAAAAATAGTCGCCAAGGCAAGCAAAACGATACCAATCACCCATCTAACCATCTCACAATCAATTATAACATCCAAAAAACAGGGTAGCCTGAGCAGAAAATGCAATTTTAGGTAGCGCAATACCCCCTATAGTAATTAAATGGGCGCGCCTGCAATCCTGCTCAAGGCTGATTGACCGCTCCGTTGTACGGAGCATGTCCTTGCGTAGTTCCACACACGTGCTTGGTAGTATCGCCGCTATGGCATTTGCATACCGAGGATTAACCAAGCACGCAGGTACTAAAACGCGCGCTCAACTTTGAACTTTACGTACCAAATATAATTTGGCGGAGCTTAGGTGTTACCAAGTATAACCCTGATATCACCCTTTGCTCGTCAAATCGCAGCCCGAGACGAGTCCCGAAAGCCAAGTCGCTCATGGTGCGTTTACCGTATATGTGCCTGTGATCTCATATACAGCCGTGTCTAAGTCTATTTCTGTGTTAATGTGCGCTTGTTGTTTTTGTGTTTGTGAAGCACTGTCCCAATACTAGCATCAACATCAGTATATGTCAACGTTTTTTTCTATAAATATGATGCTAAATACACTACAATACGGTTTTTCTGTACTAAAAACAGATTGAAAATCACACCCTATTGTATTATTGGTTGATGTAATAATATCATCAGTATTTCATAAATTCTGCTCGAACAATCGCCGTTGCAGTCGCATAGACATGCGAGAGTCGTGTTAATTTGTGTGTAATTATGGGTATTTGCTTTTCACTGGAGGTTGTCGGCGCAGGCTACGTTATACAACACCCGACCACCCAAGCCCTGCCCATAAAAAGATATGCCAGGCCCGCGCCATGGCTAACCAGGTATATCGCTTCTACTCAAAAAACATAAATGAGAACATCGTCAAATCCGCTATTCCAACCAAACATGCATTTATTACAATGCGTCTCGACGCAACAAAATCGCACGTATGACGTCGCACATACACAGAAGCACGGCACATCCCGATCCACTAGACAGCTATATGGTCCACCCACTTGAAAGTCTTTTTGTATCACTACATAGCCACCCGCATAGTAGATACGCTCGGGTCAACCTCTTCTAGCCGCGCCTATTTCTTATACTAATATTCAATTCCCATACCTCGAAATGACACAGTACACCGCTCACCCGCTTCACTAGACGATTCTGCAATCATTTTTGGGGGGTGGATGGCTTAAACGTCGTGGTATTTTTTACTCGTAAATTCTGCCATAAACGTGTTGACATAATCGCTTTGAGCGAATACTATAGGGGTAGCTTCTGAATAAATAAATTATACAGGGGCCAAAAATAAACAATATTGCGCAAAACAACTCCACACGAAACGACCACTACTCGCAGGTGGTCGTTTCAATTATTATCCGCCTTATTCTGGGAGTTTTTTATCTAGACACTCAACGTATTCGCGATTCGAATGGGCACCAACAAAACCAATCATACTCAGCCGCCCAAAAAGCTCAAAGCCATGCAAAAACTTGATCAGCCTTTGACGTTTCATGTGGGTCGCAAAAGTCCGGTTTTCTTCGTGCAAGCGCTATTCGGCACTCGTCACACGAAAAAACCCGACTCAAACGTCGGGTCCTTTCGTGGTGGAGCTGCCGGGTACTGCCCCCGGGTCCGGTTGGTAACATGATATTCGTCTACAAGCATAGTTTCGTTTGAATGATTAACAACAACACAGCGGCTCAAAATGAAACCAAAATACCACTGTGTGTTACGCAGGTAAAGTCCCACGTGCAGCTGCTGCCCTACACGTAGCTAGCAACATATATATGTCAACTCATACTACTATGTTGCCTGTAGCATGAGCCGTCGCAGAAAAACTAAGCTGCGATAGCGACCGGTGCAGCAGCCTTCGGAACAAGGTTCTGAAGAAATGCTACAGCGCGATCTTTGAAAGATGTTGTTGCATCTATTGATATGCGTATCGTGCAAATTCGACTTGCAAAATATCCTGTTAAGTTCCAATCGTCGAAAGCTGTCTCAGCCCCCTGACCATTCTGCCTTAATACTACCACTGTTTACAGATAAAAGCTAGCATGTTTAAATAACTACACGTCATGGGAAAACTCTCAAAAATTATATCTGTTGCTCCCGTTGGGTTTGAAGGCCGCATAGTCGAGGTAGAAAGCGACATCACAAAAGGCCTACCAAACTTTCGTATTGTCGGGCTCGCCAACAAGTCTATCGACGAAGCAAAGGAGCGCGTCAAAAGTGCGCTTACGAACTCCTACTTAGAATTTCCTGCAAAACATATTACGATCAACCTTGCGCCCGCCGAACTGCCAAAAGACGGTACGCACTATGATTTGCCAATCGCGCTTGCAATTATGGCCAGCTCGGGCCAGCTACAGCAAGCAGACGTCGACGATGCCGTGTTCGCAGGCGAGCTAACGCTCAGCGGCGAGCTAAGACCAATCAACGGAGCAGTGACCATTGCAGAGTCTGCACGTACAGCAGGCTACTCAACCCTATATGTACCCCGAGATAATGTTTCACAAGCTCAACTCGTCAAAGGCATCACTATTATAGGCGTCACTTCGCTCAAAGAACTGTTTCTGCAGCTCAAAAAAGAAATATCTGTTGAAACAACTCCCCTGCCGACTACCTCGAGGCACAACCCCGATTCAGTGCCAGTGTACCTTGACGAAGTAAACGGCCAAGAGCTCGCCAAGCGCGCACTTGTCATAGCGGCGGCGGGTAGACACAACATTCTGCTTGATGGACCACCAGGTGCAGGCAAAACCATGCTCGCGCAAGTGTTAGGCTCCATGCTGCCTGAGCTCACAAGCGATGAGTGCCTCGCGGTCACCAAGATTCACAGCTTAGCAGGCGAAACGGTTGACGAGGTTATCCGCACACGCCCCTTTCGTACACCCCATCACACATCTAGCCGCACCGCGCTCATTGGCGGTGGTACACGACCGCAACCGGGAGAGGTCAGTCTTGCACACCTTGGAATTTTGTTCCTGGATGAAATACCTGAATACCCCCGTTCAAGCCTAGAGGCGCTCCGTCAACCGCTCGAGGATAAGATTGCTAGCATCTCTCGTGCCAGCGGTCGAGCGCGCTATCCGGCTGACTTCATGCTTGTTGCGACAATGAACCCCTGCCCGTGCGGCTACTACGGTGATCCTGATCGCGAGTGCACTTGCACAACACCGCAAGTACTCAAATATCAGCAGCGCCTATCTGGACCACTGTTGGATCGCATCGATATGAAGATCGCTGTCAAGCGTGTGCCAAATAAAGAACTATTAAACGACTTATCGTCGTCAAAAGAGCAACACAATAGAGCGGTTCTGCAAATAAAAAATGTGCACGAAATTCAGCACAACAGATACAGCAGTAGTGTGAAATACAACAGTAATCTCACTAATCGCGAGCTGAAAAAGTATGCCGCGCTTGACGAGGCCGCTTCTAAACTCTTGCTTGCAGCTTCCGAAAAAATGAGCCTCAGCGCACGCGCAACATACAAGACCCTCAAGGTAGCTCGGACGATTGCTGACCTGGACTCTTGCGAGCTTATCGGTGCCCCGCACGTCAGTGAAGCCTTACGTTATCGCTAATCGAGTCGAACTAGCCTATTCTTTGCGTCTCACCCTTGTTGCACCAGAGGCGCTTGTTTGCTATAATCACTCACTGAAATATCAATTTTTCACTGTCTATATCGCAGGCATGATATAAGGAGAATCACGATCAATAGATCTATTCGTACGAACGAAACAATTCGTGCGCGCGAGCTGCGCGTTGTCGGAGCTGATGGAGAACAGCTTGGAATCATGAGTCGAAATGAGGCGCTCAAGGTTGCCGAAGAGGCTGGCGTTGACCTGGTGGAGATATCACCGAATGCCAACCCACCTGTGGCTAAAATTGTCGACTGGGGCAAGTATCAGTACCAACAGATGAAGCAGCAAAAAAAGAATCGTCAAAACAACAAAGCAAACGAGCTCAAGCAAATGCGATTCGGCCTCAAGATCGGAGGCAATGACCTCGAGATAAAACTTCGCAAGATTCGCGAGTTTCTATCAGAGGGTCACAAGGTCAAAATCCTTATATTCTACAGAGGGCGCGAGATGGCACACAGAGAGTTAGGTTACGAACTAATCGACCGAGTGCTAGCATCTCTGGAAGATGACGCGATAGTTGAGCAGAAACCTCAGATGGCAGGTCGCAATCTGAGCATTACAGTAAGGAGCAAATAGTATGCCAAAGATGAAGACTCACAAGGCAACAACCAAGCGAATGAAGCTCACCAAGACCGGTAAGGTCGTCCGCGGACGCGCGTTTGGTAACCACATGCTCTCAAAAAAGAGCAAATCACGCAAACGCAACATCAATACTCCGGCAGTAGTCGGCGGTAATGTTGCAAAAAATATTAAACGAGCCCTAGGAGTACGCTAATGCGAGTCAAAAAAGGAGTTGCTGCACGCGCCAAACACAAGAAGATCCTAAAAGCCGCCAAGGGTATGCAGCACAACCGCACACGCAGTTTTCGCCTTGCAAAACAAGGTGTTATCCGTGCTCTGCAGTACGCATACCGCGATCGTCGTAATCGCAGGCGCGACCTGCGCAGCCTGTGGATTACCCGTATAAACGCAGCTGCCCGCGAAAATGGCACTACCTACGGAAAGCTGATCGCTGGCATCAAAGCCTCAGACATCGAGCTCGACCGTAAAGTGCTCGCTGAGATGGCCGTCAATGAGCCAAAGGCGTTTACCGCGGTCGTCAAAGCTGCAATCAAGAAATAGCCAAAGCACACCAAAACTAAAAACCCCGTTCCTCTAGAGGAACGGGGTTTTACATTGAGCACACTCATAAGCCGGGTTCTGTACTGACTATTCAGTGACAATCATCTATCTAGGTAAACTGTTGCCAGATTACTCAAGCGGATAGCGACACGCGAGCGAGCAACTCATGATGCATATCTCCTTGCAGCAGACAGGGTTTACCTCCTCCGTATGTCACCATACGTCGCTGCGGGCTCTTACCCCGCTCCTTTCACCCTTACCAAGCCAATAGAGCTTGGCGGTATCGTTTCTGTGGCACTTTCCCTAGGGTCGCCCCCGGCCGCTGTTAGCGGCTGTCCTGCTCTGTGCTGCCCGGACTTTCCTCTCGCTGTCTTACGACGGCCAGCGATTGTCTGGTGTACTGCAGTGATCATTATATCAGACCATGGTCGGGATGACTGGATTTGAACCAGCGACCTCACGGCCCCCAGCCGTGCGCGCTACCAAACTGCGCCACATCCCGACAATACAAGAAGCCCTCGAGAAATCATACAGCGTTGACATTCCCCGCTTATTTGCAAGGTGGATCCCCTCACACTAGCTCCACGGAGATAGTAAATATTAGGGTTCCAATATGTCAACAATGTTAGGAAAATCATTGACGCTGACAATCCCTCAAAGGGCTACCTATATTATACACCCCGACGTCAAGCCGCGCCAAACACGAGCGTAAACAGCCCAATCATCATATTTATGCCGCCAAACATAAGCTGAGCAATCAAGGGGCTCGCGACAATTATAAGCATAAAGACCAGTATTAACCCAAAACGCTCAACGAGCTCCAAAACGCGACGCACTCCATCGGGCGCAATAGCATACAAAACACGCGACCCATCAAGCGGCGGCACCGGTAGCATATTGAACACGAAGAAGCCGAGGTTTACTAGAGTAGCTATACTCAACATCTCAGCAATCGATGTTCCGAGGGACGGCCCAAACGTCGCCAATATGCCATAGCTCACAAACGCAAACAAGAGGTTCGTCAGCGGCCCCGCAATCGCAACAAGTGCAGATCCCCACTCGCCATACCGCACACGCGAAGGATTAAACGGAACCGGCTTAGCCCCGCCAAAAATTGGGGCTCCAGGTGTAAGCGCCAACAAAATCGGCAGTAAAATTGTCAAAAACGGATCAATATGCTTGATCGGGTTTAGCGTTAAACGGCCTTGAAGCTTTGCAGTATCGTCACCTAGATAATACGCCATGAAGCCATGCATGGCCTCGTGGATAGTCATAGAGACCAAAATTACCCCCAAAACGGTACCAATATATATCAAGTTTAGTTCCATCTACTACCAGTGTAGCGCATATTGACGGATTATTCGAGGTGCGATATACTGTGGAACTGATTATCAAGCTAAAATTATTTTTTGGAAAGAATCTATGGCATCCCGATGTGAACTGACTGGCAAAGGCAAGCAACACGGCCACAATGTGAGTTTTTCTTTGCGCCGTACAAAACGTGTCTTTAAGCCGAATCTGCAGAAAAAAACGTTTGTAGTTGATGGCCAAAAAGTCACCATGGTCTTGTCAACACACGCTATCCGCACCCTGAAGAAGAAGGGTATCCTTGCATCGCCAAGGACAAAAAAGGCAAAAACCACAGAATAGCGCTCGCCCACAGTCGCAGAAAGAAAGACGCGCCGCCTCGTCAGCATTCCTCTCGTCGAGGCGACTATTTTGTTGTACGCTCCACTACTGTGAGCGTGAGTGACGGCGGTATGTTTGCAGGAGACTTCAGTCGCAGCTTGGCTGTTGACTCAGGCTGCAGTCCTAGTGCCTTCACAAACGCTTCTACTTCTTCTTGGGGCACTTCATACGAAAGCCCCGCATCAGCATAGTGGATAGGGACAACAATACGAGGGGCCACTTGCCGTACTAGTTTAGCAGCATCATGCGCGTCAAGCGTGTAGCCACCGCCCCCAACTGGCACTACAAGCACATCGACCACCCCAATTGCTTCGAGCTGTTCATCACTGAGCGGCATGGCAATATTGCCGACTATCGCTACTCGAATATCACCCGCATCAATGCGGTATATTGTTGTGTCATATACTTCACCCTGCGTGTCTATATGCCGTCGTGCAGCTATGCCTCTGATAGTATATGGGCCAACTTCGTACTCACCTGGCCCCTCGAGATCTACACCTTCCTGTTTCCTAGGCGCCATAAAACGTTTTTCTGTTGCGATCTGTACATCAGATTTAATATCCTGCACCTTGCCCTCGCGCACCTTTGAGCCTGCATCAACCCATAGAGGGGTGCCGCCTGACGTAATTAATACACCGTTACCGCCCTTGTACTCTAGTTCAAACATCCTCATTATTTCCTTTCTTTTAGCGTGCCAACACCTTATCAACATCTATGGCAACAACGTGCCGATTCGACAGAATATCCCCGATAAACATGTCGCGAACACTCAACCGATAATAAAACTCATCATATGGCATGGTCGTATAATTGATCGAACGCCCTTCTTCTTGTTCGATTTTTGCAATTGCTCGCTCGAGTTGTTTCGGAGCGATCTTTCCGACAATCAGTAGATCAACCTCGCTGGCAGAGCCCGCAACCAATGCACCTGAAGCCACAACAATCCGAACGCCACCTAGAGAATCGAATACGCGTACCCAACGATACTTGGCGTCCTTTGACTGCGTAGCACGGGCGCTGTTTGGCTGACTTTGCTCGGCTACGAAAATGGCTCGAAATGGTTGATAAAAGTCATACTGTTGATTTACCTCATAGTACAGTTTGTGCTCAGCCGTTGAGCTTGTGATCACCCCCACTCCAAGCAAGTTTGCCAACTCACGCCGTACAGAGTTGATCTGCTCATCTATCAGCCTAGTAATCTCGCGTACATAAAACGCTTTGCCCGGATTGTTCAGGAACAGGTGTAGCAACTTTACTCGAGTCTTCGAGCCAAACAATGCATCGATGGTTGTCACCTCTTTTTTTGCCATAGACTAAAGGTATCGTATCATATTTTTATTCACCAGTGAACACACCGCTAATTCGCTGAAGTATGTCTTCTGACGTACCCCAAGCAATCTCTGGGTTTCGGCGAAACCACGTCATTTGACGTTTCGCTAGCTGACGATCTCTGCGCTCAAATTCCTGGACCACTCTGTCGAGCGTACACTGCTGGTCTAAATACTTGCGAAGTAGCGGGTAGACTACGCCCGTCATTGACTCAACGCCCCACCCGTATTGATCGCCCAACATTCGAGCCTCTTCTACTACACCACCCCTCACCATGGATTGAGTCCGAGCATGGATGCGCGATTTCAGTGTTGTTTTGTCTACAGCGATGCCGAACACGCGAGTATGCTCATCAACAGAGGTCATCCGCTCGTATAGATGGTCTTTGTGCATAATTGCGTGGACAAGATGCCGCTTGTTCTTGGAATTCTCTGGCAATATTATGTTGTTGTGTACACAATAATTATACAGTTCGTCTCGCGACATGGTTTCTAGTTGCCTACGCCAATCACTCGCTACTCTCGCCGGAAAAGTGTATCGGAAAATTACCGCGTCTATATATAGCCCCGTACCACCGACCAGGATTGGTACTTTGTTGCGTGAGCGGATATCAGCAATTTTCGCCCGAGCGTAGGTTTGAAACTGCGCTACAGTATAGCGTTCGTCCGGATCTACCAGATCGAGCCCCCAGTGCACTGCCCTACGCTGTTCATCGAGTGTCGGCTTTGCTGTACCAATATCCATATGACGAAACACCGTACGAGAGTCCGCACAGATGATTTCCCCATTGACTCGTTGGGCTATTTCAATAGCCAGGGCCGTCTTGCCGCTGGCGGTGGGCCCAACAATAACGAGTAGCGGTAAGTTGCGTTCTAGTAGTTTGGACGCCATCGACGTTCCTCAAAATTAACCACCGTGTGTTCACGACACTCGACACCTTCGTTTGCCAAATGAGCCGCTTGCGCATCTCGGCCACCATGGTAGCCACTTGCAAGCCTACCGTGGCGATTGACCAACCGGTGCCATGGCAGCTCCGGATCGCCATAGTGCGCAATACCACCGACCAACCTCGCCGCGCGCGGCGTGCCAGCCATCGCTGCAAGATCACCATACGTCGTGACCCGCCCCAACGGCACCTTGGCTATCAATTCTTCAATCGTGCGTCGAAACGTCTTGTTGTTCATTTTATGAACTCCTGCCGATCTCTGAAACCGCCTTGTGTCGCATTACAAGTCCATCAGATACGCAGCGAGCCGATCAATTGCCACCTTTTCCTCATGATCGTGCGTGCGCACACTCACCTGCCGCGCTGTTTTGTCCTTTGGCCCAACGATCAATTGCACTGGTATCTTCAGAGTTGTTGCTTCACGAATCTTCTTGCCCAATGATTCATTGCGATCATCTGTTGTAAATCGTACTTCGTTGTATTTTAGTGGTTTCATCAACACCACCTCTGACAAAATCGCTTTTATTTCCGCGACATAGTCCATGACAGTGTCGTTGATGGTCAAAATTCTCACCTGCTCTGGCGCCAACCAAAACGGCAGCCAACCAGCTGTTTTTTCCAGATAAAAGCCGATGAAGCGCTCGATCGAGCCTAGGATCGCTCTATGGATAATGATCGGGCGCCGCATGTCGCCATTGCTATCAACATACGTGAGATCCATGCGCTCTGGGATCAATACGTCAATCTGTGACGTCGCAATCGAGTCCTCTTTGCCAAGCACATTGCGTGTTTGCACGTCGACCTTTGGCCCATAGAATGCCGCCTCTCCCTCAGCCTCGACATATTTCACGCCAAGCTCATCCATCGCCTGACGGATCAAGTCGCCCGACTCCTGCCAAACACGCTTGTCGCCCTCAAACTTGTCTTTTTCAAAATCCGGCAGTGACAGCCTATACCAGTAATCTTCGATAGCCATCACTTCATAAACGTGACGAAACAGCTCGAGGACTTTTTTGAACTCATCTTTGAGTTGTTCTTTTGTCACATAGAGATGGGCGTCATTTTGCGTAATTGGCCCGCGCACACGTATCAGGCCAGTCAGTGTGCCCGACAATTCGTGGCGATACAGCCCAGCATGTTCGGCTAAACGCAACGGCAGATCATTATAACTTTCCACCAGTCTTGTATATATCTGATGATGATGTGGGCAGTTCATAGGCGAAACATAAAATTTCTGTCCCTCGGCATCCACCATAGAAAACATATCATCAGCATAAAACTTAGCATGGCCCGATTTTTGATAGAGACGCTCGTGCGTGATCACGGGCGTGTCTACATACTGGTACGCAAGCGATTCTTCCATCTGCCGCATATAGCGACTCAAAAGCTCCTTTACCTTGGCCCCGCGCGGCATTAACAGCGGTAGCCCTTTGCCTACATCTTGACTAAATAGTACCATCTGTAGCTGCTCGCCCAAGACGCGATGATCACGCTTTTTGGCTTCCTCGAGCATCACGAGGTGTTGATCCAGCTCATCCTGGGTTGCAAACGCGACACCGTATAGCCGCTGCATCTGCGGGTTCTTTTCGCTTCCCCGCCAATAGGCACCCGCCACGCGCATCAATTTAAAAGCGCCAACTTCGCCAGTATTTGCAACGTGAGGACCACGGCACAAATCAGTAAAGTCGCCATTAGTATAAAAAGACGCTTCGTCTAGCGCGCTATCATCGCCCGCAATTGTACCCATTTCGTCCGCGTCTAGGTCTTTGGCAACCGTGGTGCCCGCCCGTTTTAGGTCATTCAGCAGCTCTAGCTTGTATGGCTGGTTCGCCTGCTTGGCCCAGTCAATCGCCTCGTCGATCGGCTTGGTGCTACGGACAAATTCCTGTTTTTCGGCGATGATCCGCCGCATAATTTTTTCTATCTTGG
>PDWI01006598.1_pt1 | contig 14495 bp, 19 predicted proteins | sample 1430891 | NCBI WGS metagenome assembly PDWI01 (sample SAMN01162508, study PRJNA174530) | Oral metagenome, whole genome shotgun sequencing project. | biome: Marine environment; feature: Marine mammal; material: Swab sample of the gingival sulcus; isolation source: swab sample of gingival sulcus...
CATGGCACTAGGTTATGAGACAAAAGATTTTTTTCGCTCCCTTTCAAGAAAAGAGAGAAATTTTAATCATGAATATTTTGCCCTTTTAGAGCTACTTAAAACTCACAAAAATCTTTACGCTGACATTTCAGCCTTGCTTACTCCAGTAAGAGCAAAGGTTTTAAGGCATCTAAGCAACTGTGCTGAAGTTCATGAAAAGCTTTTGTATGGTTCAGATTTTCCAGTGCCGTATTCTGCAATTTACAACACTTACGATTTAGGGCTTAAAAAGCGAATAGATTTATACTTACATAAAAATCCATTTGATAGATACTCGTACGCAATGTTAGAATATTTTGATGAAAAAAATCCAGTTTGGAGTAATTATGAAAAAATTTTAAATATTAATTGATTTTATAAGCAATTTTTAGTAATATAGAAAATTAAAATTTTTAAGGAAGATTATGAAAAAACGATACATAAACAGATTGTCCAGTTACGCACTAGTTAGCGGTTTAGGGCTTTTTTTGGCAACTGGGCTAACGGGTTGTTCTAGCATGGAGCAAAATGAAAGTACAAATCTAGCTCAAAAACAAAATGCTTTTGTGATTATCGAAGAGCTTGAAAAAGGTAAATATACCATCGCAGAAGAATTTCCCGCTAAAAAAACAACAGTGGTTTTAAGGCAAAAAGATGGTACTGAGAGGATTTTAAGCAAAACTGAGATAGATGAGATTATAAAAAAAGAGAATGAGAGAATAGAAAATGGTACATCTCCACTTACAAATCCGCAAATGTCAAGCGGAGGTATGGGATTAGGTGGCATTTTACTATCTTCAATGGCGGGTTCGATTTTGGGAGCTTGGATAGGAAATAAATTATTTGGAAATCAAAACTTTCAAAACCAAAGAGCAGCAAACTATAAAAGCCCACAAGCATACTCAAGAAGTGCTAGTTCATTTTCAAAAGCAAAAACCGCATCCAAGTCAAGAAGCAGTAAAAAATCAGGTTTTTTTGGCTCATCTTCTAAAAAATCTCGTTCATTTTTTGGTGGTTAAGATGAGATTTAGCACACTAAAACCCTTAAGCAAAGAGTATTTGGAGAGTCTTGGCTTTTTATGGCATACAGACGAAGATAAAAGCGATTATGTATCAAATGAACTTTTGCATATCAGTGAAAAGGAAGCTGAGGCTTACTATGAGGCTGGAAATGAACTTTATGAAATGTTTTGTGAGGCGGGAGATTATGTGGTTGAAAATAATCTTTTTCATGAACTTGATATTCCTTTTAACTTAGTTGAGCTTATTAAGCAAAGCTGGGAAAATGATGTACATTGGCATTTGTATTCAAGATTTGATTTGGCTGGTGGCATAGATGGACAACCCATAAAACTACTTGAATTTAACGCCGATACTCCAACAAATCTATTTGAAAGTGCGATTATCCAATGGGCTATGCTTAAACAAAATGGGCTTGATGAAGAGGCACAATTTAATAACATCTACGAGGCTTTAAAAGATAACTTTAAAAGGATAGTCACCCTTAATGAAGATGTAAGCGAGTTTGAAGAAGTATATGCAAAAGAGCAGTTTAAAATGCTTTTTTCTTCCATATCAACTAGCGTTGAAGATGAAAACACAACAAAACTACTAGAATATATAGCAAAAGACGCTGGATTTATCACAGATTTTGAGTATATGGAAAATGTTGGTTTTAATGATGAGGGGATTTTCAAAGGCGAAGAGCAGTTTGAGCTTTGGTTTAAGCTAATCCCTTGGGAAGATATAGGCATTGAAGAAGGAGAACTTGCTTTAATCTTAAGCGACATCATAAAAAATCAAAATGCTATCATTTTTAATCCAGCTTACACTTTAATGTTCCAATCAAAAGGCATGTTAAAAATTTTATGGGATTTGTTTCCAAATCATCCACTCTTGCTTGAGACTTCATATGAACCTTTAAAGGGTAAAAAGCAAGTTGAAAAAAGATGTTTTGGAAGAGAGGGAGCAAATATCAAAATCATAGATGAAAATGGCGAAATTGATATTCAAACCGATGGTGATTATGCAAATCATAAACCAATTTATCAAGAATATGTAGAACTACCAAAAGATAACCAAGGAAATTCATATTTGGCTGGAGTATTTTTTGCGTATGAAAGTTGTGGGCTTGGCTTTAGAAAAGGCGGAAAAATTACCGATAATATGTCAAAATTTACAGCTCACACGGTATCTTAGGCAAAAAATCGCCATAAAAATGATATTTTGTCTTAATTTTTATTGTTTTTTTTAAAAAATAATAGTACAATATTTAAATTAAATTTATACAAGGACGGTTACATGAAAAAAGCTGATTTTATTCAAGCGGTTGCTGACAAAGCTGGCTTATCAAAAAAAGATGCAGGATTGGCAATTGATGCTGCATTAGAAACTATTAGTGAGGCATTAGTTGATGGAGAGAGTGTGAGCTTTTTAGGTTTTGGTACTTTTAGTACAACAAAAAGAGCAGCTAGAGAAGCTAGAGTTCCTGGTACTGATAAAGTAGTACAAGTTCCAGAGAGCATGGCGGTAAAATTTAAAGTTGGCAAGCAACTAAAAGATATGGTTGCTGGAAAAAAATAATTTTTTCGAAATCTTAAGGCTTTTAAATGAGTCTTAAGATTTAAATTGTATAATTACATCTCTTTTTTATATACTTACATGGAAAGATTGATAGGCTCATTAGATTTAAAAATTCTTTCTCAAAAAAAAGTAAGAAAATTTTGTTTGATTTGGGCATATTTTTCATTGTTAAATGTGGCGCTGTGGTGAAATTGGTAGACACGCGTGATTCAAAATCACGTTCTTTCGGGAGTGCCGGTTCGATTCCGGCCAGCGCTACCACCCTTTTATAAATCAAATTCAATTACTCTTCTATTTTCCTTTCAAATCTCATTTTATATGTTTTTTAAATATATATTTAAGTGCTATATACTCAATACATAACTGCAACAAGTATTATAAATATTCACATAATCCTTAATTTTGGTATTTAGTCAATGTAGTAATAAGTTCACATTTAAATCAATAAAAAACATTTTCAAAGTTTCTTTAATTTTATCTTTAAAATATATGTTTTATAACAGCACCTACACCATTTAAAGCATTAACTAAATACAATCGAATATTTTTAGTTATAAATGACAAATTTGCAAATATCTTAAATCAAACTAAACCCAACATACTCGTATCTTTTGCAAAATATTAAAAACTCTTCAGTCTGTTTTTTGCTTAGTTGTAAATCTATTATGACGCCATTTGCTTCAAAATTTTTGTTATTTATTGGCAAATTATTGGTTTGAATGTGGTATTCAAATTGCCTTAAAAGATCATATGGAACGGAAAATTTTAGACTATTAGTTATCTCGAAAATTTTCAACTCTGAAGTATCAATAACAGCGTTTGTACTAGCTCCATAAGCTCTTACTAGCCCACCAGTTCCTAGTTTTATACCACCAAAATATCGCACTACTAAAACCGCACAATTTATAAGCCCAGCCCCTCTTAAAGCGTTTAGACAAGGTGGACCTGAAGTGCCTTTTGGCTCTCCATCATCGCTTTGGTTTTCGACTACTTGCTCAAACTCATTTAACACCCTATAAGCCCAAACGATATGATTTGCTTTTGGGTGATTTTGTTTTAGTTCATTTCTTAAGCTTTCAAACCTGTCAAATGGAGCTAAAAAAGCTAAAAATATGGATTTTTTAGCCTCATACTCGGTCTTAAAAATTTTATCTATTGTTCTCATTATAATTTTTCGCCTTTCATATATAGCACATTACCTATGAAATAACTCTAATTTTTCACTATATTTAATATTTTTCAAACCATATTTTATTGTCCTTTTTTTACTCATGAACAATGAAATTGCGCTTGCTTTATAGATTATACCATAGGTGCTTTAAAATAAATTTTTTAAACATGAAAAGTATCCTCAAACCATGTATAATTAAGATAATTTTCAAAATTGTCATTGTCTATATTTTGATTATAGGCTAATAGATTGTCATCTTTTTTGAAGATAAATAATTTTACAAGTTTATTATATTGTTCATTATATCCTTTTTGGATAATTAACCTAGTATTTCCTAAAATAGTTAATAAATAACTTCTTTCTCTAATCTCAAAATCTGCTACTAAAAAGCTTTTATTTAGCCAGTCAAAATTATTTTTTGTGATAAAACTTATAGGAAAATCATATACAAAATCCAAATCTAGTTTTAAGAAATCATAATACACTTTTCTTTGGTCAGTCGCAATCAAATCAATCTTTTTAATGATATTTGGCTTTAATTCTTTTGCTATGCCTGACCTGTTGTAGTCATTAAATACTTTCATTCTTTGGTAATGCTCATAAGCATATTTGCCACATATTAGTACATCATCTTTTTGCATATTTATATTAGGCGGCTTCTCATCTTTATCATGCAAACACAAAATAGTTTCAAACCTACCCAATATTTTTGTCGAAATATCAAATTTGCTTAAATATATATTTTTAGTATCACGGGTTATTTTCATTTTAAAATTTTAACACATTCTATCAAAAAAACTCATAACGACGAAAAAACAAAGCATTTATATCTTTTTGGAGCGTAAATATATCTGTGATAGCCCCTAGTGTTTCGTCTTTTTTCAAATGACTATTGATAGGTTTTTTATTGGCACAATTTACACCTATTAGATGGATTTGATTTGCAAAGTCGTGGTTTTTAAAACCTAATCCGTGCTGATGTTTCATCCCATATACATAATACCTTGCAATCTGCTCATCTCCTGCTCCTTTAGCATTTTTTAGTTGTTTAATCTTTGGTATTTTGTCAAAAAACTTCATCGTAAAACTCTATAAGGGGTCTTTGATTAAAACCCACATCATGAACATAAGCAGCGAAAAATTTACCCTTTATCTCAATAGCAATGATATCCCCTTCCCTAAAAAAGGTAACTTCATCAGGAAATGGGGGCTTTTTTGTTTGCTCGCTTGGTTTTGTTTGTAAAAGCTCTTTTATGCTTGGTATTTGTTTATTAAAAGCTTTTCCTAATATCTCTTTATCTCTTAATACATCTATAGCTTTTAGTGCCTTTTTGCTAAACTCATCATCTTTTATGCCGTGCTTATGCAAAGTAACAACAAGCACCAAATATACAAGTTCTTTATACTTATAACCACCTATTGTGATGGGAACTATAGTTCTTAAGTCTAAAGTATGATAAAAATCCATATCTACCACCAAAGCGGGTCTTATTTTTGAGATTTCATCTCCTATAGTAGGATTAAAATTTATCAGCCAAATTAATCATCAATCTCCCCTACAAAATCATTCAAATCATTTATTTCTTTTTTATACTCATCTAAATTTGAGGCTATTTGAAAAAATTTTTGTGTTTTTTCGAGTTCAATTTGATATTTAAGAGATTTTATAGCTTTTTCTAATACTTCAATATTTCTTTTAAATCCAAAATGTTCTTTTATAAGTGCAAATCCTTCGCTTAGCTCTGGTGTTAGATTAAATGTAGTCTTATGTGCTACCATATTAAACTCCTACTAATAAATTTGCTTAATCACAAAACTTAATCACAATTATCTTTCAGCCAAAATGCTGACATTTTATAGCTATTTGGCTCAAATTCGTCATTTTCAAACTCTTTAAAAAATAGCTTAACATTGCTTTGTGTGATATCAATAGTAATGCTATTTAGTTTTTTATCAAATTTAACTAAATAATTTAACTTTTCTGTATTTAAAACACTTAGTACATGAGATAAAGTGAGCTTTGAAATATTTTTAAAAATCCACTTTTTGTATTTGACATTTTTACCATTCAAAAACTTATCAAACCAAGCATCGGAATAAATCATAAACAAAACATTGTCCTTAAAATGAAGTTCAACAGCACCATAACTCCAAATACTTATCTTACTTTGTTCGTCTATATATTTTTTATCAGGTTTAACAAAATTTTTCCTAATCCAATCTTGACTTTGAGCTAATTTTAAACAATCAAATGCTCCTGTCAATAAAAATCTTTTCAAATCTATAGTAATCTTTTTTGTCATGATGCTTATCTTTTTTATCTTTTAATCCCCTAAAAATCATAATGCTTATTTATATAAACTCTGGAGCGTCATTTGAAAATAAAATCAAATCGCCTACTCTTGTAACTTCGCCTAAAAGTTTTTGCATGTCTGATTTTTGATTTAAAAATAACACTTTAGGTTCATTTAAATTATCTGCTAAAATTTTTGCATTTAGTTTACCTGTGATGATAACTACATCGAAAATCTCGTTTGCAAGTTTGGCCAATTTTTCATTATCCTCTTTCGTGCTTTCTACTATGCCAGGAGTTATCAAAACTTTTCTACCATTAAATGAACTAACCAATTTATAAGACGAACTCATGCCGTTAAAATTGCCATTAAAGCTATCATCTATTATGATTTTTCCACCCGCATCAAGCCTTTGGAGTCTATGCTCCACGCTTTTTAGATTTGTGATTTTTTGCTTTATATTTCCAAGCGAAAGTCCCAAATCAAGGGCAACTAAAATACAAACACTAAGATTTGTTGCGTTAAATTCTCCTAAGATTGGCGTAAAAAATTCTTCATCATTACCGTTGATATTTAAAGTAAAATAAGTGCCATCGATGGAAGATTTTACATTTTTTATATCGCCTCCAAAAACACTTGTCATTTCATCGCTTTTTTTATCTAAACTTACATGTAAGTATGATTTTTGTAATCTATTTGAATTTAAAAGCTCTAGTTTGGTATTTTTAATATTTTCTAAACTCTTAAAATACTCAATATGCTGAGCGCCTATTTCGCCTACTATTGCGATTTGAGGATTTAAAAATCTCGCAATTTCGTCAATGTCGCCTCTCTGTCTTGCTCCAGCTTCACTGATATAGATTTGCGTATCGCTTGGCAAAGCTGTGTTTACATCTAGCACAAGTCCAGAGAGAGTATTTACACTTCTTGGGGTTTTGTAGCAAATAAAATCATCTTTTAAAATCTCATATAAAAAGTTTTTTATGCTTGTTTTTCCAAAACTTGCGGTTATGGTGATGATTTTTAAGTTTTCATTTGAGTAAAGCCTATTTTGAGCTTGTTTGTAAAACTGCGAGAAAATATATTTTTCATATAAAGCACTTAATAAAAATGAACCTATAATTGGCGTTAAAACCATTAAGCTACCGCATAAATTCGCCATTTTTAAACATAAAATATCTAAAACTAAAACGCTTAAAGCTAAAATTAGAAAAAATCTCTTTACCCTTTTAGTAAATACAAGCTTTTTATCTTGCTTTTTATGCCACATATATAAAGTCGGCAAAAAAACCGCATATAAATAAACCAAAAAAATGAACCCAATCTTATAATCTACGCCTTTTAATAGAGTAACTAAGTAGTGACATGCAAGCGGAATGACAAAAAAGTAAGCATGCCAAAGGGGTTTTGAAAAATGAAAAATAACCCTTTTAAGCTTATAAGAGTACCACTGCATAACGCTCATAAAATAGTAAGATAAAGCAAATATAAAAACTAAATGACTTATATAAAAAACTGCTTTTAGCATAATCTCTCCTTTAAAATTTTAGCAATAAAACTAGAATGTTTTAAGAAAAAAAAGTGGTCGCCTGCGAGCGGATAAAATTCGCTTTTTTCTATCAAGTTATGGATTTTCTCACCACTTTTTAAGGGTGTCGCCTCATCACTTTCACCCCAAAAAATAAACGCTCTACCCTTAAAATTTGCAAACTCATCGCTCATATCTTCATCGACAACTTTTTTCAAACTCTCATACATAACTTCACTCATGCCCTCCACATCTTTGGTAGCAAAAAGTTTGTAAAATCTTCCAAATCCAAAAAATTTTAAAAACTTAAAAACTTTAATTTTAAATCTTACTTTAAATGATTTTTCTTTTACAATCCCAGCACTACTTAAAAGCACAAGATTTTGTGGGCTTAGCAAAGTAGCGATTTTGCCACCAAATGAATGTCCTACCATGCAATGCACTTTTACATCTAATTTTTCTAAAAAAGTTTTGACTATATTTTTATATTCATACGAGTTTAAAGATTTTTGTATGCTTGAGTTTCCAAAACCGGGCAAATCTAAAAAGATAAGTTTAAAATCATTCAGTAATGAACCAAAAGCTTTTTTCATAAGCTCTTTATTTGCTCCCCAGCCATGTAAAAATAGTATGGTTTTTTCTTGGTTTGGATTTAAAATTTCGTAGCTTATGCGGTAAGTTATATTTTCAAATTCGATATTTTTACTTGCCATTGTCTTGCTTTTTTTTGTAGATTTTTTCTAAGATTTTGACTGCCTCACTCATCTTGTCAAACTCTTTCATACTAAGCAAAACCGCCTCAAACTTACTATTTTTAATGATAAACGCTCGTTTTTTATCATCTTTTGTAACAGAGTTTAAAATGGTACTAAAATTTCTAACCATTTGGGTTGCAGTGTAGATTTCATCGTGTTTTATATTACTCATAAACTAGCCTTTGTAAAATTTTATGTAAAATTATACACAAAATTTTACAAATAGTCAATCAAACATTTTAAAACTCTCTCCTAAATAGTAAGTTCTTACAAGTTTATCGTTTGCCACCTCTTCGCTTGTACCGTTTGCTAGTAGCTTTCCATCTTTTATCACATAAGCTCTGTCGCAAATGGCTAAGGTTTCTCTTACATTATGGTCAGTTATCAAAACGCCAATGCTAAGCTTTTTTAAATCTTTTATGATATTTTGAATATCACTTACTGCTATTGGATCAACTCCAGCAAAAGGTTCATCTAAAAGTAAAAAATTTGGCTCTAAAACCAAAGACCTTGCTATCTCACATCTTCGCCTCTCGCCACCACTTAAGCTCAAACCCTTTCTATCACGGATTGGCTCGATGTTTAAAAGTTCCAATAATTCTTCAGTTTTTTGTTTTTGTGTTTTTTTATCCTTATAGACGATTTCAGCTGCTAATAAAATATTTTCTTCCACGCTCAAGTCTTTAAACACACTTGACTCCTGAGGAAGATACCCTATACCCATTTCAGCTCTTTTATGAAGTTGGGTTTTTGAGATGTCAATATCATCTAAAAAGATATTTCCACCACTTGACCTGATAAGTCCACAAATCATATAAAATGTAGTGGTTTTTCCAGCTCCATTTGGACCCAAAAGACCAACTACTTCTCCACTTTTCACACTTAATGAGACATCATGAATGATTGGAGTTTTTTTGATGGTTTTTGCTAGATTTTGTGCTTTTAGTTCGTGCATTTATAAACCTTATACTCTCTTTTTTGCGCGTCTTTAGAGCTTGAAATATCTATACAAATATAGCTAAATCCAAACTGTTTTAAAACCCTCTCAAACTCCTCATCGCCCCACTCTATGATATGAAGCCCACTTTTACTAAGCTCTTCATAAAGCCCTTTTTGCATAAATCCAGCAGTTTTGTGCTGATAAATATCATAATGAAAAAATCTATTCTCATAGCTTTGCAGGACTGAAAATGTAGGCGAAGTGATTTGGCTATTTAGGTTCATTTTTTTGGCCAATGCTTTAACTAAAGTTGTCTTTCCCATTGCTAAATCGCCTCTAAGTAAAATTATTCCCTCATTTGGCAACTCATTGCATAAAATATCAAGCTCATCTAAGCTTAAAGTAAATTTTTGGTTCATTTACACTTCTTTAACAAAAAGATTTTGCTGTGATTTTGAGATAGTTTTGGTTTGTGGAATGTCTAAGACTTCATAGCTGATAGTTTTTTCTAAGTAATTTATAGTAATCTTATCGCCTATTTTTACTATTTTAGCAGGTTTTGCAACTACGCCATTTATAAGTACAACCTTGTTTTTGCACATATCCTCTGAAATGGCTCTTCGTTTTGTGATGTTTACTGTGTTTAAAAATTTATCTATTCTCATAGATATATTTTATAAAAAAGTAGCTTAAAAATCCCCCCTATTTTTAAAAATTACTTCTTGATAGGAAGTGTGAAAGTCATATCAACTTCACTCCAAGTTTTTTTAGAGTGAAAAGGAGAACATTTTTTTGCAAAAGCTGCAAAAGTTTCATTCATTCCAAAATCTAAAATATCAAGTTTACCACTTGCATCAATCTTGCTATCATCAGCAGTATAATCAAAATTTATATCTTTGCTCTGTCCGCCCATTGTGATAGCAACAACAAAAACACCTTTTTTCTCATCACCTTTTACATCTTTAATCATAGCTTTGATTTTAGAATCTTTTGAGAAAATAATACCAACATTTTTATCTCTCATTGGAAGTTTTGTATCTACTTTTGAGCCGTCAATATCAACACTTAATCCCTTAGCAAAATCAGCAAACTTTGCATTGTCTTTAGCAGTAAGCTTAATATCTTTAAAAGTACCTTTTACACCAACTTTTTTATCAGTCTTATAGCCAGTGTACTCTAATTTCAAATCACCATTCGCAGAGTATGCTAAACCTAAAGAGGCAACTAAAGAACAAATTGTAGCAACTTTAACCATTTGTTTCATTTTTATATCCTTTTTTAAAATTTTAGTTTGACATTATAAATAATCGGTCGTAAATATAGGCTTAAATTGTGAAAAAATTGTGGTATTTACACAGTAAAACTAAAATATTTTTCGTCATTTCAGGTTCACTAAATAAATATATTTTGATTTTTATAATAGTTTTTATATTAGGCTTAAGCTACATTTTTACTTCATTAGTAATGTTACAATAATGAACCTTTTAAAAATGAAATGTTATAAAAACTAATATAATAATTATTCTTATAATTAAGTATAATTTAAGCTATAAATCTTTATAATTTACACACAAATTCACAAAAAAAAGGATAAGCTTATGTTTAAAAAATTAACATTAAGTGCAATTGTACTAGCTAGTTCATTAATAGCTGGTAGTGAGGTAAATGTTTACTCAAGTAGACATTATGATACAGATAAAGAGCTTTACAAAATGTTTGAGAAGAAAACAGGTATTAAAGTAAATGTTATCCAAGCTAAAGCTGATGCTTTGATTAAGAGAATGGAGAGCGAGGGTACTAAATCTCCTGCTGATGTTTTAATAACTGTTGATGCAGCTAGGATTTTTAAAGCTCAACAAAAGGGACTTTTTCAACCAATCAAATCTGATTATTTAGAAAAAAATATCCCAGCTCAATTTAAAGATAAAGACAACAGATGGTTTGCGGTTACTAAAAGAGCTAGAGTAATTGCTGTTAGAAAAGATGTAAAAATGCCAAAAGAGGTTTTTTATGAAGATTTAGCTGACCCAAAATATAAAGGTCAAATCATGGTAAGAAGCTCAAGCAATGTCTATAACCAATCTTTAATGGCAGCAGTTATCGCTCATAATGGCGTTGAAAAAGCGACCCAGTGGGCAAAAGGCGTAGTTGCAAATATGGCAAGAAATCCAAAAGGAAGTGACAGAGACCAAGCAAGAGGCGTAGCAAATAAAATCGGCTCAATTGCAATCATGAATACTTACTATATCGGCAAACTTGCTAACGGCAAAGCATCAGATAAAGATGTGGTTAAAAATGTAAATATTATTTTTCCAAAATTTAAAGATGGCGGAACTCATGTAAATGTTAGTGCAGCTGGTGTTACAAAACATGCGAAAAACAAAGAAAATGGTATAAAATTTATCGAGTTTTTAGCTTCAAAAGAGGCACAAAGCCTTTTTGCAAAAGCAAACTACGAGTATCCAATCATTAAAGATGCTGAGATTTCACCACTAGTTGCTTCTTGGGGAGCATTAAATCAAGACAATGTTTCAATCAACAAACTTGGCGAAGAAAATGCAGCAGCTGTAAAAGCGTTAGATGTAGCTGGTTGGAAATAATTTGTTTAAAAAATTTTCTTTCTTAAAATCAAGTAGTGCTATAATGGCACTACTTATATCAATTCCCATGATTACAATCTTTGTGTATCTTTTTGCGTTTGATACGCCAAATTGGGAGCATATAAAAAATAATGTTTTATTTGATTATGTCTCAAACACTTTTTATGTAATGATTGGAGTTGGAGTTTTAACTACTATTATCGGATTTTGTACGGCATATCTGGTATCACTATATGAGTTTAGTTTTTCAAACTTTTTTAAATATGGACTTATTTTACCATTTGCCATACCAACTTATATCATCGCTTTTGTTTATAACGGCATGTTTGGTATCACTGGAAGCATCACTCAATTTATATTAAAATTAATCGACAAAGATTTAAGCCAAGTTCCTTATGTGGATATTCAATCTTTAGGCGGAGTAATATTTGTCGTATCTTTGGTTTTGTATCCTTATGTATATTTGGTTTGCAGAACCTATCTAAGCTTTGAATCATCTTCGATAATCGACGCTGCAAAAACTTTAAATCTGAGTGCTTGGCAAAGTTTTTACAAACTCATTTTACCAATCTCAAGACCAGCGATAATCGCAGGGGCAACACTAGCCGTTATGGAGGCCACAAGTGATTTTGGAGCGATGGATTATTTTGGAGTAAGTACATTTGTAACAGGTATTTTTAGAACTTGGGAAGGCATGGGAAGTGTTGAAGACGCCTCAAAACTTGCTAGTATTTTAATGACATTTATGTTTTTAGTAATACTTCTTGAGAGGTTTCAAAGACGAAATAAAAACTATAAAAGCTCTGGAAAAGATTTTAAACCAATCTCAAAAACAAAACTAAAAGGGACTAAAAATATTTTAGCATTTTTTGCCTGTTTTATACCGTTTTTTCTTGGCTTCTTGCTTCCATTTATCCAGCTTACATACTGGTTTTTAATCTCATATAAAGAAGTAATAGATGAAGATTTTATAAATCTACTTTTAAAAACCCTGCAACTTGGTGTAATATCTTCAGTACTAATAACCACCATTGCCCTATTTCTAACCTACTCTTTAAGAGTAAACAAAGACAAACTAAGTGCAACAAGTGTGCAAATCACAAAACTAGGCTACTCAATACCGGGAGCTGTTGTGGCGGTTGGTATATTGACATTTTTAGGAATGCTAAATAAACATCTTGACATCTTAATCACAGGCACAGTTGCTACTGTGGTTTTTGGCTATACAGTTAGGTTCATTGCCATTTCAATCAACAACTTTGAAGCTGGTTTTAACCGCATTCCAAGTAGCTATGATGATGTAGCTCACATTAGTGATATTAGTAGATTTAGAAGTTTTAAAACTATATTTTTACCACTTTTAAAAAACTCAGCTTTTGCCTCTTTTATAGTGGTATTTATCGAAGTCATAAAAGAGTTGCCTCTAACCATGGTTTTAAGACCATTTAACTATGATACTCTAGCCATAAGAGCGTTTGAGTTAAGCGAACAATCGCAAGTTGTAGAGTCATCGGTTCCTGCCATGTTTATTATATTAGTCGGTATTTTATCTGTGGCACTTTTAACAAGAAATCTAAATAAGGCACAAAATGGTAAGCGTAAATAATTTTGGAGTAGTATTTAAAAATACAAGAATTTTAGAAAATGTAACATTTGAAGTAAACACAGGTGAAATCATCACTTTACTTGGACAAAGCGGCTGTGGCAAAACCACTATTTTAAGAGCCATAGCAGGTTTACAAAGCGAACATGAGGGAAATATTTGCATAGGAAATACTTGCGTTTCATCAAAAGATGTGTTTGTAAAGGATAGAGAAATCGGATATATTTTTCAAGACTACGCCCTATTTCCACACCTAAATGTAAGCGAAAATATAGGTTTTTCACTCTTTAAACTTAGCAGTGATGAAAAAAATAAAAAAATTGACACACTTTTAAAAAGATTTAACCTGCAAGAGCATAAATATAAACAAATCCACCAACTATCAGGCGGACAGCAACAGCGAGTTGCTATAGCAAGAGCCATGGCAAATGAACCAAAAATTCTTTTACTCGATGAACCGTTTGCAAACCTAGATGAAGGTTTGAGATATAAGACAAAAATGTGGCTAAAAAACCTCATAAAAAAAGAAAATCTAAGTGCCGTTTTAGTCACTCATGACAAGCAAGAAGCTCTTAGTATATCCGATAAAATAGGCATAGTAGCCGATAAAAAACTTTTACAATTTGCCCCAACAAAAGAGATTTATGATAATCCCAAAAATCTTTATGTAGCAAAATTTTTAAGCGAGATTAACATTTTACCAAAAGATATTTTAAAATCTAACGGTATTGAGATAGAAAAAGAAAAAGTGGCAACCATAAAGATAAAAGATTGTTTACTCAATACAAAAAAAAGTCCTTATGAAGTCAGTATTAAAGACTACTCGTTTTGTGGAGATTATTATGAAGTAGTGGCAAGTTTTAGCCATAGTAAAGAGGATGTAGATATCCAAATCAGAGTAAATGAACCTATAAATCTGACTGGCAATAATCAAGCATATTTGCATTTTAACTTAAAAGATTTAAGAATAATCGACAAATAAACACAAAAGTATCAGATTGTG
>PDWI01006599.1_pt1 | contig 14494 bp, 10 predicted proteins | sample 1430891 | NCBI WGS metagenome assembly PDWI01 (sample SAMN01162508, study PRJNA174530) | Oral metagenome, whole genome shotgun sequencing project. | biome: Marine environment; feature: Marine mammal; material: Swab sample of the gingival sulcus; isolation source: swab sample of gingival sulcus...
TGATGGTGCAAAATCCATCGATGAGGTAACAAAAGGGATTATGGACGAATTGTAATTGAATTACGGCTCGTTGTCGTTTATTACTACTTGCAGGCAGAAGGAGGGCTTTCAATATTGCGGAAAGCCCTCTTTCTTTTTCACTCATTTAACAGAAGAATTTTATGAATAAGAGCGGAAAGGTATATCTGGTGGGGGCGGGCCCTGGTGATCCCGGATTGATAACGGTGCGGGGCAAATCTCTACTTGAGCGTGCAGAGGTGGTTATTTATGATTATCTGGCCAACGAGAAGTTGTTGAGTTATACGCCAGAGAGTGCCGAACTTCTCTATGTCGGCAAAAAGGGTGGTTCCTGTCATAGCCATACTCAGGAAGAGATCAACGAGCTGTTAATAAAAAAGGTGGCAGAGGGGAAGATGGTTGTTCGCCTTAAAGGCGGTGATCCCTTTATCTTTGGCCGCGGCGGAGAGGAGGTTGAGGTGATGTATGAACAGGGGCTGCCCTTTGAGGTGGTGCCGGGAATAACTTCTGCCACTGCTGCTGCAACCTATGCTGGCATCCCCATCACCCACCGGGATCATACCGCCACGGTAGCTTTTTTGACCGGCCATGAAGACCCCACCAAGGAGCATTCCAATATCAACTGGGAAAAACTCTCCACTGCTGCTGGAACCCTGGTGGTCTATATGGGGATCAAAAACCTCCCCCTCATTGTGGAAAAACTCCTCGCCTTTGGCCGCTCACCGCAAACGCCAGTGGCAGTTGTCCGCTGGGCATCGACCCCACGGCAAAAAAGCGTTACCGGTACCCTTGCAAATATTGCCCAGGTGGTAAAAGAGAGCGGCATTACCGCTCCAGCCCTGGTGGTGATAGGCGAGGTGGTCTCCTTGCGGGAAAAACTTGACTGGTTTGAGAAACGACCGCTTTTTCACAAACGCATTCTGGTTACAAGAACCAGAGAGCAGGCCAGCTCGCTGGTTGTCGGTCTTGAAGAGCGGGGAGCCTCCTGTCTGGAGTGTTCCACCATAAATATCCAGCCGCTGGAAGATTATTCCCGCTTTGATGGCGAGCTGGAGCGTCTTGACGAGTATCACTGGGTGCTGTTTACCTCGATTAACGGAGTAAAATACTTTTTTAAGCGTCTTCATGCCAAGGGTATGGATGCCAGAGACCTGAAAGGTCCGGCCTTTGGCTGTGTGGGCAAGGCGACTGCCGATTTCCTTTTTCAATATGGTATCAATGCAGATCTTATCCCCCCCACCTTTACCGGAGAGGGGCTTGCCAAAAGCCTTCTTGACCAAGGGGTGGAGGGGCGCAATATTCTTATCCCCAGGGCAAAAGAGGGGCAGGAGTATCTGCCGGAAACGCTGCGTGGTGCTGGTGCCCAGGTGGTGGTTGTCCCCGTTTATCAGAATATCCCGGAAGATGCCCAGGCAGAGGCGGTACGCAAGGAGCTGGGAGAGAACAGTATCGATATGATTACCTTTACCAGTTCGTCAACGGTAAGTAATTTTATTGCCATGTTGGGAGTGGAAAGCAAAGAAGAGTTGCAGCAGCTCCTTTTGGGAGTAAAAATCGCTGCCATTGGCCCGATTACCGCGAAAACCGTTATTGACAACGGCTTGACGGTTGACGTAGAGGCAGAAGAACATACGGTGGATGGGATGCTTGCTGCCATTACTGAATACTGGGATAAGTAGGAGCAGAGGTGCAGCGACAGGCAAAGGCCTACCTGCTGGCTCTGACAGCAGTCTTTTTCTGGTCGACCATTGCCACGGCAACCAAGTTGTCGCTGCGGTGGGCCAGTCCGCTGTTGTTGGTCTGCTATGCCAGTGCTGTTTCGCTGGCGGTGCTTTTTTCAGCCATGCTGGTTACGAAAAAACTGCCGCTTTTTTATGCCCTTTCGCTGCGGCAGTGGCTCGTCTCTCTTTTTTTTGGTGCACTCAATCCCTTTGCCTACTATCTTCTTCTCTTTAAGGCCTATGATATGCTGCCCGCCCAGCAGTGTCAGGTGATCAACTATAGCTGGGCAATAACCATGACACTACTCTCCATCCCGCTGCTGAAGCAGCGGGTAAACGGGGTGCAGTGGCTGGCAATTTTGATTGGTTATTGCGGGGTACTTGTTATTGCCACCAAAGGTGCGCCGTGGACACTCCATTTTGATAACCCTCTCGGGGTGGGACTAACGCTGTTTACCACCGTGTTATGGGCACTCTACTGGATTTTGAACACCAGAGATAATCGTGATCCGGTGGTGGGGCTGTGCGCCAATTTCTGTTGTGCGACGCCTCTGGTCTGGGGGTATTTGTTGCTGACAACAGATAATCTATTACAGCTTTTCAACTGGCAGGGGATGGCAGGAGGCATCTGGCTTGGCCTGTTTGAGATGGGGCTCTCTTTTCTGATGTGGCTTACCGCAATGACACTAACCACCGATACCGCCAAGATAGCGGTGCTTATCTTTATTGCACCAATTCCTTCGCTCTTTTTTATCCGGTTTTTGCTGCAGGAGCCGATTCACCCCTCTACCATTGCGGGGTTGTTGTTTGTGCTGGTAGCTCTTGCCTTGCAGCGGATTGCAGCGAAGAGAGATTAACCTCAACCGCTTTTAATCAACTCCAGCAGATCCTTGGCACTTATTCGTGCGCTACTGTCTGTGCCTTCGAGCAGGCTGCCGGCCAGTTCGCGTTTTTCATGGTGCAGCTGAACAATTTTTTCTTCAATGGTATTTTTGCAGACGAGCCGGTAGATGGTAACCGGTCGCTTCTGACCAATGCGGTATGCCCGATCTGATGCCTGATCTTCAATGGCGGGGTTCCACCAAGGATCCATATGCAGAACATAATCCGCCGCAGTAAGATTTAGTCCTAATCCTCCTGCCTTTAAGCTGATAAGAAAGAGTTTGCCTTCACCTGCCTGAAAGGCATCGACCCGCATTTTGCGTTGTTTGGTTGAGGTATTGCCATCAAGATATTGATAGTGAATTTTCTGTTCATCCAGATAGTTACGGATAATTGATAGATGACCAATAAACTGGCTAAAGACCAGAGCCTTATGGTTGCTCTCCAATAGCTCTGTTATTACTTCGGCAAAGACCTTGAGCTTGGCACTCTCTATGGTGCTTTCTGGATCAATGAGCTTTGGATTACAGCAGGCCTGGCGCAAGCGGGTTATTTCGGTGAGAATCTGTAAGTGATGTCCGGGGCGTTCCTTGTTGCTCTCCAGAATTTCTATGGCATTTTGCCGCAATGCTTCATAAAAAGCCCTCTCCTCTTCGGAGATCTCCACCTCCAGCGTAACCTCGGTACGGGGTGGAAGCTCCTCCAGCACCTGCGATTTGATGCGTCGCAGCAGAAATGGACGGATCAATTTTTTCAAATGCAACCTCGCCTCCCTATCGCCATAGCGTTCGATAGGGATGGCAAATTTGGTGTTAAAATGAGAAAGGCTACCCAAAAGTCCTGGATTGATAAAATGAAAAAGATTCCACAGCTCGCCAAGATGATTTTCAACCGGTGTGCCGGTGGTAATCATCTTGAACTGCGCCTGCAGCATCATTGCCGCCTGACTTCTTTTGGTGGCCGAATTTTTAATTGCCTGCGCCTCATCAAGAATCACCGCCTGCCACTTAACAGAAGAGAGCAGCTCGCTCTCCTGCTGCAGCAGGGTATAGGTGGTTACCAGCAGGTCAAATTTACCTAATTTTTGCACTGTCTCCCTGCGGCCTTTGGCTCCAAGGAGATGGAAATTTATGGTGGGAGCAAAGCGGGCAATCTCTGTCTGCCAATTGGTGGAAACAGAGGTGGGGGCCACAACCAGCGAAGGCCCTTTGTCGGCCAGTTCCAGCACAACCGCTAAGGATTGCAGGGTTTTCCCCAGCCCCATATCATCGGCCAGACAGCCGCCAACGCCCCAGTGGGCAAGGCGGGCCAGCCAGGAAAATCCCTCTTTTTGGTAGTCTCGTAGCTCTGCCTGCAGGGTTGATGGCACCACCGGAGTAAAATCCCTTGCGTCTGCAATGCGTTTACGCTGCTTTTCCCATCCGGCATCGGTTTCGGTATTTGATTTGGCGATCAACTCCTCAAGCTGCATCGCCGCCAGTGGGTGGATAAGCAGCTCGTCCTCTTTTTCTGACGAATCTTGCGAAAAATCCTGTATCTCATCAAGTCGTCTGCGAAATTCCTGGGTCAAGGCGATAAACTGGCCATTGCCAATCTCGACAAAACGGCTCTCACTGTTACCCAGTTTGCGTAACAACTCCTTTAATTCAATAACCTTGCCCTGCTCAAGCTCCAGCTGACCGCTCATGGCAAACCAGTTTTGCCGGTTGGTGCGCACCTTGAGATTCAGATTCTCTCCTGATACCTGCTGATGAATGGTGAGCTTTTCTCCTTCCGGCCACTCGATATGCACCTGTTCACGAATGGCTTGCAGCTCCATCAAGGCCTGCAGACAGTCGTCCGGTTCCTGCAGATGCCACTCCCTTTCGTTTTCCTGTTCCAGGTCTATGGCCAGATCAAGCACCGGGCAGAGTTCTTCTACCTCACGGGCACGCATCTCCTCCTCTTCGAGATTGCGCCGGGTTTGCAGCCGCACGCCATCGACCTCGGCCATAATATTTTCCATCCCCTTGCCGGGTTTCAGATAGTGGTTGCCGCCGGGAAAGGGCTTAACAAACATCTCCAGGCGAAAACCACTTCCATAGGGGACAAGATGGATATAGATAGAGGGGTCGGCGTCAACCATCTCAATGTCGCCTCTTCCCTTGCCCCTTCCTGCGGCAATCACCGAATGCACCGTCATAAAGGAGGAGATATTACCAATGGCGGTAAGCACTTCCTCACTGGCGGCCTTTGGCACGGTAATACCGTTTACTCCGGTGATTTGTGCAATTTTGCGGTGCTGTTCACTTATGGTGATAACCTTGATCCTGGTGGGGGTCTCCTTGTGAAAGTTGATTTTTTCCTCGGTGAGCGGCTGGGCAAAGCAGATATGCAGATTCTCGCCCCGCTCCTCAACCAGCAGTTCCGGCTCTCCGGCAACAAATTCCACCGGCGTTTGCGGCGAGTCGGCAAGAAAGAGGTGCGGATGACCAATCATGGCGGGAATAGCCCGTTCCATATCGAATTGGTAGGTGGCATTGACATTTCCTTGTGGATACTGCTTGGTAATGGCGGCGCAGATCTCCTTATCCTTGGCAGAGAGATAGGTGAGTTGGCGGTTTTTATAGAGGCGTGAGGGGGTGATGGGGCGACCCCGGCTCCAGCTGCCATCTGCCCTGCGTTTCTGCTCTCTTGCGGTGATAGAGATTGACTTGCCGGGAAAGGTGAGCATCCATGCCATACGCATCTGCGGTATGTCCTGCTCCTCGCCAGTTGCTGCAATAAGTGCCTGCAGGCTCCTGCGCCATGGCTCTTCCGGGGTGATAAGCGACTGCAGGGAGATAATGCCGCAACGCTTACGCAATTGCTGATAGCGGTTGCGGTACTCCTTATCGTCGGGATGGGCAATGGTAAGAATCTCTGCCAGCAGCGTGGCGGCCAGCAGGTAGCCATGTTGCTCTGCACGTTGCTGCAAGGCAGCTGCAAGGGCGGCAATCTCCGGGCTTATGGTGCTGTGCAGCCAGTAGTGGCTGAAGGCAAAGAAGATAAAGGTAAAGGCGTCTTGCTCAATCGTTTCTCCTGCATCAATATCTTCCGGTTGATCGTTGATTTGTGCATTTACCGCCGCTGCGAGAAAACCGTAACTGGCAGCTTCTCTGCTTTTGGGAAAAAGGCTCAATGCAGTGGCGATCTTTTCGGTAGTGGCGTGGTACTCTTTTGTCTTCTGTAGCTGAAAAAGGATAAAGAAGATACCGGGCATACCGAAAAAAGCGGAATCTTTACCGTTGGCAAGTTCTTGCAGGGCGGCCAGATCACTATCAAAGGCTTGCTCCGCCTTTTCCTGCTCGCCAAGCAGAAAAAAAAGTGTGCCACCGGCACCAGTGCCATAAAAGGCCTCCTTGTTGTCGGCAATAAACTGCTCTGCTTCTGTGAGCTTGCCACGAAACAGTAATTCGTTAAACCAGAGGCGTTTGAAGGGAAGCTGTTCATCGCTATCAAGCTGTGTCATCTCTTTACTGGTAAGAAAATCAGCAGCATCTGCATAGGAGGTGAGGCTCTTCTGCCCATATTGCAGTACATCGCCTAGCAGGTAGAATTGAAAGGATGGAGGCAGGGTGCAGAACCATTTTTTATCAAAGGGTCGGCATAAAATTTTTGTGGTTACGGGTTCGTCCCCTAAAAATTCTGTGCACTGGTTGGCAAGAAAGTCTGTGGCATCATAGATAAGATCAAACTGTTCGGTATAGATGCCAAACCGCACCTCACGCATTGCCCGCCAGCAGCGTGTTGCCCATTTGCCGTAAAAAGCTGATGCTGGTGCTTCTTCTCGTATTACTTCTGCCCAAGGGGCAAAGGTTCCGTTTTCTGCAGCCCTTCGGCATAGTATTTCGCTGATTACTGGTGCGCAGAGTTTTTCTTTGTTAATAAAGCCTGCCTGTTGCAGGCGGGAGATATGGTTGGCTACACCTGTGGCAGTGGCGGGGGTGGTTTCAGTGCTGCGTATGCCCAGTTTTCGCAGACAGTTTGCCAACATTCCCGGATTGGCAGGTTCACAGGCGATGGCCATAAGGGTGAGGATGGCACGGGCAAAAGGAGAGAGCTTTGTAAAAGCAGTTAATAGGGTTGCTGCCGATTTGTCGGTAGATATTTCCATTATTCAATTTTTCTTGAAGGGACACGGTAAACACAGCCGCCACAACGCCTGTTAACGTCTATGAGTGTTTGTGGTATCCATTTCTCTCGAAGAGATATGGGGTGCAAAGGGTAAAATCCCGAACTGCGCATTATACCATGCTCATGGACTAAAGAAAGGAAAAATCGTATTGATTTCAGTTGCGATGAGGAACTTTTGCCAGCTGTACTCGCCAGTTGGCAGGCATAATGGAAGAAAGTGTGGTCGATTCGAACTATAAGGTATCCGTATAGAGTTATGGGCAGAGCCACAACTCTATACGGTTTATATGGATATGAGGATAAGGATAATTATTAACAATTTCAAACTGTCTGCAATAAAACTCTTACCCCATAAGCATACTGGTAACCTGATAGACAACCACTGAAAGCAGGTAGGCACCACCCAGCGAACCGAAGAGGGCAAATGATGCCCATTTCCAGCTGGTTTCCCGAATTATCACTGCAACGGTAACCATACACGGTGCATAAAGCAGCAGAAAAATCACCATCGCATATACGGTTGCCCGATCATAGGCGGGGTCTGCTGCGATGCGGGCTGCAAGTGCCGAAGAGTCGTCATCATCAACCTGACTGCCTATGGAATAGGTGGTTGCCATGGTTGAAACAAAAACCTCCTTGGCCGCAAATCCGCCCAAAAGAGCCACATTTGCCTGCCAAGGGAACCCTGCATATTGAGAGACAGTCTCAAGCCCTTTACCCATACGACCGGCAAAAGTGTTGGCAAGGGTCTCCTCCGCCTCATTATCGTCAATTTTTTGCAGAGCTTCGGCCTTCTCTTCTTCAGAAAGATTTTGGGCAGCAACTTCGGAACGCTTTGCTTCAAAGACACTGGCTTTCTCTTCTGAAAGCTGAGGGAAGGTCATCAGAACCCACATAATAATACTGACCGCCAGAATAACAGTTCCTGCCTTTTTGATATACTGCCATACCCTCTCCCAAGTATGTTTCAAAACTCCGTATAGCGTGGGCATACGATAGGGCGGTAGCTCCATGATAAAAGGCGTCGGCTCCCCCTTGATCACCGTACGTCGCAGCGCCAGGGAGACGAGCAGAGCAAAAAACCATCCAAGCAGGACGATACAGAACATTGCCGTTGTTTCATTGCCTGGAAAAAATGCTGCCGTAATCAAAATAAAGGCAGTAGTCTTGGCTCCACAAACCATAAAGGGAGCGGTGAAGATTGTCGCCAGCCGCTCCCGCTCACTGCGCAAGGTTCGGGCAGCCATAACTCCAGGAACCGCACAGCCGCCAGGAATACCGCCAGAAACAATAAAAGGCATAACTGATGCACCGTGCAGGCCAAAGGCAGCCAGAATCTTGTCGAGCATATAGGCCACTCGCCCCATATAACCAAGGTCTTCGAGGAAAACGAGCATCAAAAACATAATGGCAATCAGGGGTGTAAAGCCCATAACCGCACCAACTCCGGCAATGGCACCATCAACAACCATTGATTGAACCAATCCATCAGGGATAATCTTTGTGGCAGTATCGGCAAGCCATTCAAAGGCACTCCCCACCCACTCCTCCGGGATCCCGCCAAGATTAAATGTAACCCAGAACATCCCATAAAGGAGGGCAAACATCAAAACAGGTCCAAAAACACGATGGGTAACAACCTTATCTATTTTGTCTGAATAGTTAAAGCGTTCATCATCTTCTCTGGTGATAATACCCTTGTGCATCAAGCCGTTAATAAAACCGTAACGGTAATCGGCAAGAATCGCTTCTGGGTAACTGCCTCTCTCTTTTCTCAGGGCTTCGGCGAGTTCGGCAACTATCCGTTCAAGCTCCGCACTTAACTCTCCTGCCTTTCGCCCCTGCTCAACAATCTCGCTGTCTCCTTCGACATACTTGATCGCAACCCAGCGGGCCGGATATGTCTCTGTCATAAAACCGGCATCTGTTATCTTCTGCTGCATTGTATCAAGTGCTGCGTCTATCTCATTTCCGTAGGAGATTTGCAGCGTTTTACGTTCTTCCTTTGGTTTGGCCGCCTGCATCCGTACCGCTTCAACCAGTTCGGTAGCCCCCTCTTTTTTTCTGGCACAGCATTCAATAACCGGTACGCCGAGATATTTTGACAGCATTTCGGAATCTATGGTAATGTGGCGTTTTTTTACCTCGTCCATCATGTTCAGGCCAATAACCACATTTGCCCCCAGCTCCATGGTCTGAATAGTAAGGTAGAGGCTGCGTTCCAGGCATGTCGCATCCAGTTGGTTAATAACAACATCCGGCTTTTCCTTGAGAATCACCTCGCGGGCAACCAGTTCGTCATTGCTGTAGGCGGTAAGTGAGTAGGTACCGGGCAGATCCACCAGATGCATTTTGGTTCCATCCGAGGCAGTTGCATACCCCTCTTCTCTGTCCACAGAAATACCCGGATAGTTGCCGACCCGGGCAGATGCACCGGTAATGGCATTGAACATGGTACTTTTCCCGCAGTTCGGCTGTCCTGCAACGGCTACTAAGAGTTCCTTCTCTGGCATAATCTACTCCTTTGTATCGCAAAAAATATAATCGGCTTCTCTGTTTCTCAGTGTCAGGGTGTAGCCGTTTAAGCGCAGGGCAACCGGATCATATAAGGGAGCGCGCCCGACGATTTTTATCTCTGTACCGGAAACCAATCCCAAATCACGGATTCGTCGGCCCAACTGCCCTTCTGCTCTTACGGTTGAAACCAGACCCCTTTGGCCAACTCGCATATTGCGCATGTTGACTTCCTTCATAAAAGTTCTCCTTGAAATTGATGAGTGGAAAATGAAATTTAGAAAAATTCCATAGACGTAATAAAAACCAGCTGCTTAAAAAAATTAGTGCAGGAGATAAAGGAATAGCATGGATAATAAACTTAGGCAAGTGTATTTATATTTTTTAATTCAAAACATTGAACGTTAATAATGTATGCGTAATAGATTCACCGTGATTATCGAATATAATTATTCAAAAAAATATAAAGGCGAACAGCAATTCTCCAGGAGAATATTTGGCAACTTACAGAATTTTTTTTGGCTATTCTCTTCTTTTTTTGTCTTTTTCGGTTGCGGTCAAAAAAAATTAGTTTATAATGAAAAAAGTATGGACGTTAGGGAGACAATTATGGCTTGAAAAAAGCTTTCATCTACGAGAGGAGAATGGCAATGCAAAAATTAACGGCTAGTCAGGAAGATTATCTTGAGGCAATTTATCAGATTTCTTTAGAGAAGATGGCAGCACGAGCAAAGGATATTTCAACACATCTTAACGTGCGCGCCTCTTCAGTAACCGGGGCACTGCGCACACTCGGCAGTATGGGGCTTATCAATTATGCGCCTTATGACCTGATTACCTTGACAGATGAAGGACGGGTTGTTGCCGAAGATATCGTGCATCGGCATAATGCTCTGAAAAATTTTCTTGTTGAGGTGTTGGGAATTGAGGAGAAAGAGGCTGATGAGACCGCCTGTAAAATGGAACACTCTGTACCTAAGTCAATTGTTGAGAGACTTATCAAATATGCAGAATATGTTGAAAACTGCCCCAAGGGAACAATCACTTGGGATTCCGGGTTTGGTTATTACTGCAATGAGGAGTGTGAGAAAGAGAAGTGCGGTAATCGCAAATAATCGGAATTTTTATCAACTGTTGCCTCTTTCGCCTTCCATGGCAGGTTTTTCTTGGATACGAAAGAGGTATTTTTTTGCTTTTCTCTTTTTATTTGTCATAAGAACGAGTTGCGTGAAATTTGGCTGCAAGGATTCACTTAATGTAAGTGAAAAAAATGTCTGTTATCTATTTTTTTATTGACATGAAAGTTAGCTCCAGCTAACCTCTGAAGTGCTGCGCACTGTTGGAGTTGCGCAGTATATTTTTTGACAGACAATATTTTTTTGCGGACAATAGTGAGGGAGAGGTTATGGCGAAGAAGCAGGAACTCAGTTCGAGCATGGAAGATTATCTGGAGGCAATCCTGCAGATAATAGAGGAAAAGGGAGAGGCTCGCTCCAAGGAAATTATGGAGAAGCTCGGGGTTACCGGCCCTTCTGTAACCGAGGCCTTTCAACAGCTCGGAGAGAGAAAACTTATCAATTATGTTCCCTATGAGGCAATCACCCTGACCCAGGAGGGGGAGACTATTGCCCGGGATGTGCTTTCCCGGCATATCGCCCTGCGGAATTTCTTTGCAAATATCCTGCTTATTGATTATGAAACTGCTGACGATGGTGCCTGCAAGATGGAGCATGTTGTCTCGCAGGGTATTATTAACCGCATGGTCTACTATGCCGACTACCTGAAAACTCAAGGGGAGGCAGAGGGCTTTGCCCGCTTCCTAGAACAAGGCGATAACACGTGATAAACAATTCAGAAACACTCCCTTCATCTCCTGCAGTTGCCGATCCGCAACTCTCTGTGACAACTCTTGCTCTTGCGAGTGCTGTCTCTCTTGGCTCTAATCTTCTTGAGGTAAAAAAAGGGCGGATGGATTTGGAGCTTGCTGTGGGCAATGCCCTTATCAAGGGCACCCTCTCCTCTGCTGTTATTACAGGAATTCGGCCAACAACCCCGCTGCGGACTGTGGGGTGTGCCTGCCTTTTGGGTTGTGTTGGCTATACAGTTGATTTTTTGATGAAAAACAAACCACAAACCACCTAGGGAGGTTGTCTGTTGAAGGGTGATAAGCAGTTTCCCATAAAAATCGTTCATGAGCTGGAGTGTCGTCTGCGCCTGCGTTGCGGTGCCATTCGACGCATGGATTTTAGCCCTGACCAGTTGGAAATGCAGCTGGAGTCGATGGCGGGTGTCTCTTCTGCCAGATGTAATACTCCCGCAGCCTCCGTTACTGTAGAGTATGACGGTTCCCGTGAAGTTCGTCAGGCGATTTTGCTCGCCCTGGCAGAGATGCCAGAAAGCTTTTTTGGCGAAAAGGAGGAGCCTCGAACTCTGCTTTCTGTTCTGCCCCTTGTTGGCAGAGGGGTCCTCTGCGGCTCCCTGCTCTTTCTTCCTCCTGTTATTGCTGCGCCGATAACCTTTGTTCTGGCTGCTCCGGTTATCGCCAGCGGTATTGCAACCCTTTGGACAAAAGGGATAAAAATAGAGGTTCTTGATGCGGTGGCAGTCTCTTTCTGTCTGCTGCGCAGGGACTATTTTACTGCCGGTTCGATTCTGTTTTTGCTCTCTGTTGGCGAATATTTTGAAGAGCTGAGCGAAGATCGTTCTACCGATTTGCTCAAGAGCCTGCTCAAGCCTCAGGTTGAAAAGGTGTGGGTAGAGTCGGAAGACGGGCAGGAGATTGAGGTTGCACTGGAGGATGTGCGTATCGGCGATCATGTTGTCTGCGGCTCTGGAGAGATGATTCCCCTTGACGGGATTGTCTTCAGCGGCGAGGCGACCATTGATACCAGCTCCATTACCGGAGAATCGCTGCCGGTACCTGTTGCCCCTGGAGATGAGGTGCTCTCCGGTGCCGTTCTCGAAGAGGGACGCATAATTATTGAGGCAAAACGTATTGGTGCCGATAGCTCCATGGCTCGCATTTCTACATTTTTGGAAAATTCACTGCGTAACCAGTCCGAAAGCCAGAAAAGAGGAGACGAACTGGCGGAGAGCCTGGTTCCGGTAACTTTTGGTTTGGGGCTTGGCCTGTTGGCACTGACCCGTGATCTGGAAAAAGCAGCAGCGGTACTTACCGTTGATTACTCTTGCGCTATCAAGCTGGTGAACCCTGTTGCCATCCGGGTTGCCATGTATAACGGTGCCAAACAGGGTGTCTTGCTCAAGGGTGCGCAGGCGATGGATGGTCTGGCAAAACTTGATGTGCTGGTTTTCGATAAAACCGGCACCCTTACCCGAGGCCAGCTTGAGGTAACTGATGTCTGTCCGGCAGGGAAGATGAGTGCAGACGAGCTGCTGATTCTTGCTGCCAGTGCTGAAGAGCACTACTCCCATCCGGTGGCAGATGCGGTGGTCTCGGCGGCGAAAAAGAAGGGGTTGGCCTTGGCTCCTACCTCCCAGGTAGACTTTATTGTTGCCCACGGCGTTTCTGCCTATGTTGACGGAGAGAACACCCTGGTTGGCAGCCGCCATTTTATTGAGGATGATGAAGAGGTTGACTGCTCTGTTCTTAACAAGAAAGTTGCAGCACTGGAGCAGGAAGGAAAGTCGATACTTTATATTGCCCGGAGCGGCAAGTTTGCAGGGGTGATTGGTCTGCGTGATGAATTGCGCCCGGAGAGTGCCGTGGTTCTGGAAAAGCTTAAAGATTCTGGTGTCGATAAAATTGTGATTCTCACCGGAGACTCAAAAGTTACGGCAGAGGCTCTTGCCGGTAGCCTTGATGCTGTGGACGAAATTCATGCCGAGCTGAAACCGGAAGACAAGGCGCGTATTGTTGGTGAGTTGCAACAGGGTGGCAAGGTGGTTGGTTTTATCGGGGACGGGGTTAATGACGCCCCCGCCCTTGTTTCTGCCGATGTGGGCATCTGCCTGCCGGGAGGAGCTGATCTGGCCAAGGAGTCTGCCCAGATAATTCTGCTGCAGGATGATCTCTATTCCCTGCTTGCTGGACGCCATATTGCTCTTCTTACCCGCCAAACTATAGAGCGCTCTTTCTGGGCAGTTGTTTCCATGAATACTGCATTCCTGTTGTTGGCGACCTTTGGTCTGTTGCCGCCGGTTGGAGCGGCGTTGCTGCATAATTTGAGTACGGTTGGTGTGTTGGGATACGCCTCTTTGCGTAGTAAAAAGAATGTGAGGGAAGAGCTCCTGGAGGAAGAGAACAATGTTTGAGCAATCTATTTATACTCCCCTTGTAGATGCTCCGATTAACCAGGAGTTGGAATTGATCAAGGTTAATGGAGAAGCGACTGGGCAATGGTTGCAGCATCTCGGCCTGTTTAAGGGAACCCGGATTATCCGGCATGGAGAAGAGTTGCAGTATTTCCCGGTGCGGGTAAAAGGTCTTTTGGGTGATGTGGTTGTTCCTGCCGGATATGGAATAAAAACAATTGTTCATCTTGATGGTTCAGATGAGAGGTGCCCCTTGACGGAGATGCCGAAAAAAAGCAGTGGTCATATCGAGACTATCTCTGGAGGCAAGGGGCTGGTGAGCGGTTTGAAAAAACTTGGTCTGGAAAAAGATAAGCCCATCACCTTTATTCGTGCCCTGCCGCATATGGATTATGTAACAATCATCAACAATCGGCAGAGAACAATGCTCTCGGAAGGGGAAGCGGCAAAAATCTGGGGAAAATATACCGGCAGAGAAGGTGGTGGCTGCGGGCAGTTCTATTTCTCACGCAAGAGAGAGGAGTTTGTTGTTGAAGAGATTATTGGAGGGCAGAAGGCGACAGGCCATCTTGCCAGCCATGGGGTTAAAAAAGGGGATACGCTTTATATGGAGACGGTGAAGCAGGCGCAAGAAGTGCATGGGCCTGTTGCATCTCCAATAGTTATCTCCGGCCCGGGAGGATTGCGGCTCTATCTCTCTCCGGCGCAAGCGGCAAAAATTGAGGTGAAAACGACATAAGAGGCAAAAGGTTTCCCTCTTATGTCGTTTGGGTAAAACTTAGGATGCGCTCGCTTCCATGCGGGCTTCATCCCACATTTCCGAGTATTTTTCCTTGGTTTTGCCTAAGGAATCGTCAATTTTTGTTTTTGCCTTGTAGGCAGTTTTCATTGCACCCTTGATGGTTCGATCAGCAAGACTTGGCTGGTCA
>PDWI01010227.1_pt1 | contig 14492 bp, 9 predicted proteins | sample 1430891 | NCBI WGS metagenome assembly PDWI01 (sample SAMN01162508, study PRJNA174530) | Oral metagenome, whole genome shotgun sequencing project. | biome: Marine environment; feature: Marine mammal; material: Swab sample of the gingival sulcus; isolation source: swab sample of gingival sulcus...
GAGGCTCACCGATTCACGGATGGAGGTCAAAGGGGTTCGGATTTCGTGGCTGAGCATGGAGATGAAATCAGCCCGCATTCCATGTTCTTCCTTTAACCGGAAGGACATCTCATTGTATGCCATGGCCAGTTGGCCGAATTCATCCTGGGAATGCACTGCAATGGGTTTTCCCGGGCTTTCATGGGAAACCGCGCGAATACCCTGGATGAGTTTCCCCAAGGGCCGGATCATGGAATACACCACAAAGAAAAATCCAGCCAGCCCCACCAGAACGGACAATCCCAGACCGACCATACTGGTCCGCACTGTCAGGACGCCCCTGCGGTTCAGCTCCCGGTTGGCCAGCTCAATGGCCTTTTCATTTTCGGTCCGGGCCTGGGCGACACAGGTACGCAAGGCATCCAACTCTTTTTCTGATACCCACAATCCATCTGGCATGTCTTTATCTGCAAAGGAGCCCAGGGATACTTCCAGCTCCTGGTAGTGCTGGACCAACAAGGTCCATTGGGAAGATATGGGGATGTCTTGGGATTGAATATCCATGATCTCATCAAGCCCCTGTCTCAGTTGATCAAAAGCCTGGAGAAACGAGGTGCGGTATTGGAGATTTTTCAGCAAAAGGAATTTTTTTTCATTTTCCTCCATCTCCAAAAGGTTTTCGAACATTTGCCGGGCAATTTGAGAGACCCTGTCATATTTTTGGGTAATGGTTTCAGAAATGCTCATCATCCTGTGAACATTAATATACAATACCAAAACCGTACCAAAATAAATCAGGAAAAAGGTAAGAAACCAGATCAGGAATTTCGTAAAATCCAGTGTAGTGTATACCAAACCTGGCTTGGCAAGTCAATTTGACCGCCCCTCCCCTGATCCACCATCAAAATGTCACCTGCGGCGTATGTCTATACGCTTCAGGTGCTGCAGGGTTGCACCCCTCCAGCCATCCGTTTTTGCCCTGCACCCGAGGGAGTGCGCAAATTTTCGTTCACACTGCGCAAGATCCGTACACATCGACACATTTTGATCAAAATAAAATAATGTTATTATTTCTATAAAAATAAATAGTTATCATCATTGGCACAGGGATTGCTTTTTTATTCACTGTGCTTGCGATGGATCCAGCGAGAATCCCTGTGTAACACAGGGTATTATACCAAAACAAAAAACAAAAGGAGAATGTACCATGAAAATTGTAACCAACCGTCTGAATGTATTAATCGTACTATTGGCCCTTGCATTGTTTCCCTTGGTGGCTACGGCCCAGGATGCTGCTTCTACCAATGACACGCCCAGTATCATGGAAAAAGCCATGTCCAATGCAGACAAAATGGAAATCGTAACCATTACAGGAGTTGTCGAAGCCTTGATCGGCAAAAAAGTCATTGCCACAGGTGTTGTGGTAGAAAACGACGGGAAAAAGACATTGAAAGCCGAGAGTATAAAAGCTCTTCAATAATCTTGCCCGCCATATCTCCAAGGATATGGGAATAATGAATGCAGGATACCGGGAGTGTTTTCCCGGTATCCTGCCCCTGATCCACCATCAAATAGAATGGTTATAAAATTAACGGTGGATTTGGGCTGCATTTTGGTTAACCAAAGATCAGGTCATGGGATGAATACCCCTCAAAAGCATCGGGAGAACCAAAATAATCTATTGAAAAAGAATCTTTTCCTCCCAGGTCAATGCCGTCAAACTCACTCCACTCATCAAGTTTTTCTTTTGGAAATCCAAGAAACAAAAACAGAGTATTCATCCAGGTAGCACAATTTCCTGAGTTTTCCCAATTGCTCCCACTGCCTGCGAAATTGTATTCCACAGGAAATTTTTCTGAATTGACTTGATAATTATCAGCAGCTTTCACTATCTGTAATACAAATTCATTATTGGACATATCCTCTGGTGGATGGAGCAGATGTCCTTCATAATGAAAATGATTGTCTTCGTGTAAAAATGAAGAAACAGACCGCAAATCTGCCTGTGTTGTAGCATCTGATGGATCTGCTGAGCAATAGAACTTCAAATTTCCGTCTATGTTTGCGGCGCCCATGATAAAACCGGCATTATTTCCAGGATAATTTTCTGCAATATACTCAGAAAAATCATACCTGGTATCATACATATGGGATACAACATGTTCATCGAATTCAATGCGCAAAAAATGATGGTTTGCCATGGGAAAACCACGCATATCCCTGACGGACCACCAGACTTTCGTGGTATCATTTTTAATGGAAAGCTCATAGGTTCCTGTTTCATTGCCAGAGGCCCCTACAGAAATATAATAATACCCATCCGAATCAGGCGTAAATTCAAGCAATGAATTTTTTCCCATGCCACTGTCATCATCTCTGCTGCCGGCGATCCGGGAACCCCTGCTGTCATAAATTCCATGTAAATATGGATCTTGCAAAGAGCCCTTGTTGGAGGGAGAACCCTCCAAATCAATCCAATGGGTTGTTCCCCCATCCAATGATACGCGAAACCAGTCCCGATCCCGGCTTGTTTCAATATTTCCGGTTATGGAAGAAGGACTGGACAAATCTCCAGCGGTTCCTATGCTATCACCGTAGTCATCCCTGTCATGATCGGTATCGGGGGGCGGGATGATCCATGGCAAAAGGGTATTATCATAAAGCCAGTCCAAATATGCGTCAATAATGCGGCTTACTGCCCATGGAAATTTCAGCCACCCAACGCTCCAGAATGTTTCAAATTCTCCCGTCATGGAAGAAGGGGATGAAGGATTTTCAGCGATCCATATGCTCTCCCCATAACTGTTACTGGTCATATATCTTCCCCAAATCCATCGCCTAATTTTATAACTATTTGATTTTCATTCCCTCTCACTAATTTCCTGGCCACCAGCAGGATGCCAGATGCAAGGCTGCAAGGTAGCAGCACCCGGAGTCGTATTTGTATACGTCGTAGGGGAATGCTGGCCCAGCCAACGCCGCAGGTGGCATTCTGATGGTGGATCAGAGCTTCCTTTCCCATTTGATTTCTGGAATAATAAGTATATTCCCATATAGAGAGGTTTTAAGAAAAACGATCATTAAAAAATTATGCCACAATATGTATTGCCGTTCAAGTCCCTGATTCACCCCAAATCCACCGTCTAATTTTGTAACCATTTGATTTTCATTTTCTCTCGCCAAATTCCTGATCACCAGCAGGATGCCAGATGCAAGGTAGCAAGACAGCAGCACCCGGAGTCGTATTCGGCATACTCCGCAGGGGAATGCTGGCCCAGCCAACGCCGCAGGTGACATTCTGATGGTGGATCATGGATGAAAAAAATGTTGACAACAGAAAATAAAACGTATATAGAATGGTCTGTTTTGTAAAAAGTGGCTCATGGGCCGTTAACTCAGTTGGTAGAGTATCTGCCTTTTAAGCAGAGAGTCGCTGGTTCGAGCCCAGCACGGCCCACCAGATTTTACAATAACACATGCGTCCCCATCGTCTAGCTTGGTCCAGGACACCGGCCTTTCACGCCGGCAACAGGGGTTCAAATCCCCTTGGGGACGCCAATTTGTTAAAAATTGTATTTTATATGAAAGTTTCTATAATTATTTAATTACTTTCATTGTTTGGCGCGGGCTGGGCTATGAGAAGCTATGCCCTACGGTCTATAACTGTTTTATGAAATAATCCAATTGTAACTGCGCGTTCCCACCAATCAGTATCCTACCCAATTTAAATTCACAACCCATTAATTTTTATTTACCTAAATCCAGCACCTAATTTTACAACATTTTTATTTTACAATACATACGTTTATTTTCTGGCCATCAGCAGGATGCCAGATGCAAGACAGCAAGGGAGCAGCACCCGGGGGGTTGTATTTGCATGCGTTGCAGGGGGGGGACTGCCGCAGCTAACGTCGCAGGTGGCATTCTGATGGTGGATCAAGGAGGATGTTTCATGTGAAACATTCCCAGGATGTGGACTATGAGATTATTGGATGCCTAAATCCACCGCCTAATTTTATAAGTATTTGATTTGCATTTTATTTTGCCAATTTTCTGATGGTGGATCAGGGAGGAGAAGAAATGGCAATGTATAGCGCCAGCCACATGATTTGATTTTTTTGCTTTCAGGTTGTATAGCCTAAATTCACCGCCTAATTTTATAACGATTTTATTTTATGATACATATGTCTTTTTCCTGATCACCAGCAAGGTGTCAGATGTAAGGCGCAGAAGTCCCAGCGCCTGCGGCGTATGTAAGCATACGCCGCAAGGGGGTGGGGCTGAATGCAACGCCGCAGGTGGTATTCTGATGGTGGATCAGGGGATCAGGGGGGTTGCGTTTTTGTATTAATGTTGTTATGTATCATGGGAGTCATTATTGTTTGATATTATTGTATTTTTTTTGTTTCATAAATTCAAACAGTTGTTTTCTTGGCGGATGTATTTCAACGAATTTCAAAAGTTGAGATATATATAAAACATTGATGCAGCTTCCCGATTTATCATGAAAATACGGGCCTGTGGGTTTACAATAGAAAAAAGGAATGTAGATGAAATTTTCAATCACGAAAAAGGATATATTGAATGTCCTTTCCAATATCCAGGGGATCACGGGAAGAAAGACCAATCTAAGTATTACCTGTGACGTTTTAATTTCAGCTTTGGGCTCATCTGTTACCTTAACAGCCAATGATATGGAAACGGTTTTTGTTGGTTCCTATGATGCGCAGGTGGAAGTTGAAGGGGTTTTGTCCATCAATTCCAGAAAATTTTTTGAAATTGTCAAGGAATACCCCGATGATTTTATTCCGGTAAATGAATTGGACAACAGGTGGGTGGAAATCGGAACCGGGGATTCCGTATTTCATATTGTATCTTCCGATTATACCAGTTTTCCAGAAACCCCTGTGATTGAAGATGTGTCTTTTATTCAAGTGGATGCAGGCGAATTGAAAAGAATGATTAGTGCGTCTTCGGCAATACTCTATGGTAATGATGAAAAACGACCGTATGTTATTGGGTCTTTTATGGAAAAAATCATTTCGCCCGATGGAAAAAATCTCTTTAGAATGGTATCTACTGATTCCAAACGGCTGAACTGCTTTGATATGGAATATACCGGCGATCTGGATATCCCCGAAGAAGGGATCCTGGTTCCCAAAAAAGGACTGTCTGAACTTGGAAAATTTATTGATACCGAAGTGGATTCCATTCAGCTGGGAATTAAGGATAATCACTTTATTTTTCAGAGAGCTGGTGAATCCATCATGATAAAACTTCTCGAAGGCCAGTTTCCGTCCTATAAACCGGTACTGGATTTTTCTTCCATGGTGGCTGTGGATATGGACCGGACGACCTTTATGAATTTGTTGAGAAGAATATCCATTTTTACTTCTGATGATTATAAAACCGTTATGTTGCATTTTAGACAAAATGAACTTTTGGTGACAATTACCAATCCTGATCTTGGAGAATCCAAGGAACGGATGATGATACCCTATGAAGGGGAAGAAGTAATAGGGGCTTATAATCCAAAATATTTTCGGGATGCCCTGAATCTGTTTGATAAAGATATGGTGCAATTATATATCAAGGATGACAGGAGTCCATGTCTCATTCGGCATCCAGAGGATGGGAGTTTAATCTGTTTGGTTATGGCTATAAGTATCTCATAGGAGAAAATGTGAACGAACACAGGCAAAGGGTTTGTCGGGATGAATGAATCAAATTCTATAAAATCGTATGGTGCGGATAATATAAAAATTCTGGAAGGTCTTGAAGCCGTCAGAAAACGGCCTTCCATGTATATTGGAAATGTGGACCTGGAAGGCCTTCATCATCTGGTCTATGAAGTGGTGGATAACTCCATTGACGAAGCCATGGCAGGTCATTGCGACAGGATTTCCGTTGTCATTCATTCGGACATGAGTGTGACAGTGGAGGATAATGGCCGGGGAATTCCTGTTGACATGCACGAAACCGAACACATCCCTGCCTGTGAAGTGGTTATGACCAAACTCCACGCCGGTGGGAAATTTGACAAGGATGCCTATAAAGTATCCGGAGGGCTGCACGGTGTGGGAATTTCCGTGGTAAATGCCCTTTCTGAGCAACTGGAAATGGTGGTGCGCAAAAATGGCAGCATCCATCGTCAGATTTATTCCAGGGGCGAAAAGGTAACGGAATTGGAAATTATTGGTGATACGGATACAACCGGAACCACAATTACCTTTTTTCCGGATTTTGAGGTCATGAACAAAAATGAATTTGTTTATGAAACCCTTTCCCGCCGCATGCGGGAGCTGGCATTTTTGAATAAAGGTGTCCGCATCACCATTGAAGATGAAAGATCCATGGAAAAGGATGATTTCTGTTATGAAGGCGGTATTGTATCCTTTGTGGAATATTTAAACCGATCTGTTACGGCCCTGCACGATCCCATCTATGTTTCCGGTGAAAAAAAGGATGTTCAGATTGAGGTGGCCATCCAGTATAATGACAGTTTTTCAGAAAAATTATACTCCTTTGCCAATAATATCAGAACCATTGAAGGCGGTTTCCATGTGTCCGGTCTCAAGGGTGCCCTGACCAGAACCGTGAATTCGTATATCACCTCAGGTTCTGGCAATCTTCCAAAAAATATGCAGAATATCAAGATCAGCGGAGATGACATGAGGGAAGGGCTTTCTGTGGTCATTTCTGTAAAACTCATGGAGCCCCAGTTTGAAGGCCAGACCAAAACCAAGCTGGGGAACAACGAGGTCAAGGGTGTTGTGGAATCCCTTTTGAACGAAAAACTGGCCCAATATCTCGAAGAAAACCCCAATGTGGCAAAAAAGATCATTGCCAAGGGAGTGGATGCCGCAAGGGCAAGGGATGCGGCAAAAAGGGCCAGGGAACTTGCAAGGAAAAAAGGCACCTTGCTGGATTCATCCCTTCCGGGAAAACTGGCGGAATGCCAGTATGCAGATCCGGCAGAAAGGGAATTGTTCCTGGTGGAGGGAGACAGTGCCGGCGGCAGTGCCAAACAGGGAAGGGACAGAAGATTCCAGGCCATTCTTCCCTTGAGGGGGAAAATCCTGAACGTGGAAAAGGCCAGGTTTGATAAGATTTTGCGCAGTGATGAGATTAAAAATATCATTACGGTATTGGGAACAGGAGCGGGCCGGGAAGAGTATGATGTGGAGAAAATCCGGTATCACAAGGTGGTGATCATGACCGATGCTGACGTGGACGGCTCCCACATCAGAACCCTGCTGCTGACCTTTTTTTACCGCCAGATGCCGGACATGATTTCCAAGGGATATCTGTATATTGCCCAGCCTCCCCTGTTCCGGGTCGGCTCCAGAAAGAACGGGGTGTATCTGAAAAATGAACAGGAATATGCAGATCATCTTGTGAAACGGGTTACTTCCCAGAAGCATCTGTATCTGAATGGATCGGAAGAACCCCTGGATGCTGATGTTTTTTATCAGTTTCTGCTGGATATTACCGATTATTTTTCCGTATTGAATATACTGCAGAAAAAAAATTTTGATACGGATCTTTTGTTATATCTGATTCAAAACGGGGTGACGGGAAAAACCTTTGTGGAATCAAGGGAAAATATGGAGCGTCTTTCACAGGGCCTTGAAAAGGAAGGCTACCGCCCAGGGCAGATCATCCATAATGGGGATCAGGAAATCCATGAAATGGAAATCCATGACCCGTCAGGGAGAGTCCTTCTTTGTACCGTGGGAAAAGATCTTTTGTCCATGCCTGATTACCAGAAGATGATCCGGTCCCATGAAAAAATTTCTCTTCTGAATCAACCAGGATTTACCATATCGGCAAAAAGTTCTGAAACCCCTGTGCAGCATACATTGGAATCCCTGAAGGATTTATATGAATACATCATGGCAGAGGCAAAAAAAGGTATCACGGTTCAGCGCTACAAAGGTCTCGGAGAAATGAATGCAGACCAGCTCTGGGAAACCACCATGAATCCGGAAAAACGCAATATGTTTCAGGTCAGCATAGAGGACGCGGAAAAAGCCGATGATATTTTTACTTTGCTCATGGGGGAGGAAGTGGAACCCAGAAGGAATTTTATCCAGAAGCATGCCCTGGAGGTTTCTTCATTGGATTATTAGGAATATGTTCCCCTGAACCACCAGCAGGATGCCAGATGCAAGGCGCAGAAGCCCCTAAGCATACGCCGCAAGGCCATGGGGCTGAATGCAACGCCGCAGGTGACATTCGGTGGATCAGGGGAAATCCAGGGTGTTGACAAAGATCTCTGTGATGTGATCCAGGAAGGTCCAGCCCTTTGTGTTCAGAGAAAAGAAGCCACCGGATTTTTTCCCCATGTTTTGGGTTTCCAGATCCTGGATCAAATCTTCCATTTTCGGCTGGAAACAGGGGCCAAAATCCTCATAAAACCCATTTAGATCAATACCCCTGGCTGTTCGCAGCCCCAGCATGATTCTTTCGGTCATCTGCTGTTCCCTGGTCAGGGTTTCTGTTCCCTCCACGGGCAGGCGGCCCTGACGAATCCGGGAAATGTATTCGGCAAGGTTTTCCATATTCCAGAACCGGATCTGGCGCTGATCCTCTGTAATGGAAAAAGAATGGGCAGACGGCCCCAGTCCGAGATAGGCAGAGCCGTTCCAGTATCCCTGATTGTGGACGGAGCAATATTCCGGCCCCCTGGCAAAATTGGATACTTCGTAATGGATCAATCCCTGCCCTGTAAGAAAATCCGACACCTGAACAAGTAGATCCGTTTTTGTGTCTCCACAGGCAAGAAGACCGGGATTCTGTTGTCCCGTCTCATACAGCGGCGTACCCGGCTCCAGGGTCAGCATGTAACAGGAAAGATGGGTCAGGGGCATGTCCACGACGGCTGCCAGGGTCTGGTGCAAGCCCGTCTCACTGCCAGGATGAATCCCGTATATGATGTCCGCGCATATGTTTTCAAATCCCAGGCCCCAGGCAAGATCAATGGTTTCAACGGCCTGCTTTTTGTCGTGTATGCGTCCGAGAAAGGCAAGCTCCCGGTCGTCAAGGGATTGAATTCCCATGGACAGGCGATTGACCCCAGCATTTTTCAACCGGGACAGATATTGTCTGTCCACGGTGCCGGGGTTGATTTCACAGGTGATTTCTGTGTTGCGGGACATTGGCCAATGCCGGCCCACGGTGTCCAATATGGTTTCAATGGCCCATACCGGCAGGATCGAAGGGGTGCCTCCTCCGATATACAGGGATTTCAGATGGTTTTCACCCTGGTTCTTTTCGTCGTAGTTTTTTCCCCTCATGCGAATTTCCCTGAGCAATGCCCTTAGAAACTCCTCTGTCAGGGACAGGTCGGTGACAGAATAAAAATCACAATATGCACATTTTTTTCGACAAAAGGGAATATGAATATACAGACTAAATTCCCCGCCTGATTCCATAATCAATTGATTTCCAATTTATGGGGTTAATTTTCTGATCACCAGGCGATGCCAGATACAAGATGCCCGATCCAATGGGTGGGGCAACGCCGCAGGTGGCATTCTGATGGTGGATCAGGCAGGATTCATGCACTGAGAGATTCCGGCAGATACCCCGAAAAACAAAAAGCTGCCGGACCTGTCATGATGGCCCTGTGATCCTGGGTAATTTCAATGGTCATGGTGCCTGCGGGCATGATCACACGAATGGTGTCTGTCTTTAAAAGCCCCCGCCGGATGGCTGCCGCCGCCGCCGCACATGCACCGGATCCACAGGCCTGGGTGAGCATGCCCGGCCGTTCCCAGACCACAAGTTTCATGGTTTCGTGGTCCAGAATCTGGGCCATGCCGATATTGGCGTGTTCCGGAAACAGGGAATGGGTTTCCAGTTCCCTTCCGTATCGAGTCAGATCAATATTGTCAAAATCCTCCACAAAGAATACCGCATGGGGATTGCCCATGTTCATTCCCACGGGATCTTTTAACGGTCCGTTTTCAATACCGAGGTGCAGGGTATCCATTTCCTCTGCCAGGGGAATCTCATCCCATTGGGTTCTGACTCTTCCCATTTCAACACGAACCTGATCCCCTCCCTTGTATTCGCAGGTCAGCACCCCGCCCAGGGTTTCAATTTTTGTCTGTGTTTTTCCGGTTTCCCGGTACAGCAGAAGTCCCATGCACCGGGTGGCGTTTCCACAGGCTTCCACTTCCTTTCCATCTGGATTGTAAATGCCCATGGCCGCATCATTTTCAGGATCCGTGGGTGGAGTGATGATGAGCAGTTCATCTGCCCCGATTCCTTCGTGGCGGTCACAGATCAGGGAAATTTGTTTTTGGGAAGGGGTGTAGGGCTGGTTCCGTGCATCCACAATCACAAAATCGTTTCTTAGCCCGTGCATTTTGATAAAAGGACGTCCTTTTTTAATATATTCCATTCTGTATATTCCTCCGTATTCCTCATCAGGCAGGAAATTGTGATCAGATGGTAATCTCCAATTCATTGCCTAACGGTAAAATGATCTTATAGTACAGAAAGCCCCTTAGGGTATCGGAAAAAAATGAATGCTACACATGTTTTCTGATCACCGGACGATGCCAGATGTAAGGCACCGAAGAAGCAGCCCCTGGGGCGTATGCCCATAGCCGCAAGGGGACGCAGCTTATGGCAGCGGCGCAGGTGGCATTCTGATGGTGAATCAGGACTCAGGGGGTTTTATCTGTATTCCAATAGTGCTATACTTATTTTTTTCGGAAACAACAAAGGTTTTCTTTGCAATGAATCAAAAAAGTGAACATACTCCCCCGTCGCCAGATACGGGAAAAAAGCTGACCAAAAAAGATTTTCTTCTGCCTGTACCCAATTCCAGACAATCTTCATCGTCATCTTCTTCGTCTTCATCCAGGGCCCTTGTCAAACCGGATCCCATCCAGAGCTATCTGAATGAAATCAACCGCTACAGACTACTCACCCGTGAAGAGGAAGTGGAACTGGGTCAGAGGATCCAGGAAGATCAGGACCAGGAAGCCGCATATATCATGACCACGTCCAATCTCAGGTTGGTGGTGAAGATCGCCATGGAGTTCCAGCGGATCTGGATGCAGAATCTCCTGGATCTCATCCAGGAAGGAAATGTGGGCCTGGTGCAGGCGGTAAAAAAATTCAATCCCTATAAAAATGTAAAATTTTCCTATTATGCATCCTTTTGGATCAAGGCATATATACTTAAATTTATTATGGATAACTGGAGAATGGTGAAAATCGGCACCACCCAGGGACAGCGGAAACTGTTTTTTCGACTGAAAAAGGAAAAACAGCTTCTCATGGACCAGGGGTTTGACCCCAAGCCCAAACTTCTGTCCCAGCGTCTCGGCGTAACGGAAAAGGAAGTGGTGGACATGGATCAGCGTCTCGCAAACTGGGATTTGTCCCTGGATGAACCCCTGAAGGACGATTCCAATACGGAACGCATTGAGTTTATCAATACGGAAACCAATTCTTCCGAAGACCAGATGGCCAAAAAACAGATCGAGGATATTCTGCATACCAAGGTAAATGAGTTCAAAACCAGTCTCAATGAACGGGAACTGGATATTTTTGAGCAGCGGATTTTTTCCGACAGCCCCAAAACCCTCCAGGAAATCGGTGAACAATACAATGTATCCAGGGAGCGGGTCCGGCAGATTGAAAACAATATTCTGAAAAAACTGAAGTCCTTTTTTAAGAAAGACATGCCGGACTTTGAGATGTATGACCATGCTGAGTGAAAATTTTGTCCCCATAATGAAATCTTTTGCAGGGTTCCTTCTTTTTCTGTGTGTTTGTCTTTTTGCAGGATCAGGATGCACTGCCGGTGCGGGAAAACGGGGAAAGGTTCCGGAGGAGAAACCCGATATCTCTTTTGAAGGGATGCTTCCAGGGGATTCGGCAAGATATGAATACCTGTTGTCACAAATCTATCTGCATCGGGGCCAGCTGCATGTGTCGGAAAACCATCTGAAAAAAGCCATTGAAAAAGACCCTGATTCCTCTTTTCTCCAGCGCAGCCTGATTCGGCTGTACCTTTCCATGGATGAAAAGAATCAGGATTTCCGGGATCTTGCCCTAACCCTTGCACACACCCTGGCAAGGGAGCATCCCCGTGATGTGGAAAACCTTCTGCTCCTCATGGATGTGGACAAAAAACAACCCCCGGAAGAGTTGTCCCGGCTTTTGTCCAGGATCCTGGAGCTTGATCCCAAACACAGGGAAACCTGGCTGCGCCTGGGCAGGTTATATATGGAGATGCCGGATATCTCCCGTGCGGAAAATCTGTTTTCCCGGATGAGCCATGAGCTTCCCAATGATTATGCGGCTTGGTTTTATCTGGGGGAAGCCTGCATGAAGAACCGGAAATTTCACTGTGCACAACAGGCCTTTCTCAAAAGCATTGAACAGGAACCCGATCTTCTGGAAGCAAGGTTCCGGCTGGCAGAGATTGTCCGGCAGAAACCAGGAAACAATACTGTCAAACATCTGCAGGATCTTTATCTTGAAATTCTGGAAATTGATCCAAAAAATTTCCAGGCCAAAATGGAATTGTTCCTGCTGTATTCCCGCCAGGGAAAGAACAAACAGGCTGACCAGCTTTTTGATGCGTTCGCCGGATCCGCAGGAGAGAATCCCCATATGGTCATGCTGGCGGCGGATTATTTCATCTCCTCCAAACGTTCCGGGGATGGTGCCGTGGTATTTTCCCGGCTGTGCAAGGTTCTTCCCGGCACGGATCTGCTGTATTTTTTTTCCGGCATGGTCCATGAATCTGCCGGGGATATCCCCACGGCCCTGGAATGGTATAAAAAGATCAGTCCTTCCCTGCCCCAGTACAAAAAAGTGGTATTGAACATTGCCATTTTGTACCGGGATATGGATCAATGGGACAATGCCATTGATTTTCTTCAGGAACGCCACCGCCAGCAACCCAATGATACAGATATTATCCTGTATCTGCTCGCCTTTTACGATGCACGGGGCCATGTGGGCAAGGCCCTGTCCCTGGCCCTTGAATCGGTAAAAAAACAACCGGAAAATACCTCCCTGCTGTTTAGGCTGGGGGAATTATACGACAGGAATCAGGACATATCCAAATGTATTGAAACCATGAAACGCCTGATTGATCTGGCCCCCAAAGATGCCAATGCCTTGAATTATCTTGGATATACCTATGCCCAAACAGGGCAGAACCTGGACAAGGCCCTGAATCTGGTCCAGCGGGCCCTGGCCATCAGGCCCGAAGACGGGTATATTGTTGACAGTCTTGGCTGGGTGTATTTTCAGAAGGGAGACTATGAAACCGCAGTAATTCATTTAAAAAAAGCGGCCCGCATGACCCGGTATGAGCCCATCATTGCCGACCATCTGGCCCAGGCCTATCTGAAAATAAAGCAGCCGGACCGGGCCATTGAGGTATATCAGAAAGCCGCATCCCTGGCCCAGGGCAAAAAAAAGCAAAAACAGCTTGTGGAACTGAACCAGAAAATCCAGGCCCTGAAAGCCCGAAAAAAAGACCCGGCGCCATGATAGTAGGGTGTTTTCATATCCATTCTCCCGGAACGGCCCTTTTGGGAATCATGATCTGCCTGTCCGTTTTTTTTCTGTCAGGATGTGCGGCCAGAAGACCCCTTCCCATTGCCCCTTCCTTTTCCATGGAAGAATACCCCCGCCGTCTTCTCAGGCAGGCCATGGAATGGAACCGGGACATTGTAACTGCCAGGGGAAAGGGGTGGCTTACCATAGACAGTCCCGAAATCAGGGCCCGGTTCCGAATGATCTGGGCGGCCGGAGTCCAAACCAGAAATCAGACCGGGACTCAGAAGAAGGCCCAGGCCAGGATCACTCTGCTGGAGGCTGGTTTGCCCGTGGAAACCATCATCATTAACCCGGACAAACAACCCTTGCCAGATTCGGTTTTTTCCCGTGCCCGCCGTGCCGGAACGTCCCGTATCCGAAAGGTAACCAACAGGAATGCAAAGTATTTTTTTCCTGTGGATGTTCCCGTGGAGCATATTGTCCGTCTGCTTCTGGGACAAATTCCCCTGGCTTCCTTTGTCCGGGCGGAAAGTTCCTTCCATGGACCGGACACAGCATCCCCCGTGACCATTATCACGGAAGACCAGGCACAGGACCTGCAGCAGAAAATTACCTGGAATGACCAGGGAATCATCCAGCAGATTCGCATGGAAACCCCTTCCGGGGCCATGTCCCATGGGATAACATTTTCCCTGTGGAAACAAAATGGGCAGTACCGGATTCCCCACCGCATTACCATGGTCAATGAAAAAGGAGAGCGCATGGTGCTGAGTATCACGGCTCTGAAACCCAATGCATCCATAAAATCATGGGTGTTTTCCACAGGACAATAAGGCATAAAGACAGATACGGCACCTGAATCCACCGCCTGATTTTATAACTGGTTGATTTACATTTTTTTGAAAGTATCTATAATGTATTTAATGGCTTTTATTACGCAAATTCCCTGATCACCATCAGGATGTCAGATG
>PDWI01006602.1_pt1 | contig 14491 bp, 9 predicted proteins | sample 1430891 | NCBI WGS metagenome assembly PDWI01 (sample SAMN01162508, study PRJNA174530) | Oral metagenome, whole genome shotgun sequencing project. | biome: Marine environment; feature: Marine mammal; material: Swab sample of the gingival sulcus; isolation source: swab sample of gingival sulcus...
CCCTCCTAATTTAATTTTAATTTTCATCGGTACTCAACATAGAGACCTATTCTCTAGTAAGTTGTGGTGTCGGTTTTACAGAGACTACACCCTAATCATCACAGTCGAATGTCAGCTAGTGACGCGATGTTAATGACTAGGTATTTATGTACTACTTCTTCTTCGGACGTTTTGCACCGTACTTAGAACGCGCTTGGTTCTTGTTGGCTACGCCCTGTGTATCTAATACGCCACGAATAATATGGTATCTAACACCAGGTAGGTCTTTTACCCTGCCACCACGTATCATGACGACACTGTGCTCTTGTAAATTGTGACCTTCGCCCGGAATATAAGCCGATACTTCCATACCATTTGTCAAGCGAACTCTGGCAACTTTTCTGAGCGCTGAATTCGGCTTTTTAGGCGTCATTGTCTTTACCGACGTACAAACACCGCGCTTTTGCGGAGACGACTGCTTAACAGACACGCGCTTCAATGAATTAAATGTACGCTGTAAAGCTGGTGATGTACTCTTATCGGTTTGCTTAACACGGCTCTTTCTGACGAGTTGGTTAATTGTTGGCATTCACTGCACCTCCTTTACTGATAAATTTTGTGTTACTTTTTATTTTTTTATTATTACTGCTGCTGCAGCACCGACATCAATTTGACATAGCCGACCAAGCGCCTTCATCGACGCAATGTATTCTGTATCGATATAGCTTGCTTCGGCCAATGCTACTAACGGTTGCGTCAGGTTTTTTTGAGCATCTTCTGCCACAAACAACTTGCTGACACACCCCTCTTTAACGGCGCGCATTGACGCTTTAAGCCCAATGCGCAGCTCGCCACCTTTTATATTCGTCACGATAAGCCCCCAAAAGTGCTCTTTGCAACGCATACCATGAGATTTTATCATTCATAGAACACATTGTCAAGATGTTTGCCTGATTTCTCCATTAACCATTTCAACGTCTTCTTGGGCTTCCGATTCAATTGCAATGTCATGATAGCGTTTCATACCAGTACCTGCTGGTATAAGCTTACCGATGATGACATTCTCTTTTAAGCCAATCAAGCGATCTTCTTTACCTTTGATGGCAGCTTCTGTCAAGACACGCGTCGTCTCTTGGAACGATGCTGCCGACAAGAACGAATCGGTTGCCAATGAAGCCTTGGTAATGCCGAGTAATACACGTGACCCCTCTGCTACGGCCACGCCATTTTCGGCAGCTTTTTTATTGGCGTCAACAAAGTCTTGTAAACTGACACGCGAACCTGGTATAAGTTCAGTATCACCAGCATCATCAACATGTATTTTATCAAGCATTTGCTTGATGATGATTTCAATGTGCTTGTCGTTGACATCAACCCCTTGCAAGCGGTAAACGCGTTGTACTTCTTGTGTGATGTAATCATGTACGCCATCAACACCGACAATTTTAAGAATGTCGTGTGGATTAACCGAACCGTTGGTTAATACCGTACCTGCTTCTACACGATCGCCTTCTTTAACTTTAAGTTGGGCCCCAAATACAATTTGTTGTGAGAACGTTTCACCATCATCACCAGTGATGACGATTTCGCGTTTCTTTTTAGTTTCTTTAAATGATACAACACCAGCGATGTTAGCGATCAATGCCAAGCCCTTTGGCTTTCTAGCTTCAAACAATTCTTCAACACGCGGTAGACCTTGTGTGATATCGCCACCAGCAACACCACCACTGTGGAACGTACGCATTGTCAGCTGTGTACCAGGCTCACCAATTGACTGCGCTGCAATAATACCAACTGCCTCACCAACATTAACTGAACGGCCGTTGGCTAAGTTTAAGCCGTAACAACGGGCACAGACACCATGCTTGGTTTCACAAGTAAGCACTGACCTAACGGCAATTTTTTGGCTGGTACGTGCAACAATTTTAGCTGCTAGTTCTGCATCAACTAATTGATTTTTATGTGCGATTATTTCTTTTTCTTTATCGTCACTGACGACATCTTCTGCCAAGTAACGACCAATTAGGCGTTCTTCGAGCGATTCAATGATTTCTTTTTGTATATAAACCGGTTGTGATGTCGCACGGGCAATTTTACGCGCTAACTTGCGACTGACAAATTGGTTTTTGTAGGCGACAATTTCACCTGTTTTTTCATTGATAACGTTTTCAGCTAGCGTTTGGCTGACAACTTCTGCCGCTTTTGGTTCTACCGCGCCGCGACCATCGGTAAATGGTTTTAGATAAATGGCACGATCCGTTCCACAATCTTTTTCTCTGACGATGATATCTTGTGAAACATCGACCAAACGACGCGTTAAATAACCTGAGTCAGCTGTTCTAAGCGCCGTATCAGCAAGCCCTTTACGCGCACCTGTTGTCGAAATAAAGTACTCAAGCACCGATAAACCCTCTCTAAAGTTAGAGACGATTGGCACCTCAATGGTTTCACCCAACGTATTAGCCATGTTACCGCGCATACCGGCAAGTTGTCTAATCTGCTTGATGGTACCACGGGCACCTGAATAAGCCATAATATTGATATTATTGCGTCTGTCGAGGTTTTTCATCAGCACTTCAGTAACCTCTTCAGTGGTTTCTTTCCACGTTTCAATAACTGTTTCATGACGTTCTTCGTCAGTCATTTCACCGCGACGGAACTTTTTATGACAATTATCAACCACTTTACGTGCTTTTTCAATTAATTCGTCTTTCTCAGCTGGTACGACCATGTCGGACACCGAAATAGTAACAGCACCTTGCGTTGAAAATCTAAAACCGAGCGACTTAATATGGTCAAGCATTTCAGCGGTTACTGTGTTGCCCTTGCTGGCAAAACACTTTGCGATAATCTTTTCGAGTTCTTTTTTAGTACACTCAAAATTGACTTCAAGGCTGAATTTGTCTTCTTCGCGATTGACAAAGCCCAAGTCTTGTGGAATGTGCTCGTTAAAGATAAAGCGGCCAACTGTACTTTCAACCAACGCTGTTTCACCTGTTTCTGGGTGACGACGTCTAACTTTAATTTTGGCGTGCAAACTGACATGACCATTGCTATACGCCATTAGCATTTCATCAAAATCTCTAAATACTTTGCCACTGCCCTTTTCACCCCGTTCGAGCAATGTACCATCTTTATCGTAGACATCTTCAATGCCGTCCATCGTTAAATAGTAAACCCCTAACACCATATCTTGGGTCGGCGTTGTAATTGGCGTACCATCTTTTGGCGCCAGTATATTATTGACTGACAACATTAAAAAACGGGCTTCAGCCTGCGCTTCTACTGATAGCGGCACGTGCACAGCCATTTGGTCACCGTCAAAGTCGGCATTATAGGCTGTACAGACCAGTGGGTGTAAGCGAATTGCCTTGCCTTCAACCAAAATCGGCTCAAACGCCTGAATACCAAGGCGGTGCAGCGTCGGCGCACGGTTTAAGAGCACGGGGTGTTCTTTAATGACATCTTCGACGATATCCCACACCTCGGGACGCATTTTTTCAACCATTCGTTTGGCCGACTTGATATTGTGAGCAAATTCACCATCGACTAAGCGCTTCATGACAAACGGCTTAAATAATTCTAGCGCCATTTTCTTTGGCAAGCCGCACTGATAAAACTTTAGTTCAGGGCCAACCACGATAACCGAACGACCTGAATAGTCAACCCGTTTACCGAGTAGGTTTTGTCTAAAGCGGCCTTGCTTACCTTTGAGCATGTCAGACAGCGACTTTAGCGGTCTGTTGCCAGGTCCAGTGACAGGGCGACCATGCCTGCCATTGTCAATTAAGGCATCAACTGCCTCTTGCAGCATGCGTTTTTCGTTGCGGCAAATAATTTCTGGCGCGCCCAATTCTAATAAGCGCTTTAAACGGTTATTGCGGTTGATCACACGACGATATAAATCGTTTAAATCAGATGTCGCAAAACGGCCACCGTCGAGCTGAACCATTGGTCTTAGATCAGGCGGTATTACTGGAATAGCGTCTAAAATCATCCATTCAGGACGATTGCCCGATTGTAAAAATGCCTCGACAACTTCTAAACGTCTTACTGCTTTTTGACGTTTTTGACCGCTGCTGTCTTTTACTTTGGCACGTAGCTCACCTGACAACGCCTCTAGGTCAATATCTTGTAATAACTTCTTAACCGACTCAGCACCCATACCCGCGTTAAATGCAGTACCATACGTTTCGTAGTGCTCAGCAAATTCAAGTTCACTTAGTATTTGTTTGTATTCTAATGATGTTTCACCCGGATCCAGCACGATGTACGATGCAAAATAGAGTACCTTTTCGAGCGCTTTTGGTGAAATATCGAGTAAGATGCCCATCTTTGATGGTATACCTCGAAAATACCAAATATGCGATACCGGGGCTGCTAGTTCAATGTGACCCATGCGTTCACGACGCACTTTAGATTTGGTTACTTCGACGCCACAACGATCGCAAATAATGCCCTTGTAGCGAACGCGTTTGTATTTACCACAGTGACATTCCCAGTCTTTTTGTGGTCCAAATATTTTTTCACAAAATAAACCTTCGCGCTCTGGTTTAAGTGTGCGATAATTAATTGTTTCTGGTTTTTTAACTTCACCGCGCGACCATTGTCGAATTTTATCAGATGACGCCAAGCCAATTCTAATTGAATCAAATCTGTTAAAATTGTTGTCAAAACCCGTCGGCTTTACACTAAAATTACTTTCTTGTTTAATTTCATTATTATTCATATTTTCAGACAAATGTGGTACGCTCCCTTCTTTTGCGTTTAGGGTGTTTCATTCATTTCATCATCAAATTCAAAGTTGTCGTCAAATTCAGGTTCTGATTCCTCGTTTTCTTCTGTTTCTGATTCATCGACGTATTGATGGCTGTCACCACCTTCAATGACTTCTTTAATATCATCATCGTATTCTGATACTTCTTTTACGTCTTCTTCTATTTCAAGTTCATCCTCATCGCGTAAAATTTTAACATCAAGTCCGATTGATTGTAACTCTTTAATCAGTACTTTGAAAGACTCTGGCACACCGGGCTCAGGAATATTTTCACCCTTGACAATCGCTTCATAAGCTTTAACGCGGCCACTGACATCGTCTGATTTAACTGTTAATATTTCTTGTAGTGTATGGGCAGCACCGTAGGCTTCAAGCGCCCAAACTTCCATCTCACCAAAACGCTGACCACCAAACTGGGCTTTACCCCCTAGCGGCTGCTGCGTTACCAGTGAATAAGGCCCTGTTGAACGGGCGTGTAACTTGTCGTCTACCAAGTGGTGCAGCTTCAACATATACATGTAGCCAACTGTTACTTTGTTGTCAAGCAGTTCACCAGTGCGACCATCGCGAATGTTCAATTTGCCATCGCGCGGATAGCCGGCTTCTTCTAATAGATCCATAATTTGGTGCTCATGAGCGCCATCAAATACAGGCGATGCTACATACCAACCAAACTTTTTAGCGGCCAAGCCAAGGTGTACCTCAAGTACCTGACCAATGTTCATACGCGACGGCACCCCTAGCGGATTAAGTGCCACTTGAATTGGCGTACCATCATCTAAGAACGGCATGTCTTCAACAGGTAATATCTTCGAAATAACGCCTTTGTTACCATGGCGACCAGCCATTTTATCGCCAACGTTAATCTTGCGCTTTTTAGCAATATAAACGCGCACTAATTCGTTGACGCCAGGTGATAATTCATCGCCATTTTCACGTGTGAACACTTTGACGTCGACGACAATGCCGTTTTCACCGTGTGGCACGCGCAATGACGTATCTCTGACCTCACGCGCTTTTTCACCAAAGATGGCGCGCAATAGGCGTTCTTCGGCCGTAAGCTCAGTTTCACCTTTCGGCGTTACCTTACCAACTAAAATGTCGTTCGGGTTAACTTCAGCACCGATGCGAATAACGCCGCGTTCATCTAAATTTTTAAGGGCGTCATCGCCAATATTTGGAATATCGCGCGTAATTTCTTCAGAGCCCAGTTTTGTGTCGCGCGCTTCTGCTTCGTATTCTTCAATGTGGATTGACGATAATACATCGTCTTTAACGAGTTCTTCACTTAATAGAATAGCATCCTCGTAATTGTAGCCTTCCCAAGTCATAAAGGCGACCAGTAGGTTAGCACCTAAGGCAATTTCACCCAAATCGGTCGATGGACCGTCGGCAATGACTTCATCAACCTTTATTTCGTCACCCTTGTTGACGAGCGGATGCTGGTTGATACAAGTGCCTTGGTTAGAACGCTTAAATTTAAGTAGTTCATAATGATCTTTTGTACCGTCTTTGCGAACGGCAACAATTTCTCGTGAAGTAACTTTTTCAACCACACCGTCGGCAATAGCGCGCACGATGGCACCTGAATCTAGCCCAGCTAAATATTCCATGCCTGTACCGATAATCGGTGCTTGCGACGTCACCAACGGCACTGCTTGACGTTGCATGCTTGAACCCATCAGCGCACGGGTTGCCTCGTCATTTTCTAAGAAGGGAATCATCGACGTTGCAACTGAAATCATCTGTTGCGCCGACACCTCCATATAATCTACTTTATCAATTGGGTATTCTTTAATTTCATGTTTATAACGACCAACGACCCGCTCATTGACAAAACGACCGTTTTCATCAGTCGGTTCAGTTGCTGGAATTACGACCGAGCGCGCCTCAACATCAGCAGTGATATAATGCACTTCATCAGTTACTTGGCGGTTTTCACTGTCAACTACGCGATACGGTGATTCGATAAAGCCGTATTGATTGACGCGCGCGTAAATGCTAAGATAACCGATTAAGCCGATGTTTGGTCCTTCAGGTGTATTAATCGTACACATTCTACCATAGTGTGAATGGTGGACGTCACGCACCTCAAAACCAGCGCGTTCACGCGATAGACCGCCTGGTCCAAGTGCTGAAAGACGTCGTTTATTTGTCAGTTCAGCCACTGGGTTGGTCTGATCCATAAACTGCGACAACTGCGAACTGCCAAAGAATTCTTTAATGGCAGCGGCAACTGGCCTAATGTTGATCAGCGCTTGCGGCGTAATTGATTCCATGTCTTGTACAGTCATACGTTCGCGAACAACGCGTTCCATACGAGAAAGACCAATTCTAAATTGGTTTTGTAAAAGTTCACCAACCGAGCGAATGCGACGATTGCCCAAGTGATCGATATCGTCAGTATGACCAATGCCATGCGCCAAGTTAAATACATAACTCATCGTAGCAACAATGTCATCGATCATAATATTTTTCGGTATCAGTTCAGATTTACGCTCTAAAATAAGATCGCGGCGCGTCGCTTCGTCATCGGTTTCGTCGAGTATTTCCTTTAGTACAGGATAGTAAACTAAATGATCAATTTTAATATCATCAACATTGATAAATTTAGTAATATCAACGAAATGATTGCCGATAATTTTAACGGGCTTATCATCTGCACCGTAAACCGTGATGTCTTTTAAACCAGAATTGTCGATGACGAGCGCCAATTTGCGCGTAATCGTCGCGCCTTCTTCAACGATGATTTCACCCGTTGTCGGATGAATAATATCTTCTGCCGCCACACAGTTTTCAGCGCGGTTCGATATTGATAACTTTCTGGCAAATTTATAACGACCCACTTTCGCTAAATCATAGCGCTTTGGATCAAAGAAATAAGAATTTAATAGATTGCTGGCACTTTCTATTGTTGGCGGCTCACCTGGACGCAACTTTTTGTATACTTCAAGCAAGCCCTCTTCATAAGAAGATGTGCCATCTTTGTCAAGTGTTTTAATAAGGCGTTCGTCTTCGCCAAACATTTCAATAATTTCACTGTCGCTGCCAAAACCAAGCGCTTTAATCAACACTGTAATTGGCAATTTTCTGGTTCGGTCAATTCTGACTGACACAATGCCGTTAGAATCGGTTTCGTATTCTAACCAAGCACCGCGGTTCGGAATAACTGTCGTCGAATACAATTTAGCACCATATTTGTCGATTGTTTCAGAATAATATGGTCCTGGTGAACGAATTAACTGCGAAACGATAACGCGTTCAGCACCATTGATAATAAAAGTTCCCTTTTCGGTCATCAGCGGAAAATCACCCATAAAGACACGCTGTTCTTTAACTTCGCCCGTCTCTTTATTGATAAATCTCAGCTGAACCTTTAACGGAACTGCATAGTTGACATCTCTCTCTTTACATTCTTCGACACCGTATTTTGGCTTCATTTCTAATTCGTAATCGCAAAATTCCAAAATCAAATTGCCGGTGTAATCTTGAATGGGCGAAATGTCTTGAAAAGCCTCCATCAAACCTTCTTTTAAAAACCACTGATAAGATGCTAATTGAATCTCAATCAGATTAGGCGGTTGAATAATTTGATCGACGCTAGAAAAAGTAAGTCTTTCTCGCTTGCCTAGTTTTACCGCTTGCGGCATTCTCGTTCCCCCTTGCTTAATAGATTGGTTCATACCATTGACGACCGTGCACAACCGACTCACTACACCTTATAACAGGCTAAAAACAGGTAAGCCGGGGGCATGTTTCTAAAAAATAATGCAATTTTAATATTTTGTTAACAATTGCTAAAAACATTGAAAATACTTGATTGTGGCATTTTTCTGCAATTTTTGATTTTGTTTTACGCGCAACAAAAAAGCAGCATGCCACAGTTATTGCATTCTAACATCATAACACGCAAAAAAAAATGCGTCAAGCATTATTTCCATAATTATACATAAAAATCACTATGTTACCAAATGGTTAAAACAAAATCTTTCCACTGTATAATCACTTACCTAATTGACATGACAGAATACAGTGGAAAGAAACTTAAAAATTTATTATTTAATTCTTGTTTGTTTTAAACAACTTGCCTATCGCGGTAATTGCCATTGCAAATACAACTACATCAGTTACCGCAAAGCTGGCAAATACGCCCAGTGCATTTAAACCTGCGATCATTGGCAGAATAAACGCCAACGGCACAAATAGCACAGCTTGCCTTAGCATAATCAGCATACCCGCTTTTTTGGCATTGCCAATTGCCTGAAACAGCGTGACAAATATAATTAACGAACCCGCAAGCGGAAATACCAACATCGCGACGCGGGCATCAAATAAGCCGCCTGCAATAATCGTAACATTGTCTTTGATAAACCACGACAAAATGTTTTCTGTAAACAACATAAAGGGCAGCCAGAAAATTAAGGCTAACACTGTTGCGCCAATTGCAAATATCGTCGTTGACTTTTTAACTCTATCATATTTTTCGGCGCCATAGTTAGTGCCAGCAACTGGCTGAAAACCTTGACTAATACCCCAAACCGGAATAAACGCCAACATCATGTAACGCATCACGGCACCCATTAAAATAACTTTTTCTTGCCCACCATAAGTCATTAAGCGCGAATACAACACCGTTTGCTGAACAAGGCTTAACACTTGCATTAGCATGGCAGACACACCAACTGAAATAACACCAGATAGAATTGAAGGCTCTAAGCGTATCTTTTTAAACCTGACCTTTTTACTGAATTTAACAAAATAAACCATCGTGATTAAAAACTGGACAACTTGGGCTATTACCGTGGCGATTGCAGCACCTTCAATACCATAACCCAACACTTTAATAAAAATTGGATCTAATATAATATTTAAAATCGCGCCTATTGCCATAAAAATCATCGCAGCCATCATTTTACCTTCACCACGCATCACCATGTTGGCGGCTTGGGCAAAATTGACAAAAAATGACCCTAAAAAGATAATCTTTAAGTAATTGCTGGCGTAAATTAGCATATCGCCCTCAACCCGACTAAAAGATAACAGTTGTCTATTAAAAAAGTAACCAACCACAGTTGTTAATAATGACAACAGAAATACCAAAGTCAGTAGATTGCCCATAATTTTATCGACCGTTTGTTGGTCGTCGCGGCCAATTGCCCGCGATAACACCGACGCCGAGCCAATGCCCACCAACACCGCAATGCCATTATTTAATAGCGTCAGTGGATAGGCAACGGCAATCGCACCGACAGCGACTTCATTAACCCATTGACCGACAAAAATGGCATCGACAAAACTGTAAAGCCCTATCACAAACATGCCGACTATTGCCGGTAACGAAAGTTTGAACATTAATTTTACAATGCTATCATGTAATAGCGATTGCTTTTTTTGATCAACTGCTTGTTCCATTTTATTCTCCTGTTCTATAAGTATTATAATATTAACCCCGAGATTTCTCGACTGCGCTCGAAATGACATGCGGGGAAATTTCTCGACTGCGCACCATTTTATTCGCGCATTGAATTCAATAAAACACCAATATCATCAAGATAATAATCCTCAGCTAGCTTGCCATTCTTAAGCGCAATCACCCGTTCACAAGACTTGGCAATAAATTCAATATCATGTGAGATAATTAAAAACTTAGTGCCTAAATCGCGCTGCTGCTTAATTAACTTTGACACCTGCACCATGCTATTGTAGTCTAGCCCTGAGGTCGGTTCATCTAAAATGACAACCGAGACGTTACGCATCATGGCAACGCCCAAAACCAAGCGTTGTTTTTGCCCGCCTGACAGGGTTGACGGGTGCCTATCTTTAAGCGCAAACAGACCCAATTGTTTTAAAAGCAGTTCTGCCCTTTCAGTATGGTCATCTCTATTTTTAAGCCCCGTCACGAGCTCATCGACTAAATCTTCACCAAACAACTGCGAATCTAAATCTTGCGGAATATACCAAATTTTACCAATTCGCGCCTTTTTAGTAAGCGGCTTATTATTTAGCATAACACTGCCTTTAGTCGCTTTTAAAAGACCGGCAGCTATTTTACCCAACGTGCTCTTGCCAATGCCGTTACAGCCAACTAAGGCAATAATTTCGTTTTCGTCAAACTTAAACGAGATATCATCTAATAGCCACTTACTACCATATTTTTTGCTAATATTCGCCACTGCAAATTGTCTGCTATTCGCTAATACTTTATTTGTTAAGCGCTCTAATACAATATCGTTTAAGCACAGCGAACGCAGCCCTATGTCATTGAGCGCCTTAGAACTGTATTGCTCTAATTCAGCCGCCGCATAGCGTTCGACAATTTGACCGTCTTTCATAAAGACGTAGTTGTCAGCAATGCCTTTTAAATAAAACAAACGATGCTCGACAATGATAATGGTCTTGCCCGCATCTTTTAATTGTTGAATCAGTTTGCCAAATTGACAGGTCGATTGCAAATCTAAATTGGCTGACGGTTCATCAAAGACGAAAATATCAGGTTGCATGGCCTTAGCCGAACAAATTGCCACCCTTTGGCGCATACCATAGGACAGTGTTAAAATACCCGTGTTTAATAAGTCTTCAATTTGCATTTCGGCAGCCGCACGATGCACATTTTCAAAGATTTCACCATGTGATAACCCGGCGTTTTCGCAGCCGAAGGCAATTTCACCCGCCACTTCATTGGCAAAAAACTGACTTCTTGGGTCTTGAAACACATTGCCGACCAATTGGCTGATTTGCCAAGATTTTAATTCTGCTAAATTTTTATGATCGACAAAGACCTCGCCCGTTAATTTACCTTCAAAAAAGTTTGGTATTAAGCCATTGATTACGCGGGTCAAGGTCGACTTGCCACAACCAGAGGCACCAACAATAACGCAGCATTGCCCAGCTGACACACTTAAATCGATATTTTTTAATTGTGCGCCTTTGCCTAAATAAGAAAAATTGATGTCATCAATTTGTATTTTTTTGTTCATCAGCTTCTCCTTATAAGACAAATGCAAGTATCAATAGACACATACTGAACAATAAAATAATCGCATCTGTTTTAACGAGTCGCGTGCTGTAATAACTGTGTTTTTTTATTGGGTTTTCAATGCCGCGTACAATTGATGCCGCAGCCAATTCGTCGCCAACTTTAATTGACCGAAAAATTAGCGGCACAACGGCGTATTCCATTGTCTGTAAAGGCTGCTTAATCACTTTGAAAAAGCTACCAGTAAAGCCGCGTACTCTCATCGCCTCTCTAATTGTTCTAAACTCGCCAGAAATGGTCGGTATAAAGCGTATGATGACAATTAGAATTAATACAATACTCTGTGGCAATCTGCTCTTTTGAAAGACGGCAATAATTTTGCCCGATGGTATTTTAAACATTAAATAGGCCGCCATTGCCGGCACAATAAATTTATATATCATGCCTAATAACATTGGCGAAATAAACATAATACCCTGTGGAACCATTTTTAAAAGCCAAAATGTCGTCAATAAATAGACCAAACCATAAAGCAAGCTCTGTTTAACAAGACCAAAGTAGGCTAAAACAAGACAAAGCCAGCCGACAAACAGAGCGTGCATATAATAATTACTGGTAGAAAATGACACCAGACAAGAAATAAGCGTTAACAACAAGCACGTCGTTCCACTGATGTTATTAAGTCTTTTTTCTTTTGCGTTCATTGTGCTAATTTACAATCCCCGCTTTCTTAAAGTGCTTTTTAAGAATTTTTTGAGCAAATAAAATACCCAAAGCTGCTAAGACAACCGTTATGACAACGCCCAACAGCATAAGTGATGGCGTCGTGACAACCTTGTACTGCATGTCTAAAGTAGACGCGGCAAAGCCACCTTCTAATGCCTGTTTTTGAAAACTTTCCCAAGCGACCCAGCAAGGAATCGCAATACCAAAAAACATACCGGCCCCGTAAAGGCTCCAGCCAATCATATTTCTGAGCGGGGTACGATAAGCGTTTTTGCCAAGCATAGCAAGTTCGCAAACAATCCCTAACCCTATAAAATAAGGTAGCATAAAGAGGTAGCCAACAGCCGCTGTGATTAAGCCATACATTAAAATCCAAATAAATAACAAGCCTCTTTTGTTGATTCTATTGGCTGCCACCAAATAAAAAATCGCTCCAACAAACATTTCTAGTCCCGGTGCAACATATAAGTATAAAATTGGTAGGGTCACAGTGCTCATGCCAACAATAGCAGAAACGACAAGAAACAGTGCCAACATAATTGCAACTGTTACGATATCTTTAACACTTAACTTATTTTCAGTCATAGTATCCTCCTTATAAAATAATATGAGATAATGAATATCACTATTAAAGAGCATACCAAACTAAAAATATTTGTTCTACAACCTATTTGGCAATTTTTTAATCCAAAAAGGTCAGCTGTGACTTTGCCTATACTTGATTGGCGTCATGCCAAAATAAGATTTAAATGCCGCTGAAAATTTGCCTTGATTGGCATAGCCGGCAATGTCGGCCACTTCTTTAATCGACATTGCTTTATTTTCAACAAGTATTTTAGAGGCCGCATCTAACAGCAAATTTCTCTTAAAATCACCTATCGAATTACCGGCGATATAGACAAAACAGCGTTTTAGGCTAGACTCCGAAATGGCGTATTTTTGGGCCAATTCAGCAATAGAGTGCTTGTTAAAGGGGTCGTTGACCAAGTCTTGATAGCATTCTTTGGTCGCATCATAAACGGGTTTAGAAAATGAAGTGATTTTATAAATATCTTTTGTTTCGACCATTTCTAGTAATAGCAATAGTTCTAGCACTTTAATAATTAAATAAGGCACTTTATTTTTTTGGTCTGCCTTGTATAAGTGCTTGACAATGTAATTAATCTGATGCTTAGAATTAATTTTTGAATAAGCGTTTTGTCGACAAAAACGCTGTTTTATTTTTGATATATCTATATTTAAAAACGGAAAGTACTGTTCAAACGTCGCTTGAGCCAATTCGATATCAATTAACACGGTTAAGCCTTTGTACTTTTTCATCGGAATACGTGAATTTTCAAATAAAGCCGCACCTAAATCAATGATACTTAAATCGCCTTTACCCAAAAAGGCATATTCGCGATTTAGCACCTTTATCTCATAACAGCCTTCTAAGCAGTGGTCAATTTTTAAAATGCCCTTTGCCGGCTTTATATTCTGATAGACCGTTTCCATATTTAAATCGTTATAGGTCAGTTGCAAACCGTCCAGCAGGTTGTAGACTTTCATTTCGCCACTGCCAGTTTCGTTTTTAAATTTATAGATTTTAACATCATCTAGTTTTTGGGTATCAGAAAAAATATAGTCTTTGTATGCCGTATCAAGTGCGTTTTTTTTGTTTGCTTTCATATTGTTTATCCTCAGTTTAGTCCCATTATAACTATCTTATATATGTCATCTCGACCAACGTGGAGAGATCTTGTTTTTAAACCCGAGATTTCTCGACTACGCTCGAAACGACAACGCATGCGATTGTCAGAAAGTGCTTAAACGCGACGGTAGGTACTGTTCTTTGTAGAGGTAGTTTTGAGCGTAGCGCTGCCTCCTAAAAGAATAGTGCCTGCCGTTGATACAAGCGTAGTGCTTTCGTTTCAATCGCAATATAACCTGAGATCTCTCCACTTCGGTCGAGATGACAAGCCAGCTTTTTCGAAATGACAAACTGTATGAAATTTATCGATTCGAAATGACAAGCTACTTAAATAGTTACACCA
>PDWI01006603.1_pt1 | contig 14490 bp, 11 predicted proteins | sample 1430891 | NCBI WGS metagenome assembly PDWI01 (sample SAMN01162508, study PRJNA174530) | Oral metagenome, whole genome shotgun sequencing project. | biome: Marine environment; feature: Marine mammal; material: Swab sample of the gingival sulcus; isolation source: swab sample of gingival sulcus...
TTGAACAGAAAAACTTATCTTCAAGAAGATTTCTTAAACCCATTTTACTGTCATTTCTATTCTTGGAATTTCACTGTCATTTCTATTTTGCTACTACAATATTATTGTGTTAAATAGATATCTAGTATGTTATTATAATGTATAATCTAAAGTAATTCGTTCTTCTTTTCTATTAAGATGATAATCCTTTTTTTCAGTAAAGGTTTTTGAAAGAGTAGAGAGTCTTTGAGGGTGATTTTTTGTCATAACAAGAGGATCAATAAATCTTTTTTTTGCTATACTACTTATCGTATATTTTTCAGTTTTAGGTTGATATCTACTAATCTTATAACATGCTAGTTGTTTATAAAAATTTCGCATAGATTGAATTTCTTTATCTCAGCTTTTCTCTATTAAAGAGATGAATTCTTTTTCAGTATAATAATACAAATCTTTATGTTGGATCAAATTTTTTGTTATTGCTTTTTTGAAAATTTCAGAGAGAAATTTCATTGCTCAGATGCTTTCATAACTTGAATAACAAGCTTCACAATTTTTTATAGAAAAATCTCAGAAGATAGACGCGACTTTATAATTTTGAAATCCTATTTCTTTCTCTCATTCTTCGTTATTAAGAATAATCAGATTATCATAGATTTTTTTGATTTTTTCAAGAGGATATTCCCATAAGGCATACATGGTACTGAGAGTATATTCTAGTCTATCAGCTGATAATTTAGGACTTTTATTGTCTGCAATAGGATATTGTGTATAATCTTCTACCTCTTCTATTGTAATGTTTAATTTCTTAAGATGTTTTATAATGATAGGATCATGTTCAATAAGGTATTTAGTATGTTGTTCAGATGATTCTTGTTTGATTGTATCTCAAAGATAAAAATCTCCTACATGAGAAAATACCGTATGTGAAATATCGTGAAAAAATCCTGCGAGTGTTTGTTTTTTGTCTTTTGTAAAATGTCGGATAATATTTGCAACTCATAGACTATGATCCAGTCTTGTATATACCATATTGTAGTTATAAAATTTACAATATTCTGTTCCACAATACATTCATATGTTAGATAATCTTTGCATTGCAGGACTCTCAAAAAATGGAAGAAGAAATTCTACTGGATCGTAGATATTTAGAAAAGGGATATATTTTTTGCTTATGAGTTTATGCATATGCATATATGTAACAGAAATAAATTTTTATCTCAACATATTTTACTTTAATAGATTAAACTCCCAAATATTGTAAATAAGATACTAAAAATTTGATAGCCTATACGCATAAAGATATTTCAAAATGGAGTAGCAAGGACAAGAAGGATGAAAACAATGAAAATGATTTGTTGATATTTCATGATAGTATATGCCCAAGAACTTTTTATTGTTTTTATAATAGTAAATCCATCAAGCGAAGGTAGTGGAGTAAGATTAAACACTGCAAGGATAATATTAATAAGTGAAAATTGTAATACAAATCCTAATAACGGATCAATATTTGTACTTGCCAAAAGACTGTTAATATTGAGTTGTTGAGCTTTTCCTAGCATTAAAAAAACAAAAATTCAGATACATGCAAGTATGATATTCATTAATGGTCAAGCTAGCGCTACTTTTAATTCTCATAGTTTTTTGTTAGGGTAATATGAAGGATTTACCTGTACAGGTTTCCCCCATCAAAATCCAGCAATAAATAACATGATTAACCCAATAGGATCAATATGTGCAAGGGGATTTATAGTGACCCTTCATTGGAGTTTAGGTGTAGGATCTCAGAGTTTATATGACACTCGTGCGTGTGCAAACTCATGTAATGATATTGCTACAATGATAATAATTGCTAATTGTAATAATTCTGGTAGAGATGCATGTAATATTGGCACTTTGATTATTTGCTAGTATGTAAATTACTGATATAGTGGTAGAATTTTTTGATATCTAATAATGCTTCAGGATTTCGATAAATATTTTTTGTAATAACAAGATTTTTATAGATCTTTTTCCTTCGATTGTATTCGTGCATAGTATTTTTTTCAGTCAGTTTATCCCATATCTCAGGTTTTGCAAAGATGGTGTTATATTCTTTCCCTAGTACTACAAAAGGTACATCTTTACTATAAATAGTATTAATTTCCTTTTGTACTGTTGTTGTATTTTTTTCATTTCGTTGTCTGAGGAGGAGATTGATTTTTTGGTTATTATATTGTGAAGGATTATGTGTTTTGTTTTCTGTATTTAAGAAATTATAAAATCATTGTTGTAATGATGCATTGATTGATCATAAGTAGATATCATAATTTCCAGCAGTTACTATTCCTTGTAATTTGTCTTCATCATCAAAAAGTTCAAATGAGAAATATTCTAATATCTTCTTTTGTGCAAAAATAACTTTTAGGAGATTACTTGTATTTCTATTTATTTTTGTATTCAGTCAAATAATTTTAATTTTGGCCAATGAGGCTTTTGTTGTATTTCAATTATTTGTGTTTTCTTTATCTGTTTTATTAGGATTCTTCTCATCTAACACATAGATTTGTATTGTTGCAAGTTTTGATTTTTTATTTTTTAGGTAAAATCCATATATTGTGTAGGTATTCATTCCAACTTTTAGATTGTCATGGTGTACTGAGATATTGTAGTCAAATGTCATTGTTTTTTTGTTTCGACTTTTAGGATAGTAGAGACCTTTATTATCTCAAGTATTTCAATAGTGTATCCCAATTTTATCATATTTTTGATCAAGAGTGATATGTGCAGTTTTTGTTGTTTTTTGGAAATTTTTGCTATTTTTCTTCATATAATAGGTATATACTCCGTTTGTAGACGTAAGTTTTAATTTCCCATCTTCTGGAAATTCCTTTACTCCAGAATCAATAATATCTTTGCTGCTGATTTCATTTCTTTTTTCTCCGATTGTATTGAGAAAATCTTGGATATTTTCTCCTTTAGAGAAATGTTGATTAAACAATGGGTTGGTATAAGGAGAAAAAAATTGAATTCAGGTGTTATTGTAGATCTTGTGTGCGATAAGACCTCCCAATGCTCTTCTTGTCCTCACGAGTAATTTATCAGATTCAGTATTGAAAAACAAGGTAAGATATTTGTCTGTCATGATCATATGGTTTTTATATCCAGATAGTGCAGTGTATTTACTATTAGGATTGTTGTATTCATCAGCATAGATATCTATGATAGAGGATTTTTCTTGTACTTTCTTTTTGAAGGTGTCAAAAGTGGTATTATTTTTGATCTGATAAAATCCTATGTTCGTATCTTCGCAGGCAGATAGATCAAAGACTAAACTATATTGGTCTGTAGACTGAGCATATATTCTTGCACAGTTATTATAGATAGGCTCTAGGGCAAAGCTCTGTTTGTACATGTCAATATTCGGTTCTAATAATGCATGTTTCGGTAGGAGATAATGTGTAAAGAATAGGGTGTTATCTCTGTTTTTTTCTGGAAATACTACTTTTATTCTATTAGCTTCTTGGCTGATTTCTATATTTTTATATGATTCTAGATGTTTGAGATTAAATTTATTATTAATAATAATTTCTTTATACGTAAACAAGATATCTTCTAAAGAAAAGGGTACACCATCAGACCAGGTATTTTTTTTCTCAGTTCTGAGACTTACTCGATATGTTTTGTGGTCCTGTGTATCTACATTACAGAGATTGTTTTTTTCAGCTTCCTCAGTTTTATAAGTGATATTCCCTTGCGTGTCGATATCATAGTTTAGACATGGTCTAAAAAGTAGTCCTTGATAAAAGAGACTTTGTGGGTCATTATTGAGATAGGGAAGATATGATGTAGTATTAAAAATACCTTCTACGAATGTTCCTCATTTACTTACGACTTCTTGAGATGAATTTCTGATATAGTTTATGAAGAGAGGAATACTGATTCCTATCCAGCAAATTACTACAACAAAAAAAAGATATTTTAATACCCTTTTTCGTGATATTTTTTTATTGTCGGTCATTGTTACTACTGACATCTTATTTTATATAAGGTAAAATGATTGCCACTAAGACAAAAGCTATTGCGCATACAGTAGCAACAATTTTTAGTTTAAATTCTAATGATTTTTTACTTCCATAGTCGTTACCTCCCGCAGCAGAAGCTCCTCCCATTCCCATTCCGAGACCTCCTCCTTTTGGGTTCATCATCAATACAGAAAGAATAAAAACTATTCCTAAAAGAATAAGTGCAACAGTCAAAAATGTTTTCATAATCGTAATTATAATAGTATAATAAAATAGTATTGCAAAATTTTGATACAATTTACTCGCGTAATAATAATTATTTCACTTGCAATTTCAAATAAAAAATAAATACTCTCTAGTATGCTATATGCTAGTAAAATATTTTATTTGATCAAAATGTATATTCATGGAAAATCCTCAAGCAGAACTTTTTAGTCTGTATCTTCAGAAAGCTTGTATGCCTGAGACTGAAGCTCCTCAATTTTTTATTTTGGAAGGAGTGCAAAATTTTTGACCCGATCATCTTTTGTATGATGCAATACAACATCTATTAGGAAAGTATTTTACTTCAGATTTTCTTTTTATTAGAGATTTTTCTAAAGCGTTGGCAAAAGAGCATAGTATAAAAATTAAGACAGATACAAACCATCCAGTGTATAAAACTTTGGTGTCAGAACATAATTATATTGATATGGGAATGAGGGAGATTAATCTTCGACTTCAGCAATCAAGTTTTTCATGAAAAAAAGTGCTTTTGATTGAAAATATTGAGAGAATGAATACCTCGGCACTCAATGCTTTTTTGAAAACGGCAGAAGAGCCTCTTGCATGAACGGTTATTCTTGCTACTACTCAAAATAAAAGTGTGCTTTTAGATACGATACTTTCTAGAGCAATTCTTTTTTCTTTTGCAGAAAAGGAAGATCCGATCGTTATATTTAATCGTTTGCGTGATGAACATACAGCACTTGCTTCAATTTTTGAGCATGCAGAACAGCTTTTTTCTTCTTCGAGTAATATAGCGGAGAAACATGAAAAGCTCAAAGCGATAGCTGATGCAGGGATTATTATTCCTTTTGTTGATGGACTTATTGCTCTTTTTACGCAATCTGGGAAATGGGGTCTTGCACAGAAATGGCTTGCAAACAAAGAAATTCTTCTTGGGAATGTAAATACTGCACAGGGGTTGTTTTATGCTCTTGTAAAATTGGAGGAGGAATAGCAGATGTTGTTTATGCTCATATATTAGTAAGAAAATATAGAAAATCTAATCTTGTTTTATAGTATTACGAGAATAGTATTAGAATTAGTATTGTTAATATTAAAAAAAGATTGTATTTCTGCTATAAATAGCTATGCTAATGGTGTAATATATATTATACACACGTTATTTTATCTTGGACAACATATACTGATGAATCTAGAGAAATTGTTTGGGAGTAAAACTAAGGTTGATATTTTGAAATATCTTTTGTTCAAGAGACAAGGAGTGTCTATGAGGGCATTAGAAAATGAGTTAGATTGGACGTTTCCTGCGATAAAAAAACAAGTAGATTCACTGTCAGATTCTGGAGTTATTACTATTAATAAGGTAGGAAATAGTTGGTCAATTATGATGGATGTTTTGTTTTCTGAGCCATTGAAACGTATTTTGTTGCTGACTATACAGCAAGAACTTGCAAAGCTTTTTGATCAATATGATACTAATATTACACATTATTTTTTTTGAACAATTTTCTGAAATGAGGTAGAAGGGATAGATCTTATTGTTATTTACAAAGATTTAGAGGCATCTCAACTAGATATTGTAAAGAAAGAGATTAGTGATCGTTTTCAAGATAATTTTATTTCTCAAGTATCTGTTGTCTTTATGTCACGTGATGAACGAGGAAAGAGATATAGACTTGCAGATAGATTTGTCTTAAATATTCTCAGATGTATTCCTGAGACAAAAAGTATTGTAGAATAGTATACTTAATGTATTTTTTTTGTTTATTATTTTGTTTGTTTTATGCAAGAAGAGATTGTATTTTCTGCTCATTCCCAAAGAATTGATCAATGGTTAGCACAAGAATTTTCATATTCTAGAGCTTTTTTTCACCATATTATTACAAGAGGGGGAGTATCTGTAAATGGGAAAATTGTCAAAAAATCATATAAACTCAAGTTGGGGGATCGTATCAGTATTGATGATCTTGAGAGATATGTTTCTCCTGTGATGTTAGCTGAATCTCCTGATATTGCGATACCTATTGTATTAGACAAGGAGGATTATCTCGTCATTCATAAACCTAAAGGAGTATTGTCTCATCCTAATAGTATTTGGGACATGAAGACACCTTCTGTTGTTTGATTTTTGTATCATCGTTATCATGATCTTCCTAGTATTGGAAATTTTGTAAGAGCTGGTATTGTACATAGATTAGACAAAGAAACAGATGGTTTGATGATTGTTGCAAAGACAGAGAGGGGATTAGCACATTTTACACATCTTTTTCAGCAGAAATCTCGTGCAGAAACTCTTGAAGAAAAAGAAGCTATTCCTTTAAAGAAAAAATATCTTGCAAGATGTGAAATCGTCTCTGATGAAGGAAGACAATGTGTTTCTCAGATAAAAAAACAGATAGAGGAGGAAGGGGTATTCTTTATTAGAAAGTCAGTTATTCCCAAAGTTCCTCATCCTATCATAAAAGAATGAATTACGAAGATTCTTGCACTAAAAGACATTTGATGAGAAAAAGAAAAATATCTTGTTGAAGTAGAAATATTGACAGGACGTACCCATCAGATCAGATATCATCTTTCTTCGTTTTGATTACCGATTATTGGAGACTATCTCTATGGTCGTGAAAGTGATATTCCTCTTCAACTTACTGCGTATGCTTTGAGCTTTACTGATCCAGATGGAATATGTCAAAATTTGTCTCTTTAGTTTTGTATAGTATGTTCTTGATGTTCTTGCTGGAGTCTGCGTAGTTTATTTTTGATATTTGTAATACTTTTGGTATTATCACTGATAATACTTGCTTTCAGATAATTGTCTTTTGCGAGAGTGAATTGGTTTCTTCGGTAATAATAGTCTCCTAATGCTTGATAGAGGAAGATCTTTAGGTCTTTTGTGTTTTCTGTATTATGTATTTTTGTAATGATGTTTTTTATATGTTTTTCTGTCGTGGTGTCTCGCTGATTTTTTGCGATACGGGTTCCTATATCTCCGATCTCACAGTATATCGTCATTTGAAGACGTTGTTCTTTATTTTTTGCTATGTTTCATTGTTTACATTTTGTATTTATATTTTCTGTAAGGGTTTTTTCTCATGCATGTAGTGTAATCTCTCCTTTTTGTATATATGGTTGTATGAGAAACATGCTATAATATTCTAGAAAATCAGATGTTTGTATATTATTTTCTTTGAGTAATATTTTATAGTTTTCTTGGACTCTTTTGAGATCATTGATATGTTTGTATGCAAGTATAAGATATCTCAGGGCATCTGTTCTAAACTCATGGATATGTTTTATCTGTGAAAGATGGATAATAGCATTATGATATTTTTTATTTCGATAATATGAGATTCCCATCATATATTTATATGAGTTGTGTTTTGCAGGATCTATTTTTGTTAATTTTTGAAAATATCCAATAGCACTTTCGAGATGATTGGTTAAAAAATCAGCATATGCTAAAATTTGATAGGGGAGAGGGTATTTTATATTTTTATCAAGGGTTTTCATAGCGAGATGTTTTGCAATAGAGAAATATCCTGCCTTTAAAAATTCTACAGCAACAAGTGCATTTTGATAGTATTTGGGCATGCCTTGTTTTGCTTGCATTTGTTTTTCTATATATTGTATTTTTTGGATTACTGCTTTACTTTTGAAATTTGTACTTTGTGATCGGTGGGTATTTGCTTGTTGGTAATTTGCATCTTTGAGAGCAAGGATTCCTTTGTAGAAATGATATTCATCATTAGTAATCGTATTTTTTTGTACGAGTTCATCTAATTGTTTTCAGAAGCGGTATATTTCGCTACTATTGCTGAAATCTAGGGTATTGAAATAGGTATAGATGATGAGACTTGGATTGATAATAGATGTTTTTGTTATTGGAATGTTTTTTACATAGGATTTTGCTTTTTCAAAGTCATAATTTTGTATGAGTTTTTGGATAAGTTTTTTCAAGTCTTCTTTTCTTTTTTTCTCGTTATATTGTTTTTCTAGATCTTTGATAAGTTTTTTTCTTTGTTCTTGTTGTACTTTTTTTTCGGTGTTTTGTAATACATGTGTGGATGGTTGCTTTTTCTGTTGTTTTGGTTGATTGTTTTTTACATGTTTTAATATATTTTTTTCTTCTTTTTCCTTGTTGTTGGTATCTTCTTTATTCTCTCTTTTTGTTTGTAGTGTATTGTTTTGGATATTTGTGTTTGTATTGTGTTGCTGTTCGTTTGTTGTGTGTGTTGTAGTATCTTTTGTATCTTCCTCTGTGATAGGCAGTAAGATCGCAGTATCATTTGTGACCGTTATTGTTTCAGGGACAAGGATATCATTTTCAAATTCAGAAGAAGTATGTTGTAGTATTCCAGTTGATACTCATAATTGTTTTTCTTCTGTGTTTTCTTTTTTAGTTTCTTGATTATTCTTTTTATTATTTTCTTGGGTATGGTTGTTATGTGTTTGAGTAGTATTATTTTCAAAGACTCATCCTATTTGGGTATATATCCATTTTTTTGTATTTTGTTCTGTTTTATCAATAAAAAATATTGTAATCCATAGTAAGAGCACAAAAAATGTTGTATATTGTACGATTGTTTTGATATGATATTTGTGTATATAATATTCTATTTTGTGATATGGTGTATTCTTTTTTTCTTTTGTTTGCGTTTGCATATCTCTTTTCATTATTTTTAAAAACCTTGTAAGAATATTAGTTTATCCATATATTTCTTTTTGGTAGCAGGATTCGCAGTAGATTTTTTGTCATTCAGAGCCTGCCTTGTCGGTAGACAGGCAAAGCGAAGAATCTATTTGCTGTGTACTGGATCCTTCGGCAGAGCCTCAGGATGACGGGTACACACTCAGCATTTCTTCCCCACACTTATCACAGTTTCTCAGATATAGAGTTCTTCATGGTCTTTTGTCCATCCTCTCTTGATGTCTGATGTCGGGATGTTTTTTTGGTAAAGGGAGATCATGTTTGATATAGAAGTCTATTTCTTGTTTGATGATTCTGAATGGTCTTCCACTCACTTCACAGACTACCGCATAGTTTAGTAATTTTTCTAGTAGTTCAGGTTTTTGCTCGTGAATCGTTTTACAACTTGCTGTTCGCAGTTTCTTCCCTTGGACATACTTCTCTACTTTCGGAAATGGGGCTTCATAATCTGACCATTTATATCATAATTTTAGGGCTTCTTCTTTTGTTAGTGGATAGTATTCCATAGCAACCGTTTCGTTGTATCAAAATGGGCTGAGTTGGGGATCAAAAAATTCTCATCGTTGCCCCTCTTTTATCATCTGTGCGATAATTTTTGGCACAAGTTCATTATATTCTTCTTTGGTGTATTGTTTATTAAAAATACAGTATTCTTTATTACGAAGTCATACACAACCAAAGCAATGTGAACAGGTATAACAAAAATTACAATATATTAAGTGAGACGCATTATCTATACATCAAATACCAAACAAAATATTACTTACATTTTTATATGTACTTAAAACTTCATAAGAAGCATTCATATGCATTCCTGACTGTAAACAATCATAAGAATTAGTAATATTGTATCAGGTAATCAAATGATATTTACAATTTTCTACCCCTTGTCAAAAATCATCATTACTTAAAACGTCATGTACAAATGTAGAATTACTTGAAGTCGCTATATTGTTTCCAATAATATTTTCAGAATTATTAATTCTAGCATAAGGGAGAATATCTTTGTTTGATACCATAGTAGTTGTATTTTTTAGCACTTTTTCATATTCTTCTTTTGTATATTGTTGATTTCATATACAGTATTTTTTGTTGATTAGTCCACTACATCAATGACAAAAATTACAATTTTTACAATCAGTTAGATAAGAACTATCATGACAATTTTCACAATACTGGCTCCAAAAAAGATTACTACATTGATGGCACATGATACATTCATAACAATTATTACTATTTGTAAGCAAATAATTATCTATTGTATTTTTACAAGAAATTGTTGTATACGAGTAATATACATTTTCAGAGTCCACACCACCTACCTCTAAATAACAGTCTTTCATTCATTCAGAATAATTACAGTATTCACTATTTTCAGCATTAACATTGGTCAGTCATAATAGTGGAGTAGAAATAAAGACATTTTTATATAGAGAAAAAAAACTTTTATTTATATCAAAATCTACTCAATAATCCATGGCATCCCATTTATCACTTCGCCAAATACTCTGATCGTAGACTTTGTATGGCTTGTCAGGTGAATAAATAGAAATAATTTCTTTTCATGAAAAGTCGCATGTTCTCTTGTACAACTTTCTTTCATTTCTAAAGGCGAGTCTTCTTCTCTGTCTCTCTTCTGGACATAAAGTAGGAGTTGGGATTTTACACTTCAATTTTCCATCTTCATACTCAAAATTTTCTGTAATGTCTTTATTTTCTTCTAGAAACTTTTTTGCATATTCTAGGCTGACCTCAAATTTTGGACTAATCTTGTCATAGAAATCTAAATCAGACTGATAAATTGGGAAATCTTGTCCAGAGACACGGCATTGTTTTCGTTCAACGATGGGGTCGCTTGCCCCGCCATTTGCGGGGTGAATATGCTTGCTAATATATTCGTAGACTTCTTTGCTGGTGTAGTACATAAACTGATGAGAATATAAACAAGATAAAATGTAGGTTGTATATCGTTGTAGTGTTAGAGTTAATTGTTAGCGTATTACATATTTTATGTATTTTGTTATATTAGGAAAAATCCTCATAAAATCAAGAACCATTTTCTCTTGCAATAGAAGTCAGAATTTGTATACTATCTTGGACAAAAAGTAAAAGTAAATTTTTTAATTATCTAAAATTATTGAGGAAAGATGCCAAGAAGAACATTAGAAAACAGAACAATAGAAGTTATTCTACTTGAATCTGATAGACATTTAGGGGAAAAATTTGAAATTGTAAGAGTGAAACCTATTTTTGCAAAAAATGTATTACTTCCAAAAGGAATGGCTGTACTTGCAGATGCTAATATGAAAAATAAGTATAAACAAAAAATAGAAGCTTCTGAAAAAGAAAGAGCGAAAAAGGCTGCAGGATTTGAAGATCTATTTAAGAAAATCGCTGATAATAATGGAATTACTATTACAGCAAAAGCTAATAATGAAGGAACATTATATGCAAAAATTCATGAAGATGAAATTGTAAAACTTATCAAAGAAGAATATGGAATGGAACCAGAAGCTCACTTCTTTAAGTTAAAAAATAAAATCTCTGAAGTTGGAACCTATACGATTCCTTTCATCTACAAAGAATTAAAAACTGATCTTGTCCTTACTATCAAAGCGGAAGGAGAAGAAAAGACCACCGCTAAAGCAGAGCAAGAAGAAGAAAAGGCAGAAGAAACAATAGAAGGGACTACTGAAAACACAGAAGAATAATTAAAATAGACTAAAAGAGATTAGAAAAGAAGGTCGTGGTGAAATATCCACGATTTTTTTTATTAGAGGATATATTTTTATTTGACTTATTGTTTTGAATAGTTATATAATATTTATTGAAGTTTAGTTTTTTATTTTCTTAAAAAAGAATTATGGATACTAGAAATAATTGAGGAGATGCATTTGATATGTCTGTATATAATAACGAATATAGTAAATTGCTTACACAACGTTATCAACCCGAGATGGATAAATATAATCAACAGTATCAAGGATATCTTAGTGAAACATTAAGCAATAATTATGATCAATTTCTAGACGAAATCAGAGGTATCCAAATTTTAGGAAAGACTGAGAGTTGAAATTATATCGGAATATTTACACAAAAAGATCCTAAAGAGAGTATGTTGTCATTAAGAAAATCAATAGACCTTGCAAAAGGATTTACAAATATTACTGGAGCGAAAATTGATGGACCGATAAAATGTGATAAATTTGATAATATTTTTAATCAATTTGTCTTAATAAATGAAAAATGAGAAATACTTTGATGATATAGATTTTCAAATATTCAAGATGCAATGCAAAAACAAGGAATCACAAAAAAGAATGAAAACAAAGAAAAAATAGACACCAATCAGATCAATACCCCAATGGGAGAATATTTTACTTTTAATCCACAATGGCTTGAAGAAAACAAAGAAAGTACAATAGAATTAGGAACTGCTTATATTAATCAAGAGTTGGCAAATATATATACAATGTCTGATAATATTAAGGCACTTGGAATGATGATCAATAAATATAATAATAAAAAATATCTCGGGAAAATGACAATACCTACACAAGAACATTATAATCTAAATGCTGCAGATTTTGCTATTTATTATCTAGAAAAATTCTTCAAAGATCAAGAGAAAAATTTAACTCCAAAAGATCCTTATGTTTATACAGTAGATGAACAAAAAAAAGAACTATTTGATGAAATTATCAAAGATGGAAAGTATCAACTTTCAGGAAACTGGAAAAAAGATGAAAAAGAGATAAGAAATTTATTTACAAGAAATAAAAATATATTCTGAAATACAAAGAGATTCCCATGAATGTTTGGAACATATCTTGGAATGAGTTCTGAATTCACATATCATGGATCAATAAAAAATCCTGATGGAACTATAGAAGCAGGAATTACTATTGATACTGATACTATTAGTGATGATTTTAGAGATAAATATATAGAAACTACAAAAGAAACAGTAGAAAACTTCCAAGATCCAAAAGACCCAAGTAAACAAATCACTTTTTGAGAGTATTTAGAACAAAAACAACAGGGGACTTTCTCGGATGTTATAGATGTGATATAAAAGATACTATTATTTATATAGAAAAAAAGAGAGCGAAGCTCTCTCTTCTGTTTTTTATTTTTTAAAGTAATGTATTTTTTTAGTTTTATTCTGATTTTCCTTCTTTTTCATTTTTTGCTTCTGCTTCTTCTTTTTTCTTACTTTCTTCATATGCTTGAAGGATTTGATCTACGGTTCCTTTATACATGAAGAGGTTTTCCGGAATATGGTCAAGTTCACCGTTGATAATTTTATCGAATCCTTCAATTGTTTTTTCTAATGGTACATATTCTCCCGGAGTTCCTGTAAATTGTTCTGCTACGAAGAAAGGTTGAGAGAAGAATTTTTCTACTTTTCTTGCTCTATATACGGTTTGTTTATCTTCTTCTGAGAGTTCTTCCATTCCAAGGATGGCGATAATATCCATCAATTCTTTGTATCTTTGCAAGATATTAATCGTTCCTTGAGCAACTTGATAATGTTTTTCTCCTACCACTTCTTCTGATAGAATCGTTGAAGTAGAATCAAGAGGATCTACCGCTGGGTAAATACCTTTTGCAGCAATATCTCTACTCAATACAATGGTTGAATCTAAGTGCGCAAAAGTTGTCGCTGGAGCTGGATCGGTAAGATCGTCCGCTGGCACATATACCGCTTGGATAGAGGTAATTGATCCATCATCAGTTGAGGTAATTCTCTCTTGTAATGCTCCCATCTCGGTAGCAAGAGTTGGTTGATATCCTACTGCAGCAGGGATTCTTCCCATCAATGCTGATACTTCTGCTCCTGCTTGGGTAAATCTAAAGATATTATCGATGAATAATAACACATCTTTTTTCTCCTCATCACGGAAGTATTCTGCCATAGTTAGTCCTGTAAGGGCGACTCTTGCTCTTGGTCAAGGCATTTCGTTCATCTGTCCAAACACCATCGCAGTTTTATCGATTACTCCTGCATCAATCATTTCGTGATACAAATCGTTTCCTTCTCTGGTTCTCTCTCCTACTCCACAGAATACAGACAATCCTTCGTGAGCTTTTGCGATATTGTTGATCAATTCTTGCATCGTTACCGTTTTCCCTACTCCTGCACCTCCAAACAGTCCAACTTTACCTCCTTTCAAAATCGGAGCAACAAGATCAATAACCTTGATTCCTGTTTCTAGTACTTCTGCTTTGTTTGAGAGTTTTGCAAATTTAGGTGCTGCTCTGTGAATTGGCCAGTATTCTTTGGTTTCAATTTCTGGTTTGTTATCGATGGCTTTCCCTAAAATATTGGTAATTCTTCCTAGAACATTTGGTCCTACGGGTACTGAAATTGGTTTCCCAGTATCTTTTACAGTATCTCCTCTTTTGAGTCCGTCAGTTGATCCCATCGCAATTCCTCTTACAACTCCATCTTCTAATTGTTGCAATACTTCAATGATGACTTTTGTTCCTGCAGAATTTTCTTTTTCTGTTTCTATCGCATTATAAATATTTGGGACATTTTTTTCGAATACGACATCGATTACTACTCCT
>PDWI01006604.1_pt1 | contig 14490 bp, 13 predicted proteins | sample 1430891 | NCBI WGS metagenome assembly PDWI01 (sample SAMN01162508, study PRJNA174530) | Oral metagenome, whole genome shotgun sequencing project. | biome: Marine environment; feature: Marine mammal; material: Swab sample of the gingival sulcus; isolation source: swab sample of gingival sulcus...
AAAGATGAACCCCTCGATGGTCGCAGGCATCCTGGAACAGGAACATCCCCAGACAATAGCGCTGGTACTTTCGACCCAGACTGTTCAACATTCAAGCAATATTCTTTCTTATTTTTCAGAAGAGTTACAAACAGATGTGGTATATCGGATAGCCAAAATAGAAAAGGTCTCTCCAGAGGTAATCAACCGCATTGAAGATGCCCTGCACCGTGAGATAGGTCTGGTTTCAGGCAAGGAACAAAGACAGGTGGGCGGTATAGAAGCGGTAGTTTCCCTTCTTCAATCCATGCAAAACGGTCTGGATGCTGACATCATCGAAAACATCGAAGAAAATGATCCCGAGATGGCAGAAGAAATTCGTAAGCGCATGTTCACCTTTGAAGAACTTATTGACCTTGATGGTCGTTCATTACAAATGATCCTCAGAGAAATCAACAACGATTCTCTTACCCTTGCACTCAAAACAGCTTCTGAACAAATGCGTGAGAAGATCTTCTCCAATATGTCCCAGCGTGCAGCTGACATGATCAGGGACGATCTTGAAGCAATGGGTCCTGTACGACTTTCTGAAGTCGAACTGATGCAACAATCCATCGTCAAGATTGCGATGAAGCTTGAGGAAGAAGGCAAGCTGGTACTCAACAGCGGAGGCGGCGATGAGCTTGTCTAAATTTTTTAAGAACTCATCATCCTTTCAACCCCAAACTCTTGTTGACACAACAACAAGGAAAAATAGCGGCTGGCAGAATGTCACCAGCCTTAAATCGCCCTCTGAACCCTTTTCTCCTGAACAGCAAATAAAAGAGAAAATAGAGAGAGCCAAAGGCCCGGCACTATCCGAACCACTTGCTCACAGTCCAGCAGAGGACAATGATCTTTCAGAAAATCTGGTTCATAATACTCCTCTCACGACAGACAGCTCCGAGGATTCTGATGTCCAGAACGAAGAAGAAAAAACTGTAGTTCCTCCTCTTGTTCCTGATGGATATGTTTCTGAAGAGGAGGTTTTGTTACGAGAGCAGTCTGCCTACCAACGGGGGCAGCAGGAAGGATTCAATGAAGGATGCCGACAGACCCTTGCAAAACAGGAAAATGATTTTGATACGGCTAGCAGAGCAATGAGCCGTATCTGTACACAGCTTGAAACCTGCAGGGATACACTTATCAATAATTCCAGCAAGGAATTTCAGGAATTTGCCCTGGCAATCGCAGAGCAGATTATCCGCTATTCAGTAAAACATCACGACCAGACAATTCTCGCCACCATTGAGGAAGCCTTACAACGTTCAATCAAGTCATCAGAATTTTACATCTATATCAACCCTGAAGATTATGACATAATTGAAAGAAAGGCCGAGGAAATAATTGCCGGTGTCAATGGTCTGGAAAATATTATTCTCAAAAAAGATCCGAAAATCGAACAGGGCGGAGCCCGCATAGAATCAGAAAACTGTACAATTGATGCCACGGTAGCCAGTCAGTTTGAAATTATCCGTAAAGAAGTCGAACAAAAGCTTCTATAATAAATTCTCATGAGGAACCATGCCTTTTCCAACAACCGATATAAAAAGGATCAACACCATAAAAGTATGGGGAAAGGTCACCCGGATAATCGGGCTGGTTGTTGAAGGATACTGCCCTCAAGCCTCTGTTGGTTCCCTTTGTGAACTGACCCCCACCGACAACAGTAAACCCGTCTTTGCAGAAGTGGTTGGGTTCAGGGAGAATAAGGCACTTCTGATGCCCCTCGGTGAATTGCGTGGACTTGGTCCCGGCAGTCTTATTCGTGTTATAAGACAAAGTGCCACAATCAAAGTTGGTAACAGCCTGCTTGGCCGGGTGATAGATGGCATGGAAAAGCCGCAGGACGGGCAAGCCCCTCCTGCCCTGACCGAGGAAGCAGACCTTTATGCCCTGCCCCCAAACCCAATGATGCGTCAAACAATTTCAGAAAGACTTGATCTTGGCGTCCGGGCAATCAATGGCTTCCTGACCTGTGGTCTGGGCCAGAGAATGGGTATCATGGCCGGCTCAGGTGTTGGTAAGAGTGTCTTGCTCGGTATGGTAGCAAAATATGCAAGAGCTGATATCAACGTTATTGCCCTTATCGGGGAACGTGGTCGTGAAGTTCGTGAATTTATTGAACGTGATCTTGGACCTGAAGGACTTTCCCGCTCGGTTATTGTTGTAGTCACCTCCGACCAATCCCCCCTTCTTCGTATGCGGGGAGCCTTTGTCGCTACTGCCATTGCCGAATTTTTCTGTAAACAGGGAAAGAACGTACTTCTCATGATGGACTCAGTAACCAGATTTGCCATGGCCATGCGGGAAATTGGCCTTGCAATCGGTGAGCCTCCGACAACCAAAGGCTATACGCCTTCTGTCTTTGCTACCCTGCCAAAACTTCTGGAAAGAGCTGGACGCTTCAGGGATCAGGGTTCCATCACAGGTCTTTACACAGTACTTGTTGACGGTGACGACATGACAGAACCGGTTGCTGATTCAGTACGCTCCATTCTCGATGGTCATATTGTTCTGTCCAGGTCAATCGCCGCTAAAAACCATTTCCCAGCTATTGATATTCTCAATTCAGCAAGCAGAATCATGCGGGAAATTGTCTCACCAAGACATATCGAACTCGCCGGTAAGGCCAGAACACTGATGGCAAATTACAGCGAGGCGGAAGATTTAATCAACATAGGCGCCTATACTAAAGGTGCCAACCCAAATATTGATGAAGCCATTGAAAAAATTAATTCAATTAACGATTTCTTAAAACAGAATTATGATGAGACATCAACTTTCGAAGACGCGCTGGAAGCACTTGGTAATTTATTGAATGATCGTAAATCACCTGCCAAACCTCAAACCAATCGTAGAAAAACAGACAGATAAGGTAACAGGTAATGAAACCGTTCAGCCTCGATACTGTTCTTAATTTCAGAAAAAGAAGAATGGATGAAGCAGCCCGCCGCCTTACCAAAGCCACACAAACCAGGGACGCAGTTGCTCTGAAACTACAAGAGAAAGAGAATGTATATAAAAAGCTTCTTCGGGAAATTGACGATAAACGACAACAGGGAATCACCATCGAACTCCTTATAATGTACGAAGACCAGGCTCTTTTCCTTAAAAAGGAAACCCTTGCCATATCGAAAACCCTTGAAGAAAAAGAACAAATAGTCATAAACGAAAAAAACAACCTCATATTTTGTGCCAGGGAACATAAAATAATGAGCCAATTAAAAGAAAAGCAAAATAATGCCTGGAGACAATATTTGAAAAAGGAAGAAACCAGGCAGCTTGATGAGATTGCAGTAATACGTCATCTGCCCCAAAATTAACTCTACTCAACCGGTCTATTATGAATTCTTGTATCCGTCACAGACAATCAATTCTCTTCTTGATCTTTTTATCCCTTTCAATTTCAAATCCTCTTGCCGTTTACGGGAAAGACAGTAATTCCCAACAATTCAGCTCCGTTGAAGAACGCCGTCTGCAACAGCAACTTGACAACAAACCAGAGAGTGCTGGCACGGATATAGAGAAATTATTAGGGCGACAAAATGATCTAAAGATTCTTGAGGAAAACGTCGATAGAAAACTTGCAGAGGTCGAAAAGAAGATTGCAGAACTCAAGAAAATCAAGGCAGCAATCGAAGCTCTTGTCGGCCAGAAAGATGCCGTAGAGCTGCAAAGGATCAAACAGCTCGCCAAGATTTACGAATCAATGCCTACAGACAGGGCAGCGAAAGCAATAGCAGGACTGGACAGACAGTTGGCGACGGATCTTCTCACTGCAATGAAAACTAAATCGGTAGCACAAATACTGGCAGCAATGCCGCAATCTGTTGCGATTGACTTAACAACAAGGGTCTCGGCAACACAACTTGAATAAGTCTCATGCAAAACCTGATTTTAGCTCAAGCTCCAGCAGCAAAGACATCTGAAGCACAATCAGCTTCTCCAGTAAAAAAAGATACTGGCACAATGGAAGCTGCTGAAGAAAAAAGTTTTGCGACTCAACTTGATAAGGCCACCAAAGATATAGAGAAACCAGATAACCAGGAAAAGACCTTAGACGAGAAAAATCAACCTTCCTCAGAAGAAACACAACAAACAAATTCTGTTGCCACCGGAACAGGCAGTTCTGCAAAAACTATTTTTCAAAACCCAATACAATCACAGCAAGCCGGAAACGGAACGCAACAAATTGTACAGCCACAGCCAATACAGCTGGCAACACAAAAGACAGACGATGCCCTGAAAGCCAACACAGCAGCCAATCAGGACAATTTACTTTCCCGGATTCAAAAAATCATTAACAGCCACGATATTGCCCCTGAAAAGGTAACAGTTCGTATGCAACAGCAGGCTGCTCAGCCAGTACCAACTCAAACTCAATTAAATATTCCGTTTCTGGCAACTACTCCTGCAACAGCAGCAACTCATCAGCAAACAAATCAGGACACTGCACTCACCTCAAGTATTGACAATACTCAGGGGCTTGCTGCAGCCAACCATCTGACTGATAAACCATTACGAAACGAGTCAGGCAATCAGCGCATGGTAAGAGGTCAGAATGCCTTGTCAAGCAATATCAGTAAAAATGGTGAGACAAAGGCTATAGGTCTTGAGCAGGCGCTGCAACAAGGGCAGTCTGAAACGAAATTTCAGAGTCAACCGCAAGCCAATCAGCCAGTCCCGCATTTTACCAAGACTGCTGACGGTTTTGCCTCATTTATGCAGACAGAAACTGCAGCAGTTATTGAATCGACTGTTAGTGGAGCCAGTGTGGCAAAACAAGGCAGTATTACTCTGCCAAACGGGACCTATATCTATGACCATCAGGTTCTTCACCAGATTCAACAACGGTTTCGCCTTAATACAAACAGGGTTCAGCATAAACTCAAAATGCAGCTTCATCCGGCAGAACTCGGCGAACTTAAACTGGATCTTACTGTTAAGGAAGGTGCCATCAGGGTAAATGTTGTCACGCAAACAAAACAGGCTCAGGAAGTTCTGGAGCGAAATATGCCGAAACTAAGAGATATTCTTGAAGAACAGGGTCTTTCTGTCGATGATATCTCTGTTGCTCAAGCCTCAGACACTTCACAGGATTTTAATTTTCTTGATGAACAGTTTGGACACAACACAAATTTTTCTCACCATGAGCATGATAATAACGTAAAGCAAAGCTTCAAAGAGCACATGGATGGGCTGCTCCATGATGAGTCAGTCATCTCCGGTCTTGCCACCAGTCCTGTAAATAATTCCGGTATCAGCATAACCGTTTAAGAGGTGCTATATGACAACAGACACAACAACCACAGTAAACGCTGCCTCAAAAACAATCACAGCCAAAAGTCCCAATTCCAATGTCCTCAGTCAGGACATCATGGGTAAGGAAGAGTTTCTCACTCTTCTTGTTGCCCAGTTAAAACATCAGGATCCTTTAAATCCCGACGAAGGGACAGAATTTACGGCACAGCTTGCTCAATTCAGTTCACTTGAACAGCTGATGAATATGAATAAAAATATAGAGGCAATGAATACTTCAAGCACCAATTCCGACAACATTGCCCTGCTCAGCACGATTGGCAAGGATGTGCTGTATACAGGCGACACCTTTGACTATTCAGACGGTTCACAGGAAATCGGCTATCTCCTGCCAGAAGATGCAAGTTCTGTCCGGCTTGATATCTCTCTCAATGGACAAATTATAAAGACAATAAACGGAACGGAGCTCACAAAAGGTTCACACACCTACCTGTGGGACGGCAAAACCAGTGACGGTGAACAGGCTCCCCCTGGCAACTATACCCTGAAAGTAACAGCGGAAGGTGCTTCAGGAGGCATTACTGCTGGTGCTTTAATAAAATCATCCGTTACAGGGGTTAATCTGGATCCACTTCTTGGTGCGTCTCTGACAACCAAGGTCGGTGAAATTGAATCCTACGCAAATATTCTTGGAATTTATGATCGGGCCAGTTCCAGCAACGGCTAATCAATAAAATAAAACTAAACACTATCCTTCTCAACCGAGTAAACTGGAGGAAGACATGGGTATCAGCAGTGCATTATATACCGGCGTAAGCGGTCTTAATACAAACGGTCAGGTCATGACTGTCATCGGCAACAATCTCGCCAACACTAACACTATTGCCTATAAAGGTTCCAGAACATTATTTTCAGACCTGCTTTCTTCTTCAGTCAGTGGCTCAGGAGGAACATCCCAGGTCGGTAGAGGTGTCGGACTTTCAACAGTTGACAACATGTTTACCCAGGGCACCTTTGAATCTACTGAATCTGGCCTTGATCTGGCGATTGAAGGCGACAGTTTTTTCATACTGAGTCCCTCTGGAGAAGACTCGGTCTATTACTCACGGGCAGGAGCTTTCTCATTTAATGAAAGTGGCTTTATGGTAAACCCTGAGGATCTCAGAGTACAAGGCATTCTCTATGATGAAAATGGTGCGCTCATAGGTGGAGACCCTTCTGATATCCATGTTGACAGCGCGGGACTTGTTCAGGGACGAGCATCAGATGAACTGGTACTAACCACAAATCTGGATTCCAATGCTGATATTCTGGAAGATGGTGGTTTTAACGCCGCTAATCCAGCGACCTATAATTATTCGACGACAGAAACCGGAATTCCAGACAGTGCAGGTGATACCATTAGTGCTACCATTTATTATCGACGCATCAATAATAACGAATGGGAAACGTATTATACTGCAACCCGTTCAAGTGACGGTGCTACGGCTTCCGGGCAAGGTCCCAATATGATGCTTGACACAAACGGAGCACCTGTCATGTCTCCTGGAGGTGGCGCCTTTAATCCCTTGCCATCAGGCACAAGTTTTACCTGGAGCGCGGGAGCTCCAACAACGAGTACAGCTGATTACCCTGTCAACCCAGCATACAACACGGCTCTAACCCAACAGCTCAATTCAAACAGAACCACATACGAGTTTGATTATACAGATCCTACAACCTTTACCTATTCTGCCTCAGTTCAGGTTTTTGACAGCCTGGGCAACCCGCATCTGCTGACTCATTATTTCAGGAAAATAGCCAACAATACCTGGGAAGTCTATTACTCAGCCGAAACGGAGAATGGTACTATTATGCCTGCCAATCCGAATGCTGCACCAATGACAACCCTGACATTTGGTTCGGAAGGACAGCCTATTGATGCTGGCACCGGGCTGAATCTCACCAGCCCTCCAACGGCAACCACCATGGATCTCAACTGGAATAACGGCTCAGAACCTACTCCAATAGTCGTAAGCTTTGATACCACCCAGTTTAACAGTGAGTCCATTGTCATCTCGCAAGACCAGAATGGTTATGGTGCAGGTAACTTTTCAGGTGTCAGCATTGATGATGAAGGTAATGTTATTGCTTCATATTCCAACGGAGAAACCAGGAAAATCGCTGCTCTGACCCTGGCAAGATTTATCAATCCACTGGGACTGAGCATGGAAGGAAGCAACCTCTTTACTGCAACAACAAATTCCGGTGCTCCACGAATTGGTATTCCAGGCCCAGAACTCGGTACAATCTTCACCAACTCTCTCGAACAATCCAACGTAGATATGGGAACTGAATTTGTTCGTATGATAACCACCCAGCGTGGTTATCAGGCAAACTCGAAGGTAATCACCACAGTAGACGAACTGTTGGGGGAATTAATCAATCTGAAACGTTAAATACAATTGCCGGGAGCCTTCCTGCCATAAGGCTCCCGGCAGTTTTCTTTCCCTTCCCTTGTCCGGTTGTATTTCAAATGTAATTTATATCAACTTTTTAGCCGTTTTCTTGTTGAACAGGTTTATCAATATAAGTATTCTGTTCTGGAATATGTATTGCATTCTTGTCTTTTTACAGACAACGGTCTACAATAACTAAGGATTTAATTTTGTTATGCAAGTTGCATTAATAAAAAGAGCATTTTACCTATAGGATACATTTATAGCAGGAGGCTTTTTTGGATCTTTCAACGCTACTTGGTATGGGCGCCGCCTTTGGTCTGATGTTGATGGCTATCCTTCAAGGTGGTCCCCTTTCCATTTTTATCAATGTCCCATCAATGATGATTGTATTCGGCGGTACCGCCGGTAACGCTTTTGTTCATTATCCTTTTTCCGAGGTATTTGACGCAATCAATGTTGCCAAAAAGACTCTCCTTTATAAGGAGCAATCAACCAGTGACCTGATCGAGCAGTTAATGGAATTTGCCAACAAAGCAAGAAAGGAAGGTATTCTTGCCCTGCAAGGCAGTATGAACTCCATCAACGATCCATTTTTGCTAAAAGCCCTACAAATGGCTGTTGACGGTCAAGAGCCAGAGACTCTGAAAAAGATGTTACAAACAGAAGTCGAATATATTGAAATGCGCCACGAAAAAGGTGCTGAAATATTCACATCCCTGGCAGCTTATGCCCCCGCCATGGGAATGGTCGGAACCCTAATCGGTCTGGTTCAGATGCTCCAGACCATGGATGATCCAGCCAAGATTGGACCAGCCATGGCAGTTGCACTTCTTACCACATTTTACGGGGCTGTCATTGCAAACGTAGTCTGTACACCAATGGCAGGTAAACTGAGACTCCGTTCACAGTCCGAAATGCTTATAAAGACACTTATTATCGAAGGTATGCAGTCTATCCTCTCCGGTGAAAACCCAAGAATAATGGAACAGAAACTGCACGCTTTTATTCCACCTAAACTTCGTGAATCAACGTTTAACTAACAGGTAAACAGAGGCTGTCATGGCTGAAGAAGAACATGGAGTCCCGGAAGAAGGGAAGAATAACAAGAAAGTCAAGTGAGCGGCTGGTGCGCCGGCCTGGATGGTCACCTACTCGGATCTCGTTACCTTGCTGCTGACATTCTTCGTCTTGCTGCTTTCCATGGCAAGTATGGATCCAGTACGCTTTACCAAGGCATCCAGCTCGCTAAAACACGCTCTTGGTGTGCCATCCGAACCGACTCCGGTGGATTACAGCATGCCCATTACACCATCTCTACCGATAACCAAATTTACACCACTATTACAGCAGAACACAAAGAAGGTACATGAAAAGATAAAAAACCAGATAGAAACCCTGCGGATGAACAGTGATGTGGAAACCATCAATACGGATGATGAAACCATTATCCTGAGAATGCACGATTCCGTCCTCTTTGCACCGGGACAGTCTGAAATAACACCCAAAGCCTATATGACCCTGCGGCAAATAGGTGACATCATCCGCCCCCTACCGGTACTTGTGAGAATTGAAGGACATTCCGACAATGTCCCTGTTGGAACAAAGGCAATCTCAAACTGGGATCTATCGATAGCCCGTGCTGTTTCTGTTCTGCGCTTTTTTGTGCAAAGCGACCTTTTGGAGCTTGATCGGCTAGCAGCAGCAGGCTACGGAGCGAAGAAGCCACTGCTGCCTAATACAAGCAAAGAGAATCGTGCTCAAAACCGTAGGGTCGATTTTGTTCTACGCTTAAAACCCCCTCAAGAAAAAGCTGACAACGACATAATCCCATTATAAATAACAAAAAACGGAGTAAAATATGGCTGAAGACAAAAAAAGCAATAAGAATGAAGACAGTGGAGGTGGAAAAAAGAAACTCATCATCATTATTGCTGCAGCCGTTATAATTTTATTAATCCTTGCTGGAGCGGCAGCATTTTTTCTCCTTGGTTCCAAAGAGAAAAAAGAAAAAAATCCGGGTGATGATGTGCCTGTTCCAGAGGTCAATGCCCCAACAATTGGTCCCATGGTCGATATTAATGAGTTTATCATTAATATCGTCAGTAACGAGGATAACCATTATGTTAAAGCCTCAATCACCTTTGAAGTCAATGCTCAGGCTGCGGCCGATGAGATGAACCAACGTATGCCACAGATGCGGGATACCATAATTCTGCTCATAGGCAATAAAGATTTTAGAGAACTTCAGGATATACAAGGTAAACGTCAGCTTAAAGCAGAACTCACTTCACGAATAAACTCAATTTTACGTACCGGTAAGGTTGTATCAGTATACTTTACCGAATTTGTGGTACAGTAATTGCTGTCCTTACGGTATGGAACCGATACTCAGCAAACAGGAAATATCTGAACTACTCGATGCGATTCGTATGGGTAAGGTGTCGCTGGATGGAGACACCTCCGTCGTCCCTCTGCCCTGCAAGGATGTCAACCTTTTTGAGCTCTCCCGACCTGCTGCGGACAAGCTGAGAACACCAAATTTTGATATCATAGTCGATAATTTTGCCAGAAATTACTCAGTATCCCTATCCAATCAGCTCCAACGAACTATCTCTATTACCCGAGTAAAATTAGGGACCGAGGAGTTCCAGAAGTTTTTTGATGAACTTCCCCTCCCCGGTTCAATAGGTATGCTTGAACTTCCCCCTCTTAAACAGAGTGCCCTAATGCTTTTTGATCCAGCACTCTCTTTCACGCTCCTGGAAATAATGCTCGGAGCCTCCAGTGAATCAGAACCCCTGAAACTGAACAGAGAGCCCTCAACCATAGAGTTGAATGTTCTCAAGGTTATTTTTGATCTGGCCTGCAAGGATATTGATAAAGCCTTTTCGCCACTGACAACACTCACAACATCTCTTGCCAAGGTTGATAGCAACCCAAGGCTGGTTTCTATTGCCGAACCCGATGCAGAGGTGATTATCTGTACCTTCCAGGTCAATATAGGAAAGGATGGCGGTGAAATCAGATTACTCTTTCCGTTTGCCGCTCTGGAACCACTCCATGACAATCTTAAAAACCTGCTGCGTATTGATTCAAACAATCCAGTGCTCTGGCAGGAAACCTTGAGAGAAGAAGTCAAAAATATGAAAAAACCCAATATTTTTGCCAGAATATTTTCTAATTTCAGATAAAGGGAGATTAATATGAAGTATAAATTTCAAATAAATAAAAAGAATTTTGATATTGAAATAGCTAATAGTACAACATTTAGCACTCCTTCTTTAGTCAAAGTAAATAAAAAAGATTTTACCGTTCAAATAGGGGATAAGAATGAAGGGGAAGTAAAATCTATATTTATTGACGGCAAATTATATGAGGTAGAATTTATTAAGGATAGTAAAGGTTACCCTAAGGGTATTTATGTTAATGGGCGTTATTATAGCGGAGAATTAATTAAGGTTGATAAATTTACTTATTATAAAGAACAGGAAATAAAATCTTCAGAGTCAGGCGGTGTTAGTAGCTTTATTCCCGGAAATATTAAAAAGATATATTTTAAGGAAGGAGATAAGGTAAAAGAAGGGGATATCATTTTAATACATGAAGCAATGAAAATGGAAAATGAAATAAGAGCACCAAAAAGCGGAATAATAAAGAAACTTAATGTCTTTGAAGGCGAGAATATTTTAGCTGGTCACAATTTTTTTGAAATAGAATAATATCTAAAATTGTAATATTAAAGATAATCTTATGCTTGGTGGTATATTTAATTCGTTGGGCAGTCTTAATTTATCTTGAGAAAAAACATTTTCCGATAGTTCATAACCCGCATCAAGGATATTATACAAACCTAAGCTTAGATAACAATTATTTTCTTTAATTTTAAAGTGGTAATTGAATTGTAAATTCACTTCAGATAAATAATCTTCTCTGGGACCATTTCCTTTATTCTTAAAATCTGCTGCTTTTATTGACATTTGCCAAAAGATAAATTGATTGTAATCGTAAAGGGAGTTTATAAAAGCAAAGGGGTTGCCGTCTCTGTATTTTGCACTTATACCAATGGATAATCTTTGTCCTATATATTTTAAATAAAATATTTTGGCAACAAAAGCTCTGTCTCCGTCCATTCTACCAAATCCATTGATTAAAGAGTTGGGATTGGCCATTGATTCGTCTATTATTCCTAAATCATTACTGCAAGGACCGTTGCCAAAGATTGAAGTTCCCATTCCTATATGTGTCATAAAAGAAAAAGAAAATTTCCATTTCTTTCTCTTACTACCTAAGAATTGAAAATAAAATTGTCCGTAATATGGAGTTTTACTCCCTTTTTCTCTGTTTCTTAGAATAAATTTACTGGGCGGAGTATGGAGAAAAAATAAATTATTATTGTCTATATTTTGATAAAAACCGTAATTATCTCCGTAAGTAACTCTAAAATTTTTATAAAATTCTTTGTAAAGAGCTTTAAATTTAAAAGACCAATTTTGGGATATTTTATAATTTAACAATAATTTAGTACTCCATTCATAGGGAGTTTGTAAATTTTTGTCTTTGAAATGAAATTTGGCTCCGGTGTAAGAGTATAAATCTCCTTGCTCATCTTCATCAATTATTTTATCCTTGTTTTTGTCTTCCCATGTGTAGTAAGCACCATATGAACCTTTGGAAGAGAGAAAAGAGGAAATGTTTTCTTTTATTTCCGTCGCTTTGAGAGTTGTGCTTAAAGATAAATTAAGTTTGGAAGAAAAATAAGTTTTTATTCCAAAATCCAGATGAGGAAAAATAAAGTTAAAATTGTTTATGTCATCCGGTAATATAGCAGAATTATAAGACAAGCCTATTCTTGTGGAAAGTATAATTTTATTTAAGTTTAAAGAAGTATTAAAACCGGTTTTTAAATTGTTATGTAAATAATTGTAATTCTCTTTTTTGTCTTTTCCTCTAAACATCAAATAAGGTTTGTCTTTAAAAGAAAATCCTATACTTTGGATTGTTTTTTCCTTTGCCTTTATATAAGAAAGTCTTGTGTTTAAATAAAATAAATTTTTTATTTTATCTTTTTTAATGATATTCTGTTGCATATTAAGGTTTAATCCAAGAGCAGAGTAATCACCGTAATTATGTTTAGGGAAAATAGAGTCTCCGTCATTATCTGCCAAATCTTTGTAAAAAATCTCTTGTGGAGCTTTTCTTTCTTCTTTTTCAAATTGCAAATTTATTCCATAATTATTGCCTTTGTTAGTTTTTATTACTCCGCTTAATAGACCTGAAAAAGATTTAAGTTTTTTTGTTTCTTGAGGCAATAATCCTGTTTCCGCACCGTCTGCACTTCTTTCTTTATAATTAAAAACACTAAAGAGCTTTTTTGTTTTGTGCTCTTCTTCTTTAATGTATTGAGTATCCAAAATAAAGAGTTTTCCTTTATCCTGAAAAGTTTTATTAAAGATATTAAAGTCGTTAAATCTTCTCTTATTTTCTTCATAACTTATAGAATACTTAGAGGCAGATTTACTTTTTACCTTATTAAGAGAATAATTAATTGAATAATTATGTTTAAATTGTCTTCTTTTTTGGTAAAGAATATCATCTCTGTCAATGGCGGGTGTGTCAATAAGAAAAGTAGCGTAAGGTTTAAATCCGCTTATTTTGGGAAGAACCCCTGAAATTGACAATTGAGAAAAATTCTTATTTTCTTTTGAAGTTATATAATTTAAACCATTATTAATTTTATTCTCAAAGATATTTTCACTTTCCAATCTTAATGCACTATAAAAGAAATTGGAAACTTGTACGGATGCAGAACCCGGATTTAATGAGGAATTAATAAGTTGCCCGTCAATCATCCAATCAAAATTAGTAAATGATGAACCTTCAAAATAAATTCTGCTTCTGTCTAAAAAGGCAAATCCGTTACTTTCTTCAATTAACATAGTTATATCAGGAGCATAAGCTTCTAAAAATCCCGTAAATCTATTGCCATTTGGCAAGAGAATTAAATCCTTTGACTTTATTTTATAAGATTCACCTAAAATATTGGTATAAAATAAAAGAATTATAAAGGCAAAGAATATTTTTTTCATTTTTTAAAATTGCCAGTTGAGAGAGAGTGTAAGTTTTTTATATCCGACTTTTGGTATTAGTCTCAAATTTTTATTTAGTCTGTTTCTTTCGGTATTAGCTATTATATTTTTGGCGAAATCTGGCAATTGCCTATCTTTTTATAGTGTTTTCACGCCAGTACATGAAGAACCTATTATTCTAAATGATGAAGTAGATGTATATATAAGTGATGGCAGGGTAGAAAAAATGACTTTGCCAGCTAAGCTAGACTCTAATTATACCTATTCTTATGATTTTATCGTAGAGCCGTTAAAGCAAGGGAATGAAGCCTATATCAATATAAATCCTTGGTATTTTAGCTTTGAAATAAGAGATGGGAACGAGCTTATAGCTTCTTTTGAAAAGGATGAAAATTCTATAGTAGAGAGCATGGCTTACAGCTTTATGCTAGTCAAAATTCCTGAGGACTCTATAAATAGAAAATTGACCGTCTCTTTTACATCTAATCTAAAGGGAAGAAGAGATATTATAATCCCTAGAATGATAATCGGTTCTAAGGCATCTATAATCAATTATTATATTAAAAATGAATTGGCTATGATTTTAATATTTTTTATTCTTTTTACTTCGGCTATATACTTCATTGTTTTTTCGTTTATTTATCTTATTAAGAAAAAGGAATACAAGAGCTTTATGATGCTGG